>Ga0255336_100044_pt1 | contig 297407 bp, 355 predicted proteins | sample MeOH1_35cm_T3_17_FD_189102 | JGI IMG/M metagenome (GOLD analysis project Ga0255336, IMG submission 189102) | Sandy soil microbial communities from University of British Columbia, Vancouver, Canada - MeOH1_35cm_T3_179 | ecosystem: Engineered > Artificial ecosystem > Sand microcosm > Unclassified... | reverse complement strand
CAGAAGACAGCTCACGGTCAGGCCCGGCGCCGGCCGCAAGGGGGGAAAGAATTTCAAGGACGAGAGCGGCATCTCTGGCAAGACCTCTACAGAGCAGACCTCCGGCTCCCGTCGGGGAATCATCCGCTTCTCGTCCGGCGCGAATGCTGCTGGCTCGACCAAGCGCCAGACCGAAGCTGATGTACAAGGCATTGCGGCAAACCGCGTCCCATGACCGACTGAAGTCTCAAGGGCGCCGTCAGCGACATGTCTCGAGCCCCTCCAATGAGTGTTCGCCGAGGAAACCGCCCCATGACGTCCGTCCTCAGGTTGTGCAAGGGGTGTCTGACGAGAAGCACTCGGAACCAGTGCAAGCTGGAACATCCTCCAACATCCACCAGTCTCTGAGCCCGGCCTTCAATGGCAGTGCGTCGAGCCCACTTTTCGTCGCTCAGTCAGACGTCGCAGCGTCATCCCCTCGAAGCACATTTTCGATGCAGGAGGATTTGATGGTGCCAACCGCAGACCAGACCGGCGAGTCACAGGATGATATCGGTGCGTGGGTTGCCAGCAACAGCGAGCGGCCCGTCCAGACAGACCTTTTGCCACCCGTGAGAAATCCGAGGGCCAAACTCTCTCCGCTGGATCAAACGTTGCCGCAGTGTCCTTCGGCTGGAGTCACAGAATCAAAGCTGGTTTCTCCGCAACGTCATTCGGTCGGTGGAGTCCTTCCGGGAGAAGATGACGCATCAGCGACTGGCCAAACCCTGATAGCTGCTGGACGTCACGGTCAAGTCCTCGAACCGAAGTCAGTCGGAGAGGTGGGTGCTCGGCCGGCGGTAGCCCGAGTTCGTCCAACACGGCTGCAACGATCAGCATCCAGCACGACTGCATTCGTGGAGAACAAGGATTCGGCTGGTAATGAAAGAGCAAGCGGATCGGTGGAGATCGAAACAGGACCGTGGACGACGGCCGAGGCTGTTCTGTTATTCGACTGGTGGCCGCCCGGGCGCAAGAGGCCAGACTTGGGGATTGTCCTGGATGGGGAGGCTGCTCCTGCTCGGGAAGCTGTGCTTCAGATCACCACGGCACGTGAATTACTCGAATGGACCGGAGGGGCCGCAGGAAACAGCGGCGGTGGGAGAGACTTCAGACCATCCTGGACCTAATGAAGCAGGATGGTAGTGGTCGTCGGTGATGTTTGCTCGGATGCCTCTGCTTGTCTTCGCACCCATTTTCTCTGGACATCTTCAGGCACACTTCGACGGTCGGCCGCGCTTACGCGATGGAGGATCAGGCTTCATCAAATGTGTCGTCGCTGCAAGAACAGGGAGCGCTTTAGTTTTGACCCTGACATTCAGATATAAGCCGAAGAAGCCTCATCGACGGCTGCTTCATCGCCACGCTGTATCGAGGACAGCATGCATGACTACAAAGATCATCCTGGATGGTCAATGGGGGCTGATGAACACGGTAGAGTAGACTGGTTGTTATGGGTGATGCCCGATCCGGTAAGGCGCCTCGCCTCACCGGCCATTGTTCCTCTTCCTTCCCAGCTTCTTCCTCCTTCTTCACCTATTGCCGCTGCAGCATCCTGATCAGATCGAGCCCACATATCGGACTCTTGTCGCGCACCTCGAGCGACGACACAGCGTGGTGAACTAACGTTACCACTTGTTCCGCCGCAGTTGCCCAGCATATCTCATCACCGACTACCATATAGTAACAAATCTCACCAGCTCAAACACATCACTCTTGCCTTGGCGTATCGAACCAACCTAGTGAGGGTGTCGAGTTGATCAGATCCCTGGCTCCCGACCATATTGGACATCAGCACCAACAGCACTTGGCTCCATCAGCACTGATGATCGTCCGGTGTCTGTGATGGGCTCCCAAATGATACGAGGACGCTGTCTGAGTCCCATGCCTATGGCCTCTCCGGAACGAATGAGAGAGGACATGAATTAGCGGGAGCCGACTCCCAACTCTCCGTCGGCGACCGTTACAGTACGTGTCCATTTTTTTCTACAAGGCGCGCTCATTCGGCCGTTTACGCCCTCCGTCATATCTTCCCTTCTTTCCCGCCAGACGCGATGACCACCCTACCCACAATCCCCACAGTCCAGGAGATGAAGACTTGGGATAAGGAAAAGGTGCTTCGGTGGATCCAGCAAAGAGACCCGACCCTTCTCGAAGATGATGATCTGCATAACTTCATCGAAGAGCGCATTGACGGCAGAGCCTTCTTGGTCTCCGATGTTGAGTTCTATAAATCTTGTGGTCTGCATCGTGGAGTCGGCCAATCACTCAAGTATCTGGCGGATGAAGTCAAGGAGGAGGGTAAGTTCATTCCACGGACGTAACTCAGACACCAGCTAGCAGTGTCAAAGGCAAGCCATCGGACCAGATAGACAGACGGAGAAGAGATGATCACCATATTGAAGGCTCTACCACGAGGAAGAGAGAGAGACCGCCTCATACTCTCATACCGCCTCCGCCAAAGAGGACTCGAGTCAACGGCAGTAGTGTGATATTCAACAGCACACTACGGCGCTTTCGATCTGGAAGAGCCAGTTTTCGTACCATGTTAATGGAGAACAATCAGGCATATTTTGATCGCACTGGGTACATTTCAGTTTTGGAGGATATCGACAATTATATCCTCTTCTGCCGCCCTCGCCGATTCGGCAAATCATTGACAATCAGCATGTTGGAACACTTCCACGGCCTTCAGTACGCAAATGAACATCAAACATTCTACCAGGTTTGCAACCTCCTTGATTACCTTGACATTGAGAACTTATTTCTCTTTCAATCACTCTAGGATCTCCATTTGCAAAAGGATATCGAAGGAAAAAGATGCCAGCCCGGACAGTACTTCGTCTTGAGATTCGATTTTTCCACTATCCAAGCCAGCCCGGATCTTGCCGAGGCAAATCGGAACCTGATCGTGGCCTTGAATTCTTCATTTCGGAACTTCTATCAGACATACGCGACATACTTGGACGAAGACGTTACCAGTCTCTATGGAAATATTGACCGTCAGAGTCCCAGTGAGAGTCTTCGGAACTGTAATCTGTTGGTTCAAAATGCGCTTTCACTTGCTCGGGAAGAAGACAACGAGCAACTTGCCGGTGTTCAAGGGATCTACCTGCTCGTTGACGAGTATGACGCTTTCACTAATAACTATCTCGAACCACCCAATATTGTCGAACCACAGACTACTTGGGATCGCACCGCCGTCGGATCTACTTTTAAATCTTTCTGGGCTATGGTGAAGTCATTGTCCTCAGAAGGAATCCAAAGAGTTTTCATCACGGGCATCTCACCGCTCTCCTTATCTGGCCTCAGCAGTGGGTTCAATGTGGCGAGAAATCTGTCATTCCACCAGGACCTAGCCGGGCTTTGTGGTTTGACATCTTTGGACTTGATAAGCGTCCTGAATGAAATCTACAAGCACGACAAGCCTGACAAGCCCGACAATCCAGACAAGCACCTACAAGAAATGACCAAATCTTTCAACGGATTTCATTTCTGCATGCACAAAACGGTCGAAACTGTTTACAACACGGAAACGTGCCTGGCATACCTTCAGTCTATCGTCGATGGAAGCAAGCAAGAGACTAAAAACCCCCCAAACTCCGAAGTAGCGGAACAGTTTCTTCAGAGATTTGCTACTTCTGCGCCTGTACTAACAGACCTCGAAAAAGCCCTCCAGTGTGACCAAAACGGGGACTTCCTTCCTCTCGAATATGACGAATTGAAGCAAGAACTGACGCTTCGAGACTTGGTATGCTAATATCTTAGCCTCTGCCCCCGTTTATGCTGACCTATACTGTTCTAGAGTGAAAGCGGAACTCCATCTTCCTGGCGTTCTTTGATGGTATACGTCGGTGTTTTCACGTTTGACCCAAAGAATCCGGGAAACCACCTCAAGATACCGAATCAAGTTGCGGCAAGTCGTATCGCTCACGCGGTTCTCGAAAGGTATAAATTATCTATATCTTTAGGCGCCGCACTTCAGAGGCTCGAGGGATATTGAACGAGTGTTGAGTTGTTATCGAGACTTGATGACACAACGGGACGTCACTGTTGATGATGTCACCAGCTAGAATGAAGGAAGACATCGGGATAGCTTCTATTTCAGCCTTCTGCGAAACCACCAGCTTCTTCCAGCGCGGAATTCAAAGTGAAAAAGGTAATCCATTGGCTCATTATTGGCTAGACAATATCTAACCACCAGTGTCTTCAGCCAAACAATACAAACGGTCGCGTCGATCTTCTAATTCCAGGTTCCAAACAACTGATAGTTACCGAGTGGAAATTCCTTCGCATTCAATACCTATATACGAGGCCCCGGCAATACCTTCCGTCATGAGCTCGCCAAAGCAGCCATGTTACAGGATTACAAGCTCTCCCATATTCTTCAGATCAAATTTACCGAAAGGGACAAGTGGGATTGGTCGGCGTGGGCGGGCGACTGAGACAGAGTGGAGCAGGCCGCGCGGCACAGCCGCCTGCACGCCGAGTGCGAGTGCGCTGTGATGGAAAGAGAACGTAGAGGGAGGTGGTGAAAGCGGCGAGGGCACGGTTTTATACATCGTGGCCGGCGCCCGGCAGATCAGCTGGGCTGAAGGCAGGCAACTCACAGTACTCAGTTTACAGACCTAAATATTGAGAACTAGACCTTGTATGTCATATCAGGCTTGTTCCCCTCACGGAGAACGCCGATGTACGAGATCTGCAAGTGGATGTTGCCCAATCAGCAACTAGCAAGATATCAATTTCCACCGTTCCAGCCGCGGGGAGCCTCAAGTTAGATATCATAAGAAGTTGTTCTTATTCCCAAGTCCATACCTTTGTTGTGATCTGTGTGTTGGTTTCGAGTTCCTGGTCAAATCCCTACCCCATGGCTACTTCTACATTGTCCCCCCAACCAGTGCCAACCCCGACAGCTATCACATATATACCGTCGAAATCAAGCCCGAGTATTCTAGAAGAGGTCAGGGCCGCACAGGAACATCTTCGAGGACGGTTGGCCGGCGCCATCACCAAACCGCCACCCAATGTGCCGGTCCAGGCTCTTCCCACGGTGCCATTGATCGATCTCGGCCCTTCTTTGGATGGCAACCTGGAATCGCGGAAAGCGGTCGCCGCGAAGATCAGAGAAGCCTGCCTGACCACGGGTTTTTTCCAAATCAGTAACCATGGCATCACCGACGATGCGATGACCGGAATTTTGACGCAAGCCAAACGCTTCTTCCACGACTTGACTCCCGAGCAGAAGGACGCGCTGCACATCAAGCACTCGCCTCTTTTCCGGGGGTACGAGCCTGGCGACTACACCTATGTCAATCCAGATGATAGCCGGACCAGCGACAAAGAAAAGGCTGACACGGCAGCGCAGTCCGAAACGAAGGAAGGGTTCAACTGGGGTTATGAGGCCTCGCTTGATCCCACGGGCGGTGACGGAAAGTACGTCGAGCTGGATGGGACTCCTCCTCAGCCGGGACACACGAATGTCTGGCCTGCAGAAAAGGATCTGCCTGGATTTCACGCTGGCGTCGCAGCATACTATGGCCAAGTCCTTGGCCTGTCCAGGCGCCTTTTCCAGCTTTTTGCTCTCTCTCTGAATCTCCGAGAGGATTATTTTGATGCATTGACGACGCATCCCGGAGGCATCGGCCGCTTGTTGTACTATCCCCCTCAGCCAGCGTCGGAGAAGCCCAGGACGGACGAGGAGGCAGAAGAAGAGGGCAAACTCGGCCTCGGAGCGCATACCGATTACGAATGTTTCACGTTGCTGCTTTCATCGTCCAACCCTGGCTTACAGATTCTGTTCCCTCCGTCTCCTCTCACCAACAATGCACCCATCTGGAGACCTTGCCCCGTTCGACCCGGTACATTGACGGTCAATGTCGCCGACTTCCTCATGCGTTGGACGAATGGATTGTATAAGTCGACGATCCACCGTGTGATGAGCAAACCAGGCGCTGGCGAAAGGTACTCGGTGCCATTTTTCTTCAGTATCAACTACGACAGCGAGGTGAGGCCGTTGCCCGAGGGGGTGGTCGGCGAGAGCAAGTACCAGCCGATGAAAGTTGGTGAGTACGTATTGGAGAGATTGAGGGCCACCAAGACTCTGGGAGAGGGCGTCGATGACGTCGGGGCCGATTAGGAGTCTTCTCACATCAGGGAGACTTCCTCCGTAAAACCATGCTCTGACACCCCTTAGTGTCCTGTGACGGACGCCGGCAGGAATGCGGGACATTGAGCCGGCAATGCTCGAGTCTCGTCCTACCTCGGCGATCAGGGATTAGTGATCGACCACGGCATTCAACCTTTATATATTCAATATGTCTACGTACGAAGATACTATGCTAGCTCAAGGCGCACGAGTTAATCACCTTATCTGTCATACATATCTTTGTCCGTGCGTTGTTTGAAGGATCTTCTGTACGGCCTATATCTTGCAGTCATGTCCCCCTTACGAGCAAATGTTTATGTAGCCCCTGCCATTCCGTGGTACAAGCCTAATGGTCAGGAAGGTGGGCCGTGGTCGCCAATCTCCTCCACTTTGATCCATGGAGACCACGAAGCGGTGCTAGTGGACACGCCAATCACCACGGAGCAGAATAAAGAGCTTGCCGACTGGATCGAGGCCACGGTCCCCGGCAAGCGCCTCACCACCATCTACATCACCCATGGTCACGCCGATCATTGGTTTGGTATTGGTGTGCTACAAAAAAGATTTCCTGTGGTCAAGGCTGTTGCGACCACAGGCACGATCAGTCACATGAAGCAGCAAATTGAGCCAAAGGCCTTCAAGGCGACCTGGGGGACACAATTTCCTGGCCAAATTGATGAGGACTTCCAACTCGCAGACCCTCTACCCCCCCATGGCGAGTTCTACTTGGAAGGCCACGTCTTGAAAGCCGTTGAGGTTGGCCATTCCGACACTCATGATTCCACTGTGCTGTGGGTCCCTGATCTGAAGCTCGCCGTATGCGGTGATGTCGTTTATGGAGATGTTCATCAAATGCTCGCATTTTCGAACACGAAAGAATTGAGAGAAGAATGGATGGCAGCCATCGAAAAAGTCGAAGCTTTGGGGCCGGAAATCATCGTGGCTGGACACAAGAAGCCCGGCGAACTAGATGGCACGTTCCATCTGGCCGCATCAAAAAAGTACATTCGAGATTTCGGCGACATCGTCGAAGGAGGTGCAAAGGACGCAAGAGAAGTCTCCAAGGAGATGCTTAAGAGATATCCGACCAGGTTCAACAAGGGAGCCTTGCTAGCGGGATGCAATGCTGCATTCAAGGCTCAGAAAAGGAACAAGTTGTGACAGACAGGGTTGAGTGAGCTGACGCTGAGTTATCACATTCGCTTCTCCAGCGTCGAGGTCGCAAATGTGATGGGTGAGGTCAACAGAGGCAGAAGCTTGCTTGAGCAATGAACCACTTGAAATATTGTCAGCTATGAATGTGAAGGGTTTAGGGGGCGCCGGTTTTCCGAAGAGAGGACAAAGCCCGAGTCCCAGACTTACACCAATGTATTTCTAGGCCATCCATCCTCCGAATCTCCAACATGCCACATGAACCTCTTCATACGCAGCTGGAGAGTGTGTCATTTCTTCAGTCGAGCGTGTCACCTCAACAGGAGAAAGAACTTACCGTGTCAAATATATATCCTCTCATAATCTGAACAGCGTCGGCCACAGACATCAGTCCCATATGGCCCTGTATGCCAACCCCCAACACTCTGGCGCTCCATCCGAATAAGACTCGGAAGCTATATTCTGCCCTGTCCACCAACCTCGGTGTGCACAGTCAATGTGAGTATAGGATGAAATTTGATTGTATCTGGTTGAGCTTGTCCCCATTTCAATGTAGAATCCATCTTTCAACGATAGTTTGGAGATCTCGAGCGGAAAACGTAGCGATTGGCAGGTAGTCAAAGTGTTAAACCTTGAGAGCATCGTTCAACCTCAGCATTCGAGACTCGGACCTATCAGCTCCTAGACAGAGACTACTGTGATGGAAAGGAAGAGAAGAACAGCAGGACTCAGGACTCGCCTTTGAAATGCACAGTCAGGAAAACGGCCGGTGCGGTGGTCATTTCTCCTTTAAGGGGAAAGCTGACTACAGCGCCGTACAATGGAACTCAATGGCCCCAATTCCCGCCGGTGCCGTATAGACATGTCGATCTCTAACTCTGCAGTTCTGCTGGCGGGCAAGGTTAAAAGAGGATGGGCGACGTGGAACAAGAAAGTAGACCCTGCCCTTCAATGGTAGGAGGCCGGCCGGCCGAAACCAGATCCCGAGAGCTCTCAGGACGCAAATTGGAGGGAGGCTGTTGGATGCTCCATGCAACGCAGACGGGGGGAAAATGTAGGGATAGACCAAAGGGAGATCAACATAGCTATCATAAAAGTGAGTCACAATTTCCCTGCGCGAGACCGACATGAGAACAATCGCTGCAGAATAATAATAGTTATCACATTCCAATGTCAACTAATGCACCCTCTCCCGGGCTGGCCCACAGCTTGCCGGAGCGATGGCGCACTGGTGTGCAAGGGGCGCATCTTTTCGTATTTACCCCTGTCACGCCAACCCCACTGCAGAAGCGGCAGGAGGCCGAGAGCTTCTCACCGGAGGTATCGCATCCGTGGAACGATAAAGCTGTTCTGTTCAACCCTACACTCATGCGCTTCATCAGACTTCATGACTGTGCTATGTCAACGAGCAGCGACGAAATGAGGACCGGCTACCACACGCGAATCTCAGCCACATCCTTCCAGGAGGCTGTGCGGTGCTGCCTGTCTCGGCCCGGCCATGGGGCCAAGTCGACTTAGGCATTTATATGGACAGGATGCAGATTGTGACACTCGAACAGTTCCCGTTTTCTGTGCCATTTTTCCTTCCTCGAGTCATACCTGTGAGGGTCCGGGTATCGAGTAAAGAGCTTGTTGCGGGGCATCTGAACTGGCACCGGTCTGCATTCCCCTCCTCACCTCATTCTAAAGGTCCGACATATACCGCCCAGCTCTTCGCCCGTCATTCGGGATTTTAAAGTGATATACATAGCCAGATACATTGAAAATGCGTCCGACTCAGCACCAAACAGACAGGTCTCCCAGCAAGACTGCCGCCAACGACGACGAAGTGGCTGGCAGACCGATCTTGGCGCCCGCATTGAGCGATCAGTCAGTCTCACCTATGATGTCCCGTCATGGATCAAGGAGGCTGGCGACGGAGACTGATCGAGATGAAGATGTCCCTTCGTGGCTTCCCAAGTTGCTCAACATGCACAACGAGATGAAAGCTCTTCGGACTGAAAATTTACGACTCCTCGAGCGGCAAGCAGAACCACAGATGCAAATTGACCGACTGAATCAACAACTGCGCCAGGCAGAAAAGCGCTGCCAGCAGCTGGAGAAACAGAATAGAGAGCTCGGAAAGGAAAGACTTGACACCATTGCCCACCTCACCAGTTGGATCGAGGACCTCGACGGTGGTGGAGAAGAGAGGACATTGCGCAAAAGAAAGCTCAATCAAATGAATCCGTTCACGGTGGACAAACACCAACATGCACTCGCCAAGTCCACCGGCCGCTCAGCCAAAATAACTGATGTTGAAAAAGCTGTGCTGCAAGAGGTGGGCCACGGTCGCAAGAGACAGAAGTCGTCGTCTACACCGAGCGACGCTCACGCGAACGTGTTACAACTGGTGATTTCCAACATCCGCAGCTTACATGAGCAACTTGTCAATGCAGAAGTCGGGACGCGCGACCCACCGTTGCCTGACGACCAAGGCGGACGCCGGAGGCGAGCAGACATTAATCGACAGGTGACTCCGAGACGCACCAAGACCGTCACGGAGCATCAATTGACACGGATGCAAGGCGATGAGAAAGACGAACCTGTCGAACACGAGACGATGATAGACCCGGACCTTGGGGAGGGGGACAGGCGGGGAAGGGAGAGTTCCCGTACCCTCGAGCCTGAAGATAACGTCGATCCGAGGCACGTGAGAGAAACGTCGGATCTATACAATTAAGGAGGAACTACGCCTTGACCTTATTGTTCCCACTTTCTTTGACGGTGGGGGAGGGTCGGTCAGGGTGTCCGTCGGTCGAGTGCTCTTTGACCTGCAGAATCCAGGCACACGTATTACCGTCCTTTGCTCACTCGTACCTTGCACACCCTAGCAGAAAGTCACATCCACCCATGTTGGGTCCGAGGTACAAGGGTTCGGATCGCTCCGTGGCAGCCTACAGGCTCTTCGACTGAGCCGGTCGTGCTCACCTTACCGTAAGCTGGAAAACTGTGGGGGGAATTCCTGGCAAGATCCAACGGTGGCGAACAGCGGTGGAGATTATTACCGGTATCACGATACGGGTTTAGAAAGAGGGCGTTTTGGAGGCTTGTTTCCACCGTTAGCGAGGGTACTAGTCTCGTGATTGCAACTATCTTTGCAGTCGACCTTGCTCCCTTCCCAGACGGGCGTCGGATAGGTTCCCGAGAACAGCGTCGGTCTCTCTTCACATGGGCACTAACTCATGGATCGACCATCCCTTCTCTCGACTCCGCTCGCCAGCCAGGGGATCCGAGCGAACTAAGAGCGCCACCTGCCAGCCGCCCGTCCTCCCCGCAGCGATGAGGCTTGGTTCGCTCCTCAAGACCAGGATCAAGGTCACACAGGGCGTCAGCCTTTCTGGTATCTCTGCGGGCGGGCTTCTCAGCCAAAGCGGTCAAAATTTGTTCTCAGCCATAGCGCGTTGTGAGAGCGGAAACCGGGCTGGAAGGTCCAGCCGTCTAAAATATCCATCATTCCACTCCCGCCCGAGCGCCTCATGCTGCGATTGCAACCTGCATGAAGAGATCCAGGCGGGAATCCCCGTTTATCACATGCGCGATTGGCTGCGAGGCGAGCCAGGCCTAGTCAGGTCTTCCTCTTTCTGTTTGGCTGGTTAACGCCTGGGACTTCAAAAGCCGCCGCATCCTCTGTCTCCGTCAGATCTTTTCCATCTTGCTTCGACCCTGTTCGAGACGCGGCTAAATTGCATCTCTCAGGTGCTGCTCTTGTTGATGATCCTTCAGTCATCGAATTTCCTGAGGCGAGGTTCCGACAGCCGCCACCAGCGCCAATGATCGTGACTCTAAAATATCAAAAGCGCGATGCCAGTTTGAAGCCCGAGAATCCCATGTCGGCTCCCAGAAGTAAGCCACGAACCTTTGCCCCACGCTCCTTCGCCTATTGCTGACCGTGCTCAAATGCAGGTGCGTCGTTTGAAGAAATCAAATCCTCGACCACTGCTTATCTCGATGGCGACAATGAGGGTACGTTCTTTGACGACGGTGGTGAGCTGAGTAAACACTGGGACAGGTATGCCGGGGTGATGGACGAGGTAGTGTCAGCCTTTCCCAATTGATGATACCCGTCTTACCGATAGCTTTAGCATAGCGCCATCGAACTTGGAGCTGATATCGTCGCCACCCACCGCCAGCAGATGACCAAGATTTCCTGTCTCCTCGCCGGTCAAAAAGACCTGCTGCACAGCAAAAGGGAAACTCAACGTCGGCTGGAGGAGACCGAGCGTCGGTTGGAGCAGACCACCAAGCTGCATTCCCTCTTGCAGGACGATTACAAGGCTCAGTCAAGTCTTCTCGCCAACAAGGAGAGGTCGTTGTCGGAAACTGACACGGCCTTATGCGACCTTCAATCTCGGTATCATGACCTGCAGCTTCAGCACAATGGATGCATGGAGCAGCTGGCCGACAAATCTGCAGCCCTGGAACAGGCAGGACGACGCCTGGACTTCTGCAATACCGCACACCCGCCGCTCGTGGAGACAATTCGCAACCAACAGCAACGCATCCGGGATTTGGAATGCCTCAATAGCTCCGTGGGGGAGATGGCCAAAGAATATCAGGAGCAGATAAATGTTCTTCGAAGCGAGTTGACCGCGGTACAGCAGAAGCTCAATACCGTGCGTGAAGATGCGGCAATGCAGCAGCAAAGTTTGCGAAGCCAGGTAAAGTCAGCACAGCAAGAGGTGCTGCGGCGTGAAAGGGCTTTTGAGGAGTTTGTTTCTAATCGTGTCGCGACTTTGAAGTCCGAACACGAAGCGACCAAGGTACGAGCAAAGATGGAGGAGGACGGGCTTTGTGCTCGCGTCCAGCAAGTCGAGGAAGAGTTGACCCGGGTACAGAGTGAGCTCAGAACTCTTGAATCCGCTCACGATAATCTGGCTCGGTCAAGGGCGCATTTCGAGCAGAAGGCCAACCAGTTACAGTTCGAATTCGACCAGTCCAGGCAACAAGTCCAGGCCCTACAAGGCGAGCTGGACAGTGCAGCGGCCAGGGAAAACTATTGTCAACAGCAACACAGCCAGTGTACGGCCACGTTCCATGAAATGCGCTCTGAGGTCGAGAGATGGAAGGAACATGCTCAATCCTACCAAGAACAGCTTGACCAGGAGGAAAAATCGCACGAACAGGAGATCAACAATACCAGAAAGATTATCAGAGAGCTCAAGCGAGAAATTGAGGCCTACAAGATTGACCAAAGGATCCTTCGAGACCAAGGTCAAGAGCTGGAGACGGAGCGCGACCATCTCCGTGCTAGGAACACCCACCTTGAAGGCACAGTTTTTCACCAGACCCATAAGATTATGGGACTGGAGGCGCATGTCAAAGCCATGCTCCAGACACAGCAATCTTTGCATTTTGCCACGGATCGTGCGGACAGCGTCATCGACTCATCACATCATGATACCATTGTCGTCAAGCGGGAAGGTGGCGAAGAATAGGGTGGAAAGGTGGCTCCTGGATGAGACAGCTTCCGAATGATCTAAAAAGGTTGTACGTGCTTCGGGTATAATGAGTTGGGTATGTGTACTGGAGAAAAGACGAGGTGTGATGGGCATAATTTTGGGACATTTAGGTACGATCCGTTGGGCTCTGACGATATTGTCCACTGCGGTTACAATAGAAAGGTTCCTTTGGCCAATTTAAAATTAGAAGCACCAGAAGAAGGAACCAGGTCCCAAATGCACATGGGCCAGGTAACCCTTGGTGGTGGCCTCTTCTACAGCAAAATTGAATTGACACAGGCGGAATCCCGGAAGAATACTTTCAGACGTCCCGCCCTCACATATGACTCTTGACAAGGTCATGACGATGAAAGACACAATTCACGATGCAGCAGCCTGCTTGTGTAGCTAATTAGCTCGGCTTCATACATTGACACACTCCTGCACACGCTATTATTCAATAATTCCAGGTGAGTGTGAGCGACATATTGATCGCGGGTCACAGACGAGGTTCAACTGCACTGCAAAGGCAGGTGGATTGTCAAGATACCTTTTTTTCATATACAACAAAGCTGGCTTTCGTGACCGGCCGGGGCGTCGGTAATCGGACGATCGCTTCACAATGACAGGACCGTCGTCTCGCAGCTGGGCGGAGCAAGATGTCGACTATACGCACGGCTCTGTTTCGACCGGGCCGATGGTCCTGTACATCTATGGCGCATATGATGCTCTCTGTCAAGGGTTTTGCTATTGGTTGATCGGAACCGAGTCGAATTCCACGGCCAGGGAAGCGATACTGGTCGGCGCCGACAAGACCTTTCAAGCGGCTGCCGGGGGATTGCATGGCGCATTAACGCGCTCCATAAATCTCCCATGGCGATGAACTGGGCTTATCGATGAGACCGTTGCGATTGTGGTCCCGACCGTCTGGACCGTGACTGACATGGCCGTTGAGAAGCCGTACTGTGCCGACGAAGTGGAGATGACGGTCGAGGTTGCACCTCAATGACTGATCACGCCACAACCATTTCTACTCACGGAGCATATCTTTCTGCTTGACAAACACGTTAGCAAGTTTAGCGATAGATTAACAGACTCGAAGACTTGCATGGCCAAGTATCGAGTTTGGTGATATCAGTGAGAGAGCGTTGCTGAAATAAAGCTTGACCTTGAATGAATCACGTGTGCGGAGAGGTTTTCAAGTTCTAGACCGTCCTCCGGAAATACCTCGCCTAGCCCAGCAACAAAAGGACCCAACTGAAGCTCGGGCACAGCATCTCTTCCTCCTGTCTTTCTCTGTCATCCTACCTCAAGTCTTGCTCCGAGGTACCACAATATTAGCGATGCCGTCCTCATGTAAAGAGCTTCGTAAGATCCAATCCCTCTACTCTTCCAGTCCTCAACCCCAATCAATGCATCATCCATGTACTAACGAGGTGTGTCCTACCAGGTGCTGCCCTCGCTGCGTGCCTCCAAAACTCCGACTGCATCATGCGTGACCAGCACACTCCCCTCGAATGCCTAGCGCCGCCGCTCCTGGAGACCCTGCCTCAGCAGTGCCAGCAGCTCAAGCGGGGGTTCCGCGAATGCAAGCGCGGTATGGTGGACATGCGCAAGCGGTTCCGAGGCAACATGCCGATCTCTACCGCGTTGGAAGTCGGGGGGGAAGGAGGAGCGGTTAGCGGGGACGCACAAGGAGAAGGTGCTAAGAAGGGAGGGCAATTGTACGGTGGCAAGCCGGTATTTGGGGCGCTGGATAATTTGAGCAAGCAGCAGCGAGGTGAGGTGGAGGGATTAGGCTTTGATGAGAGCAAGACGAGGGGGTTGTGAGCCGCGTTGCACATGCTCGGAAGAGGACAAAAAAGAAGCTCCACGTTGGGCGTCAAGTATTGACAACCATTGTGAGCGAGAGTCGAGAAATTGGCCAAGATGAGAGCAGCCGAAAGAAGGGCGTGCCGAGGCATAGACAGGTCAGTCACGTCGATGACGGCCAGATCGCTCTGAACTGGCCTCCGGGACCGAGTCTGCTCGTCAAAGAGCTGGCAAATTCGGCGACAGACTCGGTATATAGCATTTGAAGGGGAGGCACAAGAATGAGTAGGGCCAATTCATGGTTGGCCAGCGAATTGCGAACCAGGTGAGAAGACGTCTCGCGGCATGCGATCGAGCATGATGTGGGCAGGGAAAGGTGCCATGACGGTGGGATGACTAGCTCTTGCTCATTGAACGATTGTCATCAAGACAACCACAGAAACCCATTTTCATTTCCGTCTATATCGTACATATCTATGCTACTGCGACTGCCGGACAGGCCCCTTCCCCTGAGGTTCACAATACAGCCATAGCACGACAAAGGCCAGGAAACCGCCGATGACGGTCCAGATGCCAGCAGCCCAGGGCCAGGCACCAGAGATGCGCCAACTTCGCGGCCACTCATCGTGCGCAAAGTGTCGAACAGTGACCTGCCGCTTCACCTCGACATTGGTGAGGAAAGGACGCTTGTAGTTGACTTTGAACGTAAAGATGCCGTGCTGGTCTGGCGTGCGGAATGTCGTACTGAAGACGGTGCTGTTGGGCGTCGCCGAAGAGGGGTGGAGTGGAATGCGATGGAAGGGCGACAGCATGGTAAATTCGAGCTGCAATTCATCCCCTGGCGGCAGAGTGAAAGGTTCATAGTGGTCATGTGAATAAGAGGAAAGCTCAATCGAGAATGTCTGGGAATGTGTCAGTGGTCGATCCCCAAAGGACGAGTCGGAACTTACGACATCATTCTTGATCCGGTAAATTGTCGGGTTGAGGAAGCCGACTTGCGTCGTGGTGTTCTCTGCTAGATTTGCCGAAGCAGAAAGGGAAGAAGAGACCTCGTAATGAGTGACAGTTCCGACCTGAAGCACGCCGACTTCCTTGAATGTCCATTCCGTGAGCTGCCTCGCAAAGTCTCTGTTGGCCGTCTTGACACTTTTGCCGTCAATTCCCTTGACGCTCGCTCCGAACCACTTGTCCTGAAGCATCTCGAGAGAACCCAGCACGGTGAAACGAGCCGAGTTTCGTGCTTGCAGAGCCGAGACGAGGGCGAGCTGTGTGCCAATCGCAAAAGGGTCCTCCACCGTTTCGACCTCATCTTTAGGGTTGTAGGCGTATGCGGTCGCAGGTGCCCTCAAGATCGGCACGAGCAACGGACTATCGTTCCCTAACGTCTGTCCCACAGAGTTCGGCACCGCCAGGACTCCCTCTCCGCCGAAGAAATTGACCACATCTGGCCGCAACGGTCCGGGGCGACGGACGAGGAGAACATCGTGCTTCTCCGGGGCCGACGTGGTGTCATAGTGGAAGTGGTCGACAACGACCGACGTCCTGTCTTGAGGCAAGCTGATGTCGAATTCGAGCAATAAAGAGGAGATGGCGGACGGGGTTCCCGACTCCGACGACAGGCCTAACAGAACGTTTCCACCCGCATTCGTGAAGTCAAGGAGGATTTTGGGTGTCAATGAGGGTCCGTAGCCTAGCCACAGTCAGACCCAAGACGAGAACGCCGTGAACGTGCTCCACCTTTTGATTTCGGCGGCGTGAGGATGAGGTGGTCGTACGCCAACTGGCCATGCCGGAACAGGGACAAGTCTTCGCTTTTGGGCGACTCGAACGTGAGCTGAAATTGCCGCCCTAGATATTCAAAAACATTAGCCGTCCGAGTCATCGCTCCCGTGCATTGCTCCACTAACCCTCCAGGTCCTGCCAGAACTGCGAGTAGAGAGCCTTGTTCGCCGCGTCCTCGAGCACGACCAGGACACGATCGCCGACGGCACTCTTTGCTTGCACACACCCAATCCACACCAGGCAAAACAAACATAAAGAATGGAACGACCACATTGCTGGCAAGGGCCGCGTGCGTCAGGAGCGCATACGGAACAACTGCAGGAGCCTTGTAAACGAGGAGACGTGGTCAGTCTGCACCCGGTCCCGCGAAGATCTGCGACGAGCTCACCCTCTTTTGGGACTCAGGGTGCCGCCGCTTTGTGCTCACCCTGGTGGGGCCGCCCCCGTCCCCCTGCGTCTAATGGTGGGTTAGAATTCAACCTTTTTGCCTTGAGATCATACAGCTACACCCCCTGGTCTTTGTCCTTAGGAAGTCGTGGGACTTTTTGGTCCAAGAGAGCACCTCAATTTTGATCTTCAAAATCGGACCCCTCATGTGCCAGCAGGGCCTTAGCAGAATTCCAGAGGTCCGGCAAGGTTGCCAAGACGCCACATCACGTGACCATTTTGATCACGTGTTAGGAATTACGTGACTACGGGAGTGGCCAATATTGTAAGTTTTGGTTGAGATATGATGCGATGAAAGATTGCAGGTTCACGAGAGATGAGAGGAATAGAAGTATGGCAGGACCTTGGCATTTTGGGACGCAAAATAAAGGATCCTTCCCAGATCGCGGTTGTGTCACGTGATGTAAAACTCGTGACATCCCGACCTACATGATAAACAAAATTGTAAACAAGAGCCAGTAACTCATCACCACCTTACCATCTCATCGACCATGTCAACACTTAATCCCTCCACTGGGTAAACTCACCTTTTAACGTTGTTTTGCCTTCGGCATCGGCCGTCCGTCTAATGGCTCAGCATCAGGTGGAGGCCACGCGCCTCCGCCCTCAGATATTCAGTCGCGGCACAGTGTTCACAAAAAGCTGTCACGCTCTCGGCGCAAGCCCCTCCTTCATAAATCTGTTCTGGCTTGCTGCAGAAAAACTTTTTCACGCTCAAACTGAACCCACCATAATACCTCTTGCGATGGATCCTTCTATCATCGAGCGACATCCGATCGGCAATGGCCTGGACTCGTTTCACGAGGCATTCAGGTCGACCTGTGCTCAGTTGGGCATCCCCGTGTCTACAGATTCTGCAGATACAGTGGAGCAGGTGATGAAGAACGGTGTTCCAGAAAGCAAGGAGCTCGTTTCTGATCTAATCCTTGCCCTCCTCAGCCTTCGGGCTTCGCGTTTCCTCCAGTCCCCTGATGGCCGCAGTACGGTCGGTGGCGAGCTTGGCTCACTATTTTCGAGACTTCAGTCAAACCAGCAAGACCCCCAAGTTGTCGTCCCCCTCTTGACCAAAGTCGTCGAGAGGGCGCTTGACCTAGACATCTGGGTTGCAGTCTACGAGCTCATCACACCAGCACAACAACCCACAGCTCCAGCAGAGTTAACACCGCCACAATCACTAGAATCATCTGTAGAGCTAACAGGACTTAGACCGCCGACAACACCGAAAAAGTCGGGACCGCCGAAAGAGTTCATTACACCGAACAAGCCAATAGCGTCAAAGGACACTCAGACTCCTACCGGGTACAACACGGCCGGAATCGTCAATTCATCCGAGCCCAGGGTTTACTTCGATAAGGAACTCGAGAGGGAGCTTGGTACATCGGTCCACGTCGGTGTCTCCGGATTCGAAGACGCTTTCTTCGGCGAAGTTTCGAATCTTCAATCAATAGCCAAGACAGTCTTCGAGAAGTGTCAAGAGGGACGTGATCCACTCTTTAATCAGGAAAGAGGCGGCTGGCAAGGGTGGCCTAGCGATGCGGCTGAACCAAAGGTGCTGGACTGGTTTCAAGCGCTCGCGAGGAAACTCCTCAAGCTTCCAACACAAAATCACATGCCCGGCTCTCGGATGAGGGTCCTCCGGCAACATAATAAACCAGTGCGAGGCTCCGTCAGCAGGCGCAAGCTCGACATCGGATTTGTCCACAAAAAGAAGTCTCTCAAAGAAGGCCAACACAACTGGTCACACATACTCATTCCGGGTGAGTTGAAGAGCAACCCAAACGAAGATACGCATTCGAGTACGTGGCATGATCTTGCCAGATACGTCAGGGAGATTTTCAACGCTCAAGAGAGTCGCCGCTTCGTCCTCGGCTTTACTCTTTGTGGGTCGCTCATGCGATTGTGGGAGTTTGATCGGCTTGGAGCCATTGCGTCCTCGGCCTTCGACATCAACCAAGACGGCCTGAGATTTGTCTCGACGGTGCTGGGCTATCTCTGGTTGACGGATGAACAGCTCGGATTCGATCCCACAATTACCTCAGAGGGTGCACAACGCTTCATCACAATCACAAAAGGGGCCACGACAGAGCGCCTCGTGATCGATGAGGTAATCAACCGATACCCTGCCATCAATGGTCGAGGGACGATATGTTGGAAGGTACATCCTGTGGGAAACGAGTCACAAACGTTCGTGGTAAAAGACTCGTGGCAGTATCCCGAGCGAGATGAAGAAGGTGAATACCTACGTGAGGCCGCACAGAGTGGTGTCGTCAATGTGTCGAGGTATTATCACCATGAAACGGTCCGTGTAGGTGGGAAGGACGACACCATTGTCGGTAATGTCCGAGGGGGCCTAGATATTGGGGGAGCCGAGAATGCGTACAAAGTCATCGCGGACTTGAAGAGGGAGGAAGAGAAGCAGAAGAAAGACGAAGATTTGCGTGTCAGCATCAGTCGACTGACGATCGAAAAGAAATCCGGCACCGCTAGTTCAAACACGCCTGCAGTTGCTTCAGCTACTCTTCAAGAGGACGATATCGGCACTCCAACACGCGATCGCATCCATCGGCGTGTGATCCTGCAAGACAGTGGGCGGCCGGTGTACAAGGCAAGTTCGCGAGTGGCACTGCTTGCTGCACTAGAGGGCGCTATCACTGGTATGTGGCATCTCAATGCTCCATGAAGCGAGAGATTGCCGACTATGATAGGACACGAATCTCTCCACAAAGCTGGCATCCTCCACCGCGACATATCACCGAATAACGTGCTGGTGAGCGAAGACGAAAATTCGGCCTGGCCTGGATTTTTGATCGACCTCGACCTCGCGATCAGAAAAAACCGGCTAAAGGCGTCTGGTGCTCTCCAGAAAACAGGAACCAAAGTCTTCATGGCTATTGGCGCGCTCAATGGCCAGCTTCACAGTTTCATGCATGACCTGGAATCGTTCTTTTGGGCCCTTTTCTGGATCTGCATGCACTACAACGGGCCAAATGAGCCACCGAACGTTGTGAGAAAATTCGATAACTGGAACTACATGGACACGACAGATCTCGCGAAACTGAAGTCTGGCACCATCTTTGATGAAGCCTCGTTCTTGGGGACGGTGGTTCCAAATATTACCCCATACTTTGAACCTCTGACTCGACATCTTGAGAAACTGCGCAAATTGGTGTTCCCGGACGACAAGTTGTGGAAAGTGGAGGATGAAGGGCTTTATGAGCGGATGAGAGAGGTGTTGCGCGGAGCAATGACGGATCCCGAGGTGCAGGCAGGATAAAGACATGAGAGCACGATCTTCTCTTTGAAACAGAGATCGTCTGTATGGTCACAGTGAACCAGACGTATTCTTCGGGGTCAACAGTAAATGGTGCTGGCGGTGCTCAGGCTAGGGGGAAATACTGCTCTCGTTTTGAAGTCATGATTACACGTTCCTGCATTTGAAGTTTCAGGCATAGATTTTGTCGATACTGCTTTTGACAACAGACTTGGTCCCTTTTCTCCTGCTCACTCAGGTTCATCTAGGGTAGTCAGAGAGGGTGGGCTTTGCAGGTCCGAGCGATTGTCCGCCCAACAGACTTGAGAGCAACCGATCGTATGGCACGTTCGCTTGGGATCTAGGCTTCGATGGCAAGTTTGAGGGTAGTTGGGCCGTTGAAAACGGCCTCGTCTGGTTGGACACTGATTTCCCTTCTCTCTGGTCGCCTCCTTGGGGACCAAGGTGCCAACGCTGAAGCAGGTTCTACGGGCCTGGATATGTCTGTGATCCATCCAAATGGCCACACCGACAGAACATTAACCAGATTCGATTGTACACGGAGGCACAAAAGGGCAGAATTTACACCATTGATATGCATGTCGTGAAAGGAGCAAGGGCGATAGAATTGGTTCCTGTTTGACCCCGGGTCATTCCTGTTCCAGACACCAAGTAGGGAGGTGGTAATGATTTTGCCCATCCTAAGCCACACAACACTTCCTATCGCTAGAAAACCAAGGAAAGTTCAAACTACCAATCTTTTAGAACACCCTGTGCCGTTCTGCCTCCTTACCCGGTGGTGTAGGTTCGACGTGCCGCGCCAACAACCGCCGGAATCCCTGGATGAAAATGAGATCCGCGATACGCGCTGGTCCCTTGGCCAGGCTGAAGTGCCGGACGCGGAAAAGGTAGTACAGGGCAATGCAGGCGAAGATCTTTGCGTTCACGTCAGCAAAGTTCCACCAAGTCATTGAACCAGAGAGAGCTCACATTGAAAAAGATATACGCGAGGCCAACGCCAAAGTTGCGCCACTTCTGGCTCTCGTAGATGTTGCTCCCTGCAAGGAACTGGTCGGCCGAGCTGAGCGGGCAGTACTCGCAACCACTTGTGGCTGCTGGGTTGTAGAGCTGGCCAGGTGCCCCCGCGTTGAAGTAGTCAGAGAGGTATTCTCGGCAGGTCTGGCCGGAGGGCGGGTCGAAGACGGCGAGTTCATTCCGTGTGCATTCGACAGGACGTCCGTGTAAGCCGGTACCCGCCCAGCCGGAAACCAAGTATGTCATTGGTGAAACCCGGTCTGCTGGTGTTAGTCCATGCGGGAGGTGGCGTGAAGGAGTCACATACACATGAATATCCAAAAGCCCGGTAAGGCCGTGGGGCTTTGGAGAACGCCGTTGAACGTGAGCATCATGCTGAACAGTAACGTGGCGATATTGCCTGCCGTTTCGGCATCTGGCATGGCCGCAATGATCATGTGGGCAAACGTGCTGGTGAATAGCATGAACTCGATGACGAAAAGCAGCATGATTCCACGTGTTTCGCTGCTCTGGTTCTTTCCAAATATCGCAAAATACCAGGAGATCCACATGAGAACGGCGAGGACGACCTGGTAAGGGATCTCGACAACGATGTTGGCGACAAGGAAGGCCATCCATGAATATGCTTTGGATGGACGTTCTCGAACTTCATACAGAGATCGTTGGATCACGAAGCGAGGCATGATTTGCTGGACGAGGGTGGAGAAGATCCTGTGATCCGACAACGTTAGAGGTGACCGGGTTCGAAAGCTGAGACTGGGCTTACGTGACAAGCATAAAGATTCCAAAGATGGTATTCTGCAGCCCCGCCGATGAGTTGTTTTGTTTGTAGAATGAAAAGCCGATGAACAGCGCAGACATGATGCCCAGCATAAACCTGTGATATTCGTCAACCACGGTTGCGGTGGACCATGGCGTGAGACAATGTACTTACTTTCCGGTGATGTACGATGGCGTTCTCCAGTATTGTTGGAACACTCTGGCGGTGACATGATAGATCTGGGCGGTCAATGGCAGAGCAAATTCCGATGTTGAGTCCTGATCTGAGGTCGCCTCTTTTTTTGCCTCATGAATGCGGTCAAGTTCAGCTTGAACTTCTTTGGCCTCGGGTGTCATTTTCCACACCTCGCTCCAGTCTTGATCAGCCTTCTTGCCACATATCTCCAGCATATACTCGGCGGGATTGGCATCATCGTCACATGGAGGAGCACCATTCCTCTCAAAATAGTCGAGGAGGGTCCGGGAATTCTGGCCGATCTCGCCAAAATAGATTGTTTTCCCGCCCTTCATTAAGAACAGAAGCCGGTCAAATTCTTGGAAGAGAATGGCAGAGGGTTGATGGATGGTACACAGCACGGCTTGTCCGGAATCTGCCAGCTTACGAAGGAAAGCGACAATGGACCAGGAACTCTGTGAGTCAAGACCAGAAGTAGGTTCGTCCAAGAAAATGAGAAGGGCCGGCTTAGCGGCGAGTTCGACGCCGATGGTGAGAAGTTTGCGTTGTTCGACATTGAGACCTTCTCCAGGATTCCCAACAATGGCTTCGCTAAAGTCCTCCATGTTGAGCATGTGAATGACGTCTTCAACAAATGCATCCTTCTCCTCCTTCGAAATTGACTTTGGTTGGCGGAGATAAGCTGAGAATCGAAGTGCTTCCCTGACAGTTGTGGTCTCCAGATGGAGATCTTGTTGTTGCACGTAGCCTGTTTTGCGTGGGAAAGAAGCGTCCAATGGTTTGCCGTTTACAAGCTGGAACGGATGTCAATGCTCAAATGGAATGGATTGTCATCTACAATGGCACTTACCATGTCACCAGTCAAAACACCAATGTTCGTTCTCTGCGCCAAAGCATCCAGCAACGTGGTTTTACCGGCCCCTGATGTACCCATAAGAGCCGTCAAGGTTCCAGGTCTGACCCAACCGGATATCCCATCGAGCAGTCGTCGAGGTTTCCCCTTGATCTTAATATCGAGAGTGACATTTCGCCAAGTAAAGATGTCATTCTGCACCGGTAAGACTTTGGCTTGCTCAGCCTGCTTCCCTTCAACCGGGTCTCTCGTCACCGCGGATTTCTCGCTGGCATCTGCTGTTTCTTCGTCTTGGCCACCTTGTTGCACGTACGATGGAACATGGCCCCGTCGGAAAACCAAGAATTCTGCGGTTGACGTCGAAGTGGAATTCAATTCGGTAGCAAGGAAATAAACCGCGAAGAAGGAGATCATGAAGGCGAAGAGGAAGCCGAGATTTCGCCAAATGTGACTGTAGGAGTACCCGTAGGATGACTGGACCCACGCGTCTCCCGAGACATTGATCTCGCCCGCGACAGCACCCGCCACAGCACATTGAAAGTTGTGACCCTGACCATAAGGTGGCACGAGACTTGTCGGTGCACATGGGAATTCGCGGCCGTGTACTTCGTTGACAATCAACGCCTCAAATGCATATGCGACCGGATTGATCCAACTCGTCCATTTGAACCAGGGATGCATATAAGATCTTTGTATCGAGAACCCGGTGTAGATCACAATCCAGAGAACCATGATGCCGGCGATAGCTAACGCAGCGGAAATGGTCTTGGTCACAGCCGCGGTGGTCCGAAAAATGGCGGACATGGTCAACATGGCGACAAAGTTAAACAGGAAAAATATGAAGAATTGGGACGGCTCCGTCCGTAATCCGGCCAGGAAGTATAAGATGATGCTGAATACCGTCGTGGTACAAAATTTGATGGGTAAATCGGCCAGGATACCAGCAACGGCCTCGGTGAATGGATGATAGAATGCGTATGACTTGTGTTTGGCGACAATGGGACGTTGAGCGTACAAAGTGTTGATCTCAACAATGGACTGGAGGGCACTGAGTAATACGGCGAAGAAGAGAACAGAGCCTTTGGCAAAAAAACTGCCTGTCGATAGTGGAGTGCCATAGAAGACCGAGCCGATGATCAGGGCCTGTGCAATTTGACTGAAGATGACAGCTCTGCCAAATTGGTTAGTCAATGGTGAACGAGACCGAAGGTGCGGGAGAGATTCATCGTACATTGTGGAAGCTTTGTCGTTCCATAGTCTTTGATATGCTCGAGTCGTGCATTGGCGGATCTGCATGGGGATGCTGATCACATAAGGAGATTTTGGACGAGTGTGCTGAGCTTGCATTTGTGTGTGAGATTCTCGGAGACTCTCCAGAGCTTCTTTCCCGTCCGCGTCCACGCTCTCTGCCTGGCGAGCTTCTTCTTGAGACAGCTTGTATTGGGGACTTTCAAGCCAATACTTTTCGAAATCTTCAGCTGTACGAGGAACTCTGTTCTCGAATCCCTCCCGAGGCTGTCTTTCCCGTGGATTGGTGACTGATCTAAATCAAGATGAGCGAATCGCCATCATACCACCATCAGAGAATCGAGATTCTGGATCCACGTACGTTAAGAAATCACCCGTTGTCTGTCTGGGTGGACAATACCAACCCATTTCCTCGAAATACGCTCGGGCGTCGTCTCCTGGCCCGAAATAAATTTGTTTGCCTTCGTAGAGAACAATTGCCTTGTCACACAGATCATAGATGGCTTGTGAGGCCTGGTATATCGCAATCAGTGAAGTCAGAGCGCCAATGTCTGCGCTAATCCTGAGTGAGCGGACGAATTCCAGAGCGGTTTGTGAATCAAGACCACGCGTGGAGTTGTCCCATGCCGCAATTTGAGGGCCTGTTGGACATGAGTATCACCTCTGCTGGAATGGTGGTCTTCTCATACCCGCTAGAGCCATCTCAGCGATACTGACACGCTTGCGCTCTCCACCACTGACCCCACGAACAAAATCGTCGCCCACTTTGGTATTGCGTGTATGAGCTAAAGACGGAGTCAGTGATCATGATGACTCGATGAATTCCAAACACACATAACCCGAAAATGTTCATCATGACAGAGGCCATGTACTTGGCCCATTCGTCTCGACCAATGTCGAGAGCTCGGTGGGATGGAGCGCGGCAAGCGGCAGCGAAATTAAGTGTTTCGCCAACGGTCAAATGAGGAAAATGTTTCTCGTTCTCTTGATTGTAAATCGCTTCGCCTTTGAATTCTTTCAAAAAGACATCCTGAGGGATACCACTGTAGGTGATGCGGGAATCTTTCGAAATTTCTAGGCCCCGGAGCTCTCCGCAGATACTCTTGAGGAACGTCGAGCAGCCACTGCCGGGCCGACCCAGGACGATCAACAATTCTCCGCTGTTGACATGTCCGTTGAAATTTCGCAAGATTTGTTTCTCAGGGGGGTGACGGAAGAGTTCGCGGAAACGAAATGGTTGCATGAAGATGGAACCGACATTCTTCTGCAAAACGAGGGCCGACCCTTTCCCTGAGACAGTGAGGTTTTTGAAACTAAAGCCGCTTCTTGTCAGTTTGACGTTTTTCTGTTCGAGGAGTTGAATGAATTTTCGAAACCACAAGAAAAAATCAAAGGACGAGCTGTTGGGATCGAATTCTGGAGATTCTATGCCCATGCCTGCAACAGTGTCCTGTCTCTGGAGGCCGCCATCGGTGTGTGTGCGGACGCCAGACAAAACAGAGGCGATTCGTGCAAGCTCGTCGCGTGTGGTAGCTTCGCCATCGTCAAACTGGTAGTCTGCTGTATCTCTCGTCTTTCTCGTCCGAATTGGTTCAAAGCGTGGCCCGTCAGAGCTGCTTGTTGAGAGTTCGCGCTCGAGGTAATCATCGCTCGGTGGAGGGGTAGAGGGGTGACCCTCGTCTTTTGAGGCCATGATGTCAACCATGAGGTGAATCGAGCTTTATTGACATGGGGACACAGCACAAGCGATAGATTGGCAATTTGGATAGCTTTCCCAAAGCCTTTTGGCGTCGACCCCTTTCGTATGTGAGATGAAGGACGGTGATATGATCAAGTACCTTGAAATAACATGAGTGATAAAGTCCGGGACCTCCCAGAGTCCTGCAAAGGGCTGACATGGTTCACAGCTCCCAAGTGGGCGACCGAACCCTGGAGACCTAAAAGCTTGGTGATCCTTATTGGTTACTTAATGGATTATTCAATCCGGTCAGCAGCTGCGCCATTCACGGTGATTGGCCTGCTGTTGCTTACGTACATTGCAGCAGACGGACGGGAGAGTGTCGAATCCGAATCAGGTATCGGGCACAAGGTTCAAGTCGTATACTAGCGCCAATCGTATTGGATGCGGGGTTCAGTGTCAAATCTGAATACGAAGTTCAACTAGGTATCGAATCGAAGCTCGGCTAGGTATCGACTCGAAGCTCGGCTAGGTATCGGGTACAAGGTTCAATTTCCTAGCGTCAATAATTTTGAATGCGAGGTTCAGTTGTCCACCGTTCGAGTTATGGGGTGGCTTCGTTGTGCAGTTGGGGATAGACTCTGATGGAGAGTCACGTGACGAATATGTGGTGCATCCTCCTTGATTTCCGTTCCGTTTCACCATAGTTGATGATTGAGAGTGCCTGTGTACTTGGTTTAGTCAGATAAGCCTTGTAAGGCAGGGAGGAGCCTTCCTAGAGGGAAGAGAGCGGAGATGTCCAAGTTGATCATTTCGCTGAACGTTTTAGTGACATCCCAAAGCTCTTGGCGCTCCCAAACACCAGACAGAGATCGACTTGCACCGCTTAGTCAGCCCTAGGTCCTTCCCTCCAATTATCATCCACTCCCACAGTGCAACCAGGGCAAGGAACTCTCGTATTCCAGCCTTCGCCTTTTCTTGTCTAGGCGCCACCGAGTGAGGGTTCAGATGCCACCTGTCAAGGTCTGAAAACTTGCCCCCAACTCATCCGGAACCATGGTCCTCGCAGGCGCCGAGATTGGCAGCCAAGGTCCCAGTCACGTGACATAAATTCCATCACGTGACAGATGCAACAGCGATCGCTGATCAAAGTCCGGAGCTGCAAAGCTGCGACTGAGTTTACAATTGATGCCAAAGCTTGACTAGGTTTGCCATCCGCTGCTTGTGTGGTCCGACCTCCCACCTTCTATACCGTCTCGCACATCGATTTCTGCTGGACGATTTGCGGCCGTTCTGAACAGCACTCCAGCTTCCGTTGGCAACGACTCCCGCTACCAGCTCTACCGTCTTCTGACCACAACCCGCTCTTGACCAACCGGCGCTCTCCGTTCCTCCACCGATTGCCTCCGGACTCCGCCATGGCCGCCGCAGTTCCCAAAACCTTCTGGTCTTCGCCGATCCGTTACCTGAGGTGGGCAGCACACGAGAAGCCCGCCATTTTCTGGAGCTTTGTTGTTGGCGGCTTGGGACCAGTCTCGGTGGCCGTTGTCCCGACACTGAGAAGATATGTGGGAGATGAGGATCCAGCGAGGATCCCGTTGACATATCCAGGTGAGTTGGGGAGAAACCTTTCCTGTGTGGCTTTGGAGCGCCGAGCATGGATGTGGGCGGATAAAGAGAACGACATGGGGAACCCGTCGAGGAAACCAGTGGCTAACGGCTCCGTACTTACAGTGCCCAAAGGACCGAGGAAAATCCCGCAAGGGTTTGATGATCCCGAATAATGCCATCTTGTTCAAAGAATCGCCAGTGTTGGCCCTGCAAAGTTTCAGTCAGACTCGGCGGGTGAATGACTATCGCGACCGTGCTGACATGCTATGAACGGTCTCCTGTACATAGTTTTCAAGAAGAAGCGTGGCATGTTGGAACAATGTGAACCGGTTTACTCCAACGGCGTCATCACCTCATATATCAATATCTGAGCACCGATTGCATTCGTTATTTCTCATTGAAGCTCAAATTGGTTCCCGTTGGGTTTCATATACTATGGAAAATGCACCCAGGAGCCGAAAAGATGTTGGGACCAGGCAATGCCACACGTCGAGTGAGCTAATGATCAATGCTTCAGAAGATATCGTCAAGGAAAAGGCTACAGGTTGGACCACACATTGTCCGTTGTCGCCGTTGCCTGGCTCAAGAGAAGTCGACTCCACTGTTGTATGGGTTGTCCCCGGTCGGTCGTACCCATTCCGGGGGTTGAACGACGTGTGATAATGGTTCATGAAGGTCGCCGGTCACCCTCCTGCGCGATTGCAAGCGTCTGGCTCGGTGTGGCCGCCACGGACTGTTACTTCTCATCGTCCGCAACGTAGTCAACAACCGCTGCGCCGAGGCTTGCCCCGTCTTCCCCCTTGTACTGCCGGAGGTCGTTGTCTTCTTGAGATCGCAGCTGATCTCGGGAGTTCCCGTCACCGAAGTCGAAAGCATCGTTCCCAACCACAGTCTTCTCATCGTCTGATATATACCACGGGAAGTCCTTCTGGTCGATGACGGTGCATGTGAGCCAGTTGATAGCGTGCTCTTCGCGATCAACATGAGATCTGTTGAATACGATGTCCGTGACGAACTGCTTGACGTCTTCCTTGAGAGCATTCATGTTGGCTTCCAGGACATGACATTCCTCGCGGTTCATTGGAAAATATTGGTAAAAGTGCTTAAAGTCCTCACGAGATAGATATGCTTCGCCTCCGTGGGCAAGCGCGGTGTAGAAGGCAAATCCACCGTCCGGGGCCTTTCGCGTGCGGTCGTCCGCCATGGCCTGGGCGAACCATTGTCTGAAGAAACAAAGGTCCATCCAGATGTAAATGTGGTCGGAAGACGGTGGGTCCGGTCTCTCCTGGACATTTTGCAAGAGTGACTCAGGGTAGTAACCGAGAATGCGCATTTCAACAGCTTCCCGGAACGTGGACAGCTCGTTGAATTTCTGTTGACACACCCGGATAATGTCCTCATGGAGATCAACTTCGCCTTCCTCTCTGATGCGTTGCCATTGGCCCACGAGGTGACAGACAGCTTCTCTGAAGATGGTTGGGGAATGCACCCGCCGACCGAGCTCGGCCCACGCCATAGGATTCGACATGATGGCTGTCCACAAAACTCTGTCTTGTCGCAGCAAGGCGAGATCAATTGAGTCGCGGATTGTGTCGACCGAGCCGATACGCTCGGCCACATTGACAAGGTCTATGCAGCTACTGAGGACCGTGGCCAGATTGCGGTCATCAAACTCTGGTTGACGGCCGTAGAATGAACCGAAAAGCCAATCCCAGGAGCGGAGTGGGACATGATCAACCCGATCACGATCCCGGTCTGATAGGATGGAGTTGTCGCGTGGAACGCGGCCGCTGTCGCTGATACCCTGTTGAAGTATCAGCGACGTCCCTTCAACGTTCGGATGCCACCTCTACCTTGCGGATGAAGGTACCAACGTCGTCCGGATCATTCTTCGCCAGGTGGAAGCGATAAGTTGCCTGTCCTTCTTGACGGACCTGTGTTGTCAGCTGTGGGCCTGGTCTCGCGTCCAGCGCGCGCGAAAAGAAGAGCGAGTGGCGACGTAGACGGGACGAGTGAAGTTGGTATATTTTTGTCGGCGAGAGGACAATCGACACATCACCGTCTAGGAACTTGGGAAACCCTGAGAGCACGGCCAACTCCATCATGGCAGAGGTCGGGTCGAGCGAGCGATAAAGGGAGAGAGCTGGCCAGCGGCGTCATGAAACCATGTTGTAGAGCACATCGAAGGGGGACAAGCACACAGTGGTCGCCGAGGAATGGATGGGAGAGAAGCCAGCAGGCTGGCTGTGAATGTTGGTCCTTCACGCAAGCACAGCATGCTTCACCAGTGCCAAAGCTTGAGGTAGCACTGCTGATATGTGCACTGAACACTTGATGTTAGTTAATCAAGACTCTGCTGGGGCCGGTTATCTTGCCAGAGGGAATCAGTTTGTGCATGTGGATCTGTCCTGTTAATCCTCTGTATAGAGTTCAATCCGCTTCTGAAGACCACAAATTTGAGCCAAGGCGGCTTGCACAGATCGGCGGAGAGATAATACACAGGCGTAACGTTTGGTGGCAACTACACTTCAATAGGATACTTGAGCGAGTCGCCATGACAAGATCAATCGAGAAATGGTATTGCTGGTGGAGCCACTCCGACCGGGTTTCGCGGCACATCAAAATTGCAGTGGCCCTAAAGAGGAGACCGAGGTCAAAGACGGTCTTGCTTTCAACAAGAAGCCCAAGCCAAACCATGCAAGGTGACTCTCGTCAGATTCCCGTTGGGACCGTAGGACGATCTTCAAGTGAATTCGGCCTGGCGTCAGGTGAGATGACGGCGGAGTAGGCTCGGGATGGCCAAGAGCTTTGTATCATGTCGTGGACGTTTTGTAATGTGTCAGTCTCCAGACGAGTGAGCGGTAGTCCCGCGGTTGGCAACATGATATCAATCACTTGATGGACAGAACGATGTGATGGCAAGAAGCAAAAATAGGCCGCCGGGAAGGTTGGTGGTGGAAGCGGTGACAGAAGGACAAAGCATGGCATTAGTTGTGTCATGAATCTGCAGATTGTCGATGCCGCGCACACCCTTTCCAAACGCCCTCCCAATGCTAGGCACAAAGACGGTGAAAAATTCCCAGGCGTGATCCGCATGGCCGGCCACAAGGTATAATGTGTAGCTTGAATCGAGTACAATCCATTTCGAAAAGGCGGCAGAGAAACCTCCAGAATTGGCGAGACGCAGGCGTACTCTGAGACGGCCGTCGTCCTTTGCCCGAAATCCAGTATGTCGAATTTGGAAAGAAAGACGTGGAGATCCTGTTAACTCTGATGAGATGATCATAATTCATATCCTCATTCACCCGTCTTGCCGGTCCGGTCATCAAGTCCTCGCAGTGGCCGAACGGGGGGAGATCCAAGGCAGCAGAAGAAACACGTCGCTTTGCAATTCTCATTCTCCCAGATTAAGATCCTCGATAATGCGAGCACCAGTGTGGCTGAGAGGACATGTCCCGAATGGTTATATCCAGAAGTGTAAGAAGCAACGCCATCCAAGGGTGGTGCGGGCCTTGGTCCACCGAGACAGAAGACGATCTTCATGCTCACCTTCGACTACGAGGGTCAGGAGGGGGAGGATAGCTGCTGCCCGGAGGATAGGTGGGGATGATATCCCCCCTGGAATCTCTGCCATAGCCGGTCGGGTTAGACGAGATTTGAGGCGGTCCTGGTCTTGTGGAATAACCGGGCTGAACATATCCTGGTGCTCCGCCACGACCGATGGGCACTTGCGGCGGCGGCGTGTTTCCGGGGTTGTACAATCTGGGTTGGCTCTCTGGTCCTGGTCCCGTCGGGTAGTATCCTGAAGGGTTATATCCCGGCGTTGAAGAGAGGGGAAACGAGGTGGGATAGCCAGGATCCGGAGGATAAGCAGCTTGGATGGGTAAAGCGCCATGTCGGCCGTGTTGCACACTCCGTGGTTCAATCTCTCGCGGATCACGGTGCCTGGGAGCCCGTAGGTCATAATCATCGACCATATCAACGTCCATCTCATCTTGATAACGCCGGTCCCGGTCTCGGTCATGGTCACGGTTGCGGTCGCGGTCACGGTCGCGGTCCCTGTCCCGATCCCGATCCCGATCCCGATCTCGGTCCCGGTCCCGTTCACGTTGTCGTTGTTCTTCCCTGGCCTCCCGGGCTTGCATGTCGGCATAGGAACCTAGAACGCTCTCAGATCTATTTGTTTCTGCGTGCACGTTGACCCTACCTTGTTGCCGACCCTCTCGCGCTCTTCTTTCGCGGTCTCGCTGCCACCTGATCGTCTCTTGACGTAAAGACTCTTCCATTGCCTGATTGAACGTGTTAGATGGGGGAGAACACATGATCAGGACCAACCCAGGGAGGAAGAAGAAGGGCAGAGCCCGGCATACCGTTGTGAATGGTCGATACGCATTGACCCAGTATCCTCTTCGACCCTATAGCACGCCGTTAGCGGACCATCCCTCCACAAATCACGTCCGTTACAGCGTACGCTCGAATCCTGGCCTGGTCGACAGGTGGCATCCTGACCGAGGTATTTACATATTTCGTGTTGAATGACCTCTCTCTCAATACCATCTCCGGGGCAAAAGTATTCGGTGTATTTTGGCCTTATATCACGGTCTCCGCGGTCTCGAGGTACAGAGTCCAGGGTGGTCCGACTTCGTGGCATGGGATCATCATCTCGAGGATAGGGAGGTCTGACGGACACCTCACGGGGAGGGACCAGCTCTGAGCCTCTGGTCGTGTAGTATACCACGCCGGGTTCGGACTCTCTGCTGCGGCTGTCGATTCCACGATCCGGTCGAGGGTCCAGGCGAGGAACTGCACTGGGTCTCAGATCACCGCGGGAATCCATCCTCGGATCCAACATCCTGGTGTCCATGGGGTCACTCATCCGGGTGTCCACCGGCTCATCTGTTACTCTCCTGCTTGTTCTCAGAACTTCACGATCTCGGTCCTCACGCTCTCCGCGGGCTTCTCGGCGGCCAGGAGCAGTAGCACGAGGGTCGGAGGCGCCTCGACCGCGATACCCAGGGTCATCGGGATATCGAGTCGACATTCTGAGCCGGGTAAATATCTCTTTTCCAACAAGGCGATCCGCGGGAACCGGTTGGGCAGCAATCTCGGGCCACGGGCAAAAGGGAGAAAACGCAGTCAGAGGATCCGTCCTGGGAGTAGCGGCGAGCGAGGCGAGTGAGGTGCAGATTTTGCCAGGCCGGCCGAGTTGGAATGTGTGGCCCCACCAAAAGGTGAATCCAAAGGGCCAGTTGGGTCAAAAGTTGGCAATGCAATGTACTCTTCCCGTGAAGGTGAAGAAGAAAGACGGCAAAGTCAAAGTCAAAGCCGCAGGCAGCGACTTGGGCTGAAGAACGATTGATGCAGGCGAATCTGCAACCAATCACCAGAGAGATGACGCTGGCACGGGCGTCACGCAGAGATACAGGCCTCCAGCGCCTCCGTCGCACTGATGATGTCTCTGTGTCCGTGAGCCAAGGTGAAAAGTTTGGACGGGACCGGTGCGGGAAGCGATACCGTTGCGGAGGATGATCGGCACACGGCTTCGCTGATGGAGGAAGGTGAGGAAGATGGGACGGCGGGTGGTGGATGGATGGGATGGTATGGTACTCGTACGACCGCAGAGAAGAAAGAAATGCAGAAAAACGCAACCTCAGTCAGGGCGAGTTGGCAGGCACCACGGCAGGTGAGGGTGGGACGACGTGGCATGCGGCAATGGGAACAAAGTGGCGCCAAGGGCGTGGGGAGGAGGACGAGGCAAAAGTCTGTCTGGCTGCCAGCTCGGTGCCCGCTCGCCGATCCTACCTGGATCTTGCGTGCCCACGCGCCCGGATGGTACTGATCAAGAGCAATATCGACCGCTAGTGGCGATCACATTGCAAGTGTCGGTGAATCCCAGTCGCACGCATGACGCCGGCGGAGGTGTCGCGCAGTCCCGTCGCCCAAGTAGTTGGTGGGTGGGTGGATAAGTGGTGAGTAGTGTCCGTCGCTGTTGGCTTCCCTCCTCGGGCTTCCTCCTGTCGCCTCGGTCTCCTGTCAGCCTGCGGACATGTTGTCCAACTGGGCCGTCCAATCGCAGAAGCCTGTCTTCACGCTCCCGGGGCGGATTGGGGCGTGGTTGGGCAGCAAGGTTTCGCGCTGACACGTTTCATCCGGCCTGTCAGCGTGGCCGTCGCCGTGACCGAGAGGCTAGCCAGCGGAGTGCTCCTCCACCGTTGGGCAGCATGTCGCTGGAAAAGGTACACCCAACCATGTGATAGATCACCTTGTGCGCGGGAACGGGACCAGCTCAGCCTGAAGATGACGACACTCAGTCACACCTCTCCGTCTCTACACATGAAAAGGCATTCCAGATCCTCTCGACCTGGGAATTCGGGGTATGGTTGAGAGCTCTCATATTTTTCCGGCGGGCGACCGACCCATAATGCAGTGATTGTGCTCCACCGTGTGGATCGCTGAAATTGGTTTGCTATGATCTGTCCGGTTCGCCAAACGGCCACCGCTCAACCCTGACAGGGCCGCCAGAGGAGGACAAGCCGGTGGAAGTCATGACCGTGCTCTCCTTCGCTGGCCATTATTATCGACATCAGCATGGACATCGAGGTCGATTTCGATATCGTGATCACAATTTCGACCCTCCACCTTGAACGGCCGCAATTCTGAACCCGGTCCTGGGAAAATGCAAATGAATGTCCTGGCCCGGCTTCACCGCCGTCGTCACGCGTAACACGATTTCGTCGGCGGTCAAACCGATCAGCTGCCCCCGGTCTCGGTGGTTAAATCCAGAGTCAATGGGCCACACTTGGACGTCGTCTCCGTGTCGCAAGGGCAGCGGGTCGTCTTGATCGATCACCGTCTCCTTTTCCGCGTAGCGAGCGTCGAGAATGCGTCGTGCGGCGACGTCTCCTTTCAACGTCGTCGGTTTCGGCCCGTTCTCCTTTGCAGTTTTGAGTGCATGGTTGAATCGACCAATCCACGCAAACACCTTGGGATAATGCTGGTCTGTGAAGAGCTCCCGCGGTAGGGCTCCCTTCAACCCGTTCAACCAATCAAAGGTCCAGATGGCTTGGTCTTGCATTAGCCATCTTAGCCCACCTGCAGCGTACTTTCCGCTCACCTTCGATATCGGCCAGGGACGGCTTGTCTGTTTTCAGAATCCAGTCTCTGCCGTCGGCCAGCAAGGTGGTCTCGAGGAATTTGAAGGCATTGCGAATGTAGGCAACCGCTTCCGGCCTGTTGGCAGCAATGTTTTCTTTGCTCCACGACCGGCCGCTGAATTCCTCTCGATCTTTGGTGAATTTCGGGTCGTCGAGGAGGGGCATGCTGGGTGGGATCAGCTGCGATGAACGCACAAAGAGCCCTGCTTCGATCGCCCAGATCTCAAACAGTTTCTCGACCGCCTTCTGGTCGGCCTGGGACGCGCCGAGCCGTCCTTCTGGAAACATTTCTTCCAGTTTGCGAAGAATGATCCGCGTGTCACTATACACATCTCGACCAATGGCCAAGACAGGGATTCGTCGATATCTGACTCCCAGCAGATTCAGATCCGGTCGGGGCAGAGTCGGTGGTTGTTTCTACCCCGTCTCAGCAAGCACGGCAGAGAACAGCGTACGGGTGTTGAATCTTACACATTCCGCATAGTCAATGCCTCTCAAAGTCAGATACCAGATGACCCGCCGGGCAAAAGGCGAAAATGAATAGTGGTACAGAACGATGCCGTTGTTGGGTCCGTCCATGGTCACAATCTTGACGACGATCAGTCGGCCCGTCTCGAATATGGCCTGCCTTCCCCTTCACTGATGAAGGCTGACAATTCGGTCGAGAATGGAAGAGAGGGAGACCGTGAAGTTCTTCTCGTGTCGGCTGGGGAGAACTGATTTGACACTCTCATGTTTAGCCTCGGCATCCACGGTTGCGGCGGTGCGGGGATAGTCGGGCCGAATCTTGGGGATCAATGCCTCTTACCTTACACGTGCTGCTCATAATCCTAGGCAACGGAACTTACAGGCCCAGTCTTCTCTGCGAATATGTATTCATCCCGAACACAAACGGAGTTGCCTTTTGTCTGAGCCATAAGCGAGGTAGAACAGGTTCGACCTCAAAGAACTTGTCCCACTAGCTCTTTGCCGAACGAGGCCGAGACTGCCAGCAAAATCGAACATGTCGTATGCATGGCGTGCTTGTCCAAGTGCATGATGCGAGACACAGATCGTTGGAAGACCACCGCACCTTGGAGACTGGTATACGTCCATCGGTTGCGATTTGCGCAACATAGAGCCGGGCAACGGCGACCGCCTATATATTTTGGACGCTTTCGGGACGGTGCGCTTGACAACCTCCTTGTTGGTAAGTTCACTTTTCTCGAGCATGAATCGATGGGCATGAACTTGTGTCACCACATCTCCATCTGTGAGTCTTGGTCGATGTCGCCTACTCGCCTGGTATGCCGGGAACCAGCGCCTAGGCGCCCGCTCTCTTCTGGGCCGAGAACTCGTGCCGGTGTGTGGTGTGCTCAAGAGACCACTCTGCTGTCTGACTCGACTCAGGTGCAACGGCAGCAGCTCTTCAGGCGCGGATAGGCCTCGAGGTTGGACCGCTCCCAACTCGTCAATTCAAACCGCCGCATCTTCATTCCGATTCAGATTTCTCGATCGATCAAACCTGTATGGCTTCACAAATGTGACCATCCAGCTCGTTCCAGATGGCGGGATGGGAGATGGCGGGGTGGAGAGATGGCGGGATGAGAGAGATGGCGGGATGAGAGAGATGGCGGGATGGGAGAGATGGCGGAATGGTCGAACACGACAGGGGAAAAGAAAGAGCATTGATGCAAAAAGAGAAGTTGAGGAGATCTATAACAGCGTGAGGCCTATTCAATCACGCAACAGGACACCAACCTTGACATGATATCGCAGTCTTCAAGGTCAATCGCCATCCCACGGTCTCCGGTCCCCCTCACAGACAAGGCCATCTTCAGGCAATATGCCCCTGGCAAAGAAGTTCTTGATGGCGTTGAACGTACATTGACTGGGATTGTTGATGCCGGAACAGTGACCCGGCGTGTTCTGCACAAGGACTCGACTGCCTTCGTGGAGCTTTGACATCTTGAACGCGTTTCGGACCGGAGTGACATTGTCCGCAGTATTGCCAATGAATAACAGCGGACTAGCTCTGACATTATAATCAGAAAGCTTCGAGCTGAACGGACCCGTGAAGCGGTTGCGTTCCGCAGGGCGCTGCGATGCTGGCCAGTGTATGCAGCTTAAGATGCCCTCAGCCCACACGCTGCCGGTCAAAGGCGACTGATGCAAAAGCTGATCGACATAGGCCGCGTAGTCAGTTTTGCTGGACGCGGTGATATCGTTCCCATCTCCACACAGGATCGACACGCTGGCCTCGAGAGCGTGCGGATAGCTGGGGGGATACGGCAGGGAGCGGTTGTTGAAGGGATCGAGAAGCGACCTGCCGCCCACATTCTCTGCCCGTGAACGGTACACATCTTTTGGAAGAAACTGGGGTGCCGCGCGAGTGGCATTCCGCTCGAGGAGGCCCGACAAGCCGATGGCCAGATTCGCCCACACTTGATTCGGTCCGTATAAGGCGCCATGGATTTGAACGATGAGTTGGGCGTAGGTCAGAAGGAACGCATTGCCGCACAGCACCAACGGTATCGGATTTTCCTTGAGATCTTCCAAAAATGCTTCGACTTGGAGTTGTATGTCCAGGGGACCGCTGAGACTGGGTTTGAATAATGCGCATTTTGGTCCGGCTTCAAAGCAGTACTCGAAGAATAAAGCCCACGTTTTGTTGGTGTCTAGCAGGTTGGTCGTCCAGCCGGTGGCGGCATAGTCTGGGGCATCAACAACACCGTCAAGAATCATGCGACCGACCCGATCGGGATGCAGGGAAGCAAACGTGTTGCCGAGATAGGTCCCATAGGAATAACCCCAATAGTTGAGGAGAGGAACGTCGTCGCTATGGGAACCTGGAGCCAGCACACTTTGCTGCTTTCGCCGGCCGCTGCCGCCGGTCAACTCCTGGAGATGTTGGTCTATTCGATCGATCATCTCCACCATATCCCGTGCCACCAGGGCCGTGCTGACGAATTGACGGATATTGTGCCCGTCCGGATAGATGCCGTTCTCCGTCTGGTCGCAAAGCTCGCCCAATGCCTCAGCTATTGTCCAGTGGGTGTTGAGTGCAATCCAGGACGAGTCAACCGTCCCAGCGCCAAGACCAAGGAGGCCGATCAACTCTCTTGCGTGATCATCGTCGAAGCATGCGGCCGACGGAGTCGTGTATTTTGTGCCCCTCGGGTCAAAGGACACGATTTCAAAGTGCTTGTCGCCGTCGACAATCTCCTGAATACCTTTCCCAGCCCAACGGAGGAGGTCAATGCCAGAGCCGCTGGGACCGCCCGGATTCAGCAGAATGCTGCCGCCAAAAGAGTCGTCTTGTGCGTCGACGACGGCAGGGAGTCGTGCCAGAGCAATCGAAACCACGTTCGGATTGGACACATTGGACCAGTCTAACGGGACGTTGAGACGGGCACATTCAAAGTCTTCGTAACACTGGTGATATACGAGCTTTTCCGAAGGTTTGACAGACGTCCAGTCGAACGTCTCAGGCAGCCAAATCGTGTCTCCATCCGCCATCATGCCGAGGACCGACCTCAGGAGAAGTAGGGGAAGACTCATGCCAGCGAACTTCGAGATCAGTGCCATCTCGGCGACGGAAGAGTTTGGAAGTGGTGGTCACAGGGGTGATTGAAATTCAAGGACTGGGAGAGCCAACACGGCGCGGAATGGAGGATGCCTGAACTAGGCTGTAATTAGAAGCTCGTAATTCGTGCTCAGGTTCCATCTTGCTAAGCACTCCGAGTCAACTTCGAGATAGATGACACTCCACGGACAACTAAACACTTGCACTGCCACAAGTCGAAGGAGACTATAAGTTCAGGACCTACTGGACCATCATCTTAGCCGTGCCGTCCGCGCTAGCTGATTAACAGTCTTGATATCACGTGACAAAATTGATCCTAGGCCAGGCCGCCTTTGGCACTGCGTGCCTAACAGATATTATTGTTACCAGCGCTTGCACATCTCGAACGCGTTGAATCGCATTTCTTTCATTGTAGCGTGCCCCCGGAGCAGGCTGCATTGCTTCGAATTGAAGTCTCTAGTAAGTCGGCCATCTTCGTCCTCACAATATGGTTCTCAGTCATCGTGGCAATGATCTCCTCGAGGACGGTTCTACATGTCATTCGGATCGCTGAAGAAGGCCCTCCCTGCCAATGACCTCGCCTCCCAGCTCGCTTTGGAATGTCTTCCTCACCGGCCTTTATGGCGTCGTCTCCACTGGCGGGCATCCGCAGGAAATCTCGCTTTACGTATAAACATCTGCACCTCCTTAGCCAATCCTCCACGTCGTGCCCGTTACGAGTCATTGCGCTCATCGACTACGATGCTTTCTACGCTCAATGCGAAATGGTACGGTTGGGTGTGGCCGATGACCAGCCTCTGGCCGTGCGGCAATGGGAAGACTTGATCGCGATAAATTATCCGGCGAGAGCGTATGGACTGAGTCGGATGGTCTCAGTCGCGGAAGCAAAGAAAAAGTGTCCAGAGCTGGTGGTCCAGCATGTGGCGACGTGGAGAGAAGGGGACGACAAATGGGCCTACAGAGAAGATGCATCGAAGCACATTCACACGGACAAGGTGTCTTTGGATCCGTACCGGCTGGAGTCCCAGAAGAGTCTGATGTTAATCAAGGAGACGTTGCCGCCTCCGCCGATTCAAAGAGTGGAGAAAGCGAGCATCGACGAGGTGTTCCTGGATCTCTCGGTGCAGGTACATTCCAGTCTCATGGAAAGGTATCCGGAGCTAGCACCGGCATCTTCTGACGATCCCATGGACCACCTTCCGTTGCCTCCCTCCACGGCCCTGGACTGGGATGCAGATGCTTTGGTGGATCTGGATTCTGCCGAGACCGAGGACGATGATCCTGACTGGGACGATGTGGCCATGAACATCGCCTCCGAAATCGTGAGGGGCGTGCGAAAGACGATCCGAGAGCGACTGAAGTATACCTGTTCGGCGGGCATCGCACGGAACAAGATGATGGCCAAACTTGGTGCAGGGTACAAGAAGCCCAATCAGCAGACCGTCGTTCGAAACCGAGCCGTTCAGCACTTTCTTTCCGGCTTCAAGTTCACCAAAATCCGGAACCTCGGGGGCAAGCTCGGCGATCAGGTCGCAGAGACATTCGGCACCGAAGAAGTCACTGAATTGCTGAAAATTCCCCTGGACCAGCTCAAGTTGAAACTCGGGGACGACACCGGGACCTGGCTTTTTGGCCTCATCCGCGGTGAGGACACCAGCGAGGTCAGCCCGCGAACTCAAATCAAATCGATGCTCTCGGCCAAGTCCTTCAGACCGAGCATCAACACGTTCGACCAAGCCGTGAAATGGTTGCGCATTTTTGTCGCCGACATATATGCCCGACTGGTGGATGAAGGTGTCGTCGAGAATAAGCGCCGGCCGAAAACCATCAATCTTCACCATCGACGGGGCGGACAGACCCGATCGAAGCAATTACCCATTCCCCCAGCCACCAAAATCGAGGAGTCCACGCTTTTCGAACTCGCCAAGAAGCTCCTCAGTCAAGTTATTGCGGATGGGAGGGCCTGGCCCTGTTCCAATCTTTCCTTGAGCGTGACGGGGTTTGAAAACGGCATTACAGGCAATCGGGGCATTGGCAGCTTTCTGGTCAAAGGTGACGACGCCAAAGCGGTCACGACTGGCCCCGTGCGAAGCAATTCCGCCACTCCGGTGCCCGAGGAAGGCAGCCCAGAGAAGCGCCGAAAGCTGAGTGCTGATGATTCCGGCGTCGTACCCGTCCCGACGAGCGGAAGGATGGACACGCCAGAAAATGACGGCTTCGTGGACAATACATATGAGCAGGATGATGGCACTGATGCTCATGCCCACCGCACGCCGCTTCACCAACCCGCCGAAGAGGCGAAAGAACTCCATCAACAAGACATCACCACATATTTTTGCCAGAAATGTCAAAAGTCTCTCCATGCGGCGGAAAAGGAGGAACACGAGGACTGGCATTTTGCCACGGAACTGCAAGCTCAAGATTATCCGATCCCCCGCGGCCCTCCCAACAGTCGGCCTCCTGGACCCTCCCCTTCCAAGAGCAAGCGAGGCGGCGGAAACTCTCGTGGACGAGGTGGAAGGCCGGAGAAAGGGCAAACTCGATTGGCTTTTGGCTAGCAGCGACATTTCCGTGCTCGCTCAACTCTCAGTTGGTTGAGCACGGTGGGACCACGTCGCGAGCGACTTTGATGCCTTAGGCATACTCCTTGTTGAACGCTCGTCCGATCACCATTCGTCTTATTTCGCTCGTGCCGGCTCCGATTTCGTATAGTTTGGCATCTCTCAAAAGCCTTCCTGCGGGGATGTCATTGACATAGCCATTGCCTCCCATCAACTGTATGGCGTCAAGCGTGCACTCGGTCGCCCTCTCGGCTGCATACAGGATGGCCCCGGCGCAGTCCTGCGTGCGGATCACGGCCTCTTCGTCCACCTTTTTGGCCGTGGCATATGTATATGCCCTCGAAGCCTGGAGCTTGGTATACATGTCGGCGAGCTTGCCCTGAATCAGTTGGTTGTGCGCAATCGGCGTGCCGAATTGTTTCCGCTGATGGGTGTACGGGAGGACCAGGTCCAGGGAAGCCTGCATGAGCCCGAGTGGACCGGCACTGAGGACGAGGCGTTCCAAGTCTAATCCTTCCATGAGCACGGTCACACCCTTGTTCACCTGTCCCAGCACGTTCTCACGCGGGACAAAAACGTTATCGAAGACCAACTCGCCCGTGTTGGACCCTCTCATACCCAGTTTGTCCAGCTTCCTGGCCACGGAGAAGCCGGTGAAGGTTTTCTCGACGATAAACGCCGTGATGCCTCGGGCCTTCTTGTCGGGCTCGGTCTTTGCGTAAACCACAATGTAGTCGGCATCGGGCCCGTTGGTGATCCACATCTTGGTGCCGTTCAGCACGTAGCCTCCGCTGACGGGCGTCGCCGTGGTCTTCATGCTCACGACGTCGCTGCCGGCCGAATGCTCCGACATGGCCAGAGCCCCAATTTTGTCCCCGGCGATCAAGCCGGGCAGGAACTTTTCTTTTTGCCCTTGGTTTCCGTTCAGACTCAGCTGATTGACACAGAGTTGGGAATGCGCCGCGTAGGACAGTCCAATCGACCCAGACGCTCGACTGATCTCCTCGAGAATCACACAGTGCGCCTGATAGCCCATTCCCAGGCCGCCGTACGCTTCATCCGCGGTCGGGCCGAGAAATCCAGCGTCACCCAGCTTCTTCCACATCTCGTTGGGAAACTCGTTTACCGAGTCTGTCCGGGCCGCGACCTCCTCTGGAATCTCGCGACGCGTGAATTCCTGGACTCGCTCGCGCAGCTCATATAGATCTTCCGTGGTCGGCGGGGTGAAGCCACTGGCATGCTTGGAGGACGTCGACGCGGTGCGAAACAGGCCTCTGCCAACCGACGTTTGGTGGGTGGAAGAGGGCCGAGGTCGAAGCACGACTCCCCCACATGAGCGGATGAACCGCGGAGGAAGAGATGCGGCCATGGTGGAATCTTGTCCAAGAGCAGAAGGATGACCGTCAAGAGTTAGTTAGACCAGAGGCGTCATTCTTGTTTGACATGGAATTAAAAGGGAACATTAATTATTGGAGACGGCTCTGGAATGTTGGCTTGGAACGGAAAGTCCCGCTTAACCGCGGCTGTGGAGAAGGTATTTGCGGGGAGTGGCCGCGGGTATATTGTGATGATCGGTCACACCAACTTCATTCAAATCCCATTGATTCGACCTGAACTTTCTACCACTCGGTTCTGAGATTCGCATCTCCTACGGCAACCGCCATGGCAGGATATGCCCCGACAATTTCGTTGCTGCGAATCCTGGGACGCGGGCTGCGACCCAGACAGCCCCGTCCTGGTCGAGCTCACTCACACGCATCGAGATGTTCTGCCTCGACATTCGCGCACCCCCAACATGCACAGGCAATCTCGATCTTGCCGACACTGGTCGACAAGTCCAGTCAAGAATATCAAGACAATGCCGCTCAATTGGGACAAGTCATGGACCAGTACATCGAGCTTCACAAGAAGGTATCCTTAGGGGGGCCGCCCAAGGCACGAGAAAAGCACGTTGAAAGGGGCAAGATGCTCGTCCGCGACCGAGTGACAGCTCTTTTGGACCCGGGCAGCCAGTTTCTGGAGCTGTCGCCCCTCGCGGCACACCAGGTGTACGAGGAGGACATTCCCGCCGCGGGCATCGTGACTGGCATCGGGACCGTCGAAGGCGTCACTTGCATGATTGTCGCCAATGATGCAACGGTCAAGGGCGGCTCGTATTATCCCATGACCATCAAGAAGCACCTTCGCGCTCAGGAGATTGCGCAACAGAACCGACTGCCATGCATATACCTCGTGGACTCGGGCGGCGCCAACCTGCCCAACCAAGCCGATGTCTTTCCCGACCGGGATCACTTTGGCCGTATTTTCTACAACCAAGCTCGGATGAGCAGCACCGGCGTCCCGCAGATTTCCGTGGTCATGGGTCCATGTACGGCGGGAGGAGCATACGTGCCGGCCATGTCTGATGAATCCATCATCGTGGAGAAGCAAGGGACCATCTTCCTGGCGGGGCCTCCCCTCGTCAAAGCCGCCACGGGAGAGGTGGTGTCGGCTGAGGAGCTTGGTGGCGGGCAATTGCACAGCTCGGTGTCTGGTGTGACGGACTATCTCGCGGTCGACGATGCGCACGCCCTCGTGCTTGCACGACGCTCCATCGCCCATCTCAATTATCCGACAGAGAAGCCGGCGCCGGTCGAGGTGCGAGAGCCTCTTTACGACGCGGAAGAACTGGCGGGCATTGTGGGGACCAACCTGCGGAAGCAGATCCCCATGCACGAGATCATTGCTCGGATTGTCGATGGCAGCCAGTTTGCCGAATTTAAACGGGATTACGGCTCGACGTTGGTGACCGGGTTCGCCCACATCTACGGCTACCCCGTCGGGATCGTGGCAAATAATGGCATTTTGTTTTCCGAATCCTCCTTGAAGGGCGCGCATTTCATTGAGCTCTGCTGCCAACGCAACATCCCCTTGGTCTTTCTGCAGAACATCAATGGTTTCATGGTCGGGGCCGACGCCGAAAAGGGAGGGATTGCCAAAAATGGAGCGAAACTCGTCACCGCCGTCGCTTGCGCCAATGTGCCCAAGTTCACCGTGGTCGTGGGATCCAGTGCGGGAGCAGGGAATTATGGCATGTGGTAAGTCCCAGGGGGTCGAGTGAAGGCCAGTCGCCTGTTCTGACGTTTCCAGCGGCCGTGCCTACTCTCCCCGGTTCCTATGGATGTGGCCGAATGCGAAGATTGGCGTCATGGGTGCTGACCAGCTCACGGCCGTCATGGAGACGGTCGGAAGAGCCGTCGATCCAGAGTTGAGAGACCGGATCGAACGCGAAAGCGACGCGGCCTTTTCTTCCGCCCGGTTATGGGACGACGGGGTGATTGCTCCATCGCAAACCCGGCATGTGCTGGGACGGGGCTTGCAGGCGGCTTTAGGCGGCCGCACCGACGACACCCAGACGAGATTCGGAGTGTTCAGGATGTAAGGCACGACGTCCACGGTGATTGATGGCGGCCAGCATTCACTCGGCGGGATGGGGAAGGATCGACAACAGGATGGGAGAAAAAAGGTCGGAAGCTCTCAGGCTCACAGCGCGTGCTCATATTGGAATCTCACCGGACAAACTGTGCATGGTGACGACGCAAGCTTCAAGACGTGGTAAATCTATTCCCTTCCTTCCCTTTTGAGCTGAACGCCTCGATCTATACTGACTGCTGTCACAAGGATATGGCCTGACCGAGGCTAAAGGATGACGCATCGCTCACGATTTCGAGTCCTGCGGCCTCGCCGGTCGTGTCTGTTGGGACGCTCGCGCCGTCGGGCGGCCAGCTGCTCTTCGTACACCTGGTTGCGGGCGGCGTCTTTTTGCATGATTTGTCTGCACAGATTAATAAAGACCTCGTCGACGTTGGTCCGTTTTCGAGCCGACGTCTCGTAGTACGGCTTGGGGCCCCACTGCTGTGCCAGCTGGAATGCCCTCGCTCGAGACACGGTCCGCTCGTCTTCCATGTCGGACTTGTTGCCCACCACCACCAGCGGGACGTCCTCATCATCCTTGATCCGAATGATTTGTTCTCTGAGCTCGGCGAGTTCGTAGAAGGAATTGGCGTTGCAGATGGAGAAGACGAGGAGGAAGCCCTGACCTTGCTTCATATACAGTTCTCTCATGGCCGTGAACTGCTCGGTGCCCGCCGTGTCAAGACTGCCTGTGTTAACCTGTGCTCAAGCGGCGGGGAGTGAACGGGCGTACATCTCAAGCATGATCTGCCGTCCTGAAGTGTTCCTCGTTAGTACGAGCCTGGGAATGATGAAAGATCAAAAAAGAAGAGGATACCATCCACGTCGACCTGTTTTCGATACGAGTCTTCAATGGTGGGATCATAACTCTCGATCCACACGTCCTGGACGAACCGGGCTGTGAGACAGCTCTTCCCCACACCTCCTGTACGCGGTGGGTCAGGATCCAGGTTCAAAAGGGACATCCAGACGCACCGGCACCGAGCACGACAATGTGGTATTCTCGCCTATGTGTTGTCATAATCAGCCGCCTTGTTGGGGTGATGCTGGTGGCGGTGCCAGTGCTGCAACCCACCTCGTCTGCAAGCTCATTCTCCCTCACCCACGATGCTATACTGAAGATGACTGGTAGCGGATAGCGCTACATTGCCTGCCTGTCAGTGACCACCATTGCCCACCAGCAGCACAATCTGGACGCCGATCGGGTTTGTTTGGCGTGAACGTGGCTGATCTCGTCCTTGGGGAGGGAGGGGACGGTCAAAAATTTTCCCCCCTTTTTTCAGCAGGCCGTCGAAATAAAGATCCCGTCTCAGTCGTGTGCGCGCAGCGGGAGCGGTTCGCTACGTGTTTTAGTCTGACCGGCGCTGAACGCTGGAGGTGCAGAAAGACCAGCAGGCAAGATGAGGACGCAACTCGGGTCTTCAGCTGCTCTTCGCCCGCTCTTCAGAGACGGTCCACGGTGACACCGGCCAGCGCCAGGCACGTTCATGGTCGAGGTTGCACCCATCAAGGCCACCAATACTCCTCACCACTAGGCCTGCCTTTAACCAGCACAAGACGGGGGTCACGATCGAGTCTGAGCACGAGCTGTCAGACCCACAAGTTGAACGACCAACTGAGAGTGGCAAAAAAAAGAGTTCAATGCAGTCTCCGTCGACTTGGGCTGCGCCTAGTCAGTTAGCTTCCCTAGGCGCCTCCTCCTGTCGCGTGGGACAGGATTCCACACAGTCTTCTGCACCGCCCGGCGGCCTGATCCTGACGGTGTGCACTGACTGATTCACTGCCTGAACCATCCCAGCTGCATCCCTCGGACCACTAATGTCGCGCTTCGTCTCGACACTCTGGGCACACCTCTCCAACGGGACGAGATGATGTGTGCTGTTGTGGTCACAGTCACCCTTTGCACACGCCGTATTCGTCAACCGGCCTGAAGGATGCCCAACGTCAAAGCTGCCTACCACCGGTCTGTCCTAGCCTGCCCGTCCGGCCCTCGCGATCAACTGTTGTTTACGGTTCTCCTCACGATGTTTTGTCGCAGAGCCATAATCTCTTGGGGAAAAAAACCCCCAATCTGTGCCATGGCCAAACAGGGAAAGAATGCCAAAAACTGACGAGTGAGGCTTAATGGGGGCCCCAGCCAGCTGTCCGATCGATCGGCAGGGACAATGCCCTGTAAGAGTAATGGGCATGCTCCAAGATACAGGACATGAATCCCGACCGTGGCGGAGGTGGCCGTCGACCTTCCGATTGGAAGAGTGTGGAACGTTTATCGCCGACTGTCCAAAGGGATCGCGAAAGCTTGATCAGCGCCATGCCCCTGGATCTGTACACGCGCAGTTGTACCACGCCTCTAGATACCCGATGTTGATTTAGCGCTCTGCGGCTATCTCTGTTAGCCACTGACGTTCCGACAGAGAGGGCGTGGTAGTGCGGACACGAGAAACTTTGTACAGCATTGATCATCACCGCCTTTTTCCATTCGTGCCGTCTTCCGTCCTCCGAGGAGATGACAGTCAACAGGCACGACGCACATCTGGCTGATGGCTTGCTACGATGGGGACATTCGCTTATCCAGTCAATGGACGACAGCGCCTTTGATCTGGCCCTGACTCGAGGGTGCCACTGTATCCTATCGCCTCGATCGACCATGTCTGGCTATCCGGTCGACTCTAGCGAGGACGCACTCCATGCAACCAATTCGGTCGGTACCAGGAACCTTTGCTCGCTTTGACCCACATACGCTGCAGCTCCAGGTCCTCATGCCGCCATCCCACACGGAACTCGAATTGACGTAAACGAGGAGTGTGGTCGATTTGAGCCATCTCAAGTCGATGTAGATTGCCGAAAATGGCTGACACACTCTTTCTACGCCACCAAAGTATCAGGACAGTTATACGTTTGTTTAGCACTTTCCTCACCTCTCCTATTAGAACATGGCAGCGACCATCACGACTGGCCTCACACGACTATCACAGCACCATTATCACTGGGCCAGTCAATCCAGCTTAATTGTCGAGGAGGGAATGAAATCTCCCACGGTCGGACTTTCAGTCTGGTCTTCCTCTCAAAGTTCTGGACACTACGAGTTGGAGAGCAAAGTTAACAGAGTTCACGATGTCACCAACTTATACAGATTAGATGGGAAGAACCAAATAAACAGAATGATGTTGTGGGTGGTTGAGACTCGCCAAGGTGGCATGAAAGCGGTCTCAGACTGCTCCAGCCGGAATCTAATATAGCTCTATCCGTCCACCAGTCATACTTGCGTGAAGCCAAACAGCTGAGTCGCCGTTCACCCTCCATCTTTGACCTACCATTCAGTGCCCTTCCGTCGAGTTCACGACTTACGACTCGTTCTGGGACTCTTCCACATTCTCGAACTCGACCAATTCCACACCTGCCGCCACCACCTCGCCTTCACCATGCACGACTCTTTTGACCACGAGCCCCTCGCCAGGACTGCGGATGACGGTCTCCATCTTCATGCTCTCGATGACAAGCAATGTCTGGTCCTTCTTCACAACGTCCTCTGGCTTGACCGCGACGCGCAATATCTTGGCTGGCATCGGCGAAAGCACCGAGTTCGGCTTTTCGGTCGTGCCGAGTGCTTTGGCCAGCCAGGCCGGCGTGGCGGGCACAAGGCGGAAGGATCCTTGTGGCGTGAAGAGATGGATGGGTGAGCCCGTCGTGGCGGCGGTGGTGTTGAGGCCGTTGCTCTGTGGGAAGATGACGCGACTGGTGTGTCGGGTATGCGGGAAATACGTGGTCAGCGTGCTGGTCGAAGGATCCAGACTTGAGCTCACTTCAAAGGACGAGTGGGACGAAGTCATGACGGAATAACAGCCCGGGTTTCGTTGGCGCAACTCCACTTGGTGCACTTCCGCCGGCTGACCTGGAACAGATTCTGCCTCCGCGGACTGAAAGAGGTATTTTCGAGGCTGCAAGTCTGCTGACATGCTGAGCCATGCTGCTGAACCTCCCCGGTCCGGTCCAAAAATGTCGTTGGACGAAAGCTTCGGGCCGGTGGCATGCAAAAAGGACGCGATGGCGGCCTCTGCGAGGGCTTCATCTGTGATGGTCTTCTGCTCAAATAATTCCGCTCGGTGCTTCTCAATGTAGCCGGTTTCAACCTTTCCTTCCACAAAGTCCGGAGACCGACAGACACGCTTGAGGAAGTCGATGTTGGTAACGGGTCCGGCGACTTCATAATCTTGCAATGCCGCCGCCATTTGGCGGACAGCATCCTCTCTCGTCTCACCACGGACAATGAGCTTGGCGATCATGGGGTCGTAGTGACTGGATACCTCATCGCCTTCAATAAAACCACTGTCAATCCGAACATCGGCGCTCTCTTTTGGCAGTCTCACATGCAGAAGCTTGCCCGAGTCAGGGATAAAACCTTTGTCGGGATTTTCTGCGTAGATGCGGGCCTCTATGGCGTGGCCACGAGCGGCAATCCGCTGCTCGACTTGATCCTGTGTCAACGGTAGTGGTTTTCCCTCCGCGACCAATATTTGCCAGTGGACGAGGTCTAAATCGGTCACCATTTCCGTCACGGGATGCTCGACTTGCAGTCGCGTGTTCATCTCCATAAAATAAAAGTCCCCGGTATCGTTGTCAAAGATGAACTCCACCGTGCCCGCTCCTTCATACTGGACAGCCAGGGCAGCGGCCCGCGCCTTCTCCCACAAGTCCTGCCGGATGGCATCGTCCAGATTGGGTGCGGGCGATTCTTCCAGGATCTTTTGGTGTCGGCGTTGGATGGAGCAGTCCCTCTCGCCCAGGGCGACGCAGTTTCCGTGCTTGTCGGCAAAGATTTGCACCTCGATGTGCCGGGGCGTGGTGATGTACTTTTCCACGAGAACCTCATCGTTCCCAAACGAGTTTCGTGCTTCGCTTTGGGCGCTGTCCAGCATGTCCCGAAATTCATCCCCCGATCGGACGATCCTCATGCCCTTCCCACCCCCTCCACGGACCGCTTTGATGAGGACCGGGTAGCCCATCTTCTCGGCTTCTTGGGCCAGAGTGTCGGGTGATTGCTCACTACCATGGTAACCAGGAACGCAAGGCACTCCGGCTGAAGTCATGATGTCCTTACTTCGGGCCTTGTCCCCCATGTCCTCGATCGCACTGGCCGGCGGGCCAATAAAGGTCACTCCCTCTTCGGCACACCTCCTCGCAAATTCGGCATTTTCTGAGAGGAAGCCATAACCGGGATGGATGGCCTGGCATCCCTGTTCTTTAGCAATGGCCAGAATCTTCTCTTGGTCCAAGTAGGCCGCCGTTGCGCCTAAATTGAAAGAGTAGGGCGACGACTGGGCATGCTGGGAGCGGGCGTCGGGGTTGGTGTAGAGCGTGGTGGTCCGAATGCCGTGCTGAGTAGCGGTACGATTGACCCTGATGGCTATCTCTCCACGGTTGGCGATCAGAATGGAGTCCAGAGACTTTGTTCCGGCCTGTGGCTCACTGGCCGTGTGATTCCACCTTCGGGTCCGTTGTGATGACGCGATCCGTAGCGCTGGTCTTGATCTCCAGTGGGCGAGACGAAGAGAGCCGCCATGTGACATGGCGTCCGTGTTGGCCTCGACAATTCTCGGAGGAAAGGAATTGGGGTGGACGTGAAATATATCCAGGAGATTCTCCTAGTTTGCCTGTTCGGTTGTCCTCGCCTTGCATCGGCATCCGGTGCGGGGGATGCCACTGGAGCGCAGCTGGCCCTTCAAACAGGGAGGCGCCCGTGTTGACGTACTCACATGCCACGTTCGAGGAGGGACACCAAGCATTTGATATCCATGTTTGGATGAAATCAAAGATGAAGTCGGAAAGCTCCTCTTCAGCCTGCTGAAACTCAGTCTGCACAAGTGGGCCTTTTGAATTGTGACGTCAAACTCTGAGGCCAGATCACGAACGAACAAACCAAGCAGATCTCGAAAGCATCATCCCATGAGAGTCTGCCACAATGTCAGACGTCGAAGAGTATGCTTACTCGCCGTTCGATGATGTCGACGATAGCCTTGACGACTCCGATCCTGTTCCAGAATTAGCCGATGACCTGGCCGAACGCACAACCCATAGTCCCGTGTTCTTTGATGAACCTGCGGGTTATGAGTTGCAGCACTATCATAGCGATTGGGAATACTACTCGGACGACTACATGGATGACGATCCCGTCCTTCTGAGACTGAATCCGCCAGATGGGACCGCTGGCCGCCCTCCTGGGAAGGCGAAGCCACATTTAGGAGCAGGTTCAAAACGGGTTGGCCGGAAGAGGAAGCTTGCCGAGATGGAGGATATATCACCATTGGATCTGGGAGAGAGAAAAATGCTCGTCGACTGCATTAAAGGAACCGTTTGGGCGAAGCCCATCAATCAAGACGTCCCCATTTACCACGAAGGCCAATACAAAAAGGTTGCCCTGCTGAAGAACTGGAAGGAAGTCTTTGCTACCAATGGACCATCTCGGGGCAAGTTTGCAAAGGGCCCGCTGAGGCATGACGAGGCCTGGGCCAATGACATGAGCTTGGCAGACATGGGCTTACACAATGCGAGAGGACAGGCACTGAATCAACGCCCTAGAGGGCTGGAGTCTGAACTTGTCCACGGAGGGGAGGAGGAGGAGGAGGAGGAGGAGGAAGAGGAAGCAGAGGAAGAGGCCAAAGAGTCAAGTGAAACGGTATCGAGCCCAGAAATCGACGACGCTGATGACCCTCGGTCAGACGTGACGATGTCGCAACTGAGAACCCGGTCAACAACAATTTCGAAGCCTGTCGACTCCATATCAGATTCTCCATTAGAGGCCCAGGATGGGATTCGCCAGAAGAGAAGACGACTGGACGTGGCCCTCCCTTCGCCTCCGACCTCGAATGAATCCGTCGTCATTGATGCTCGAGAGAAAGATGTTTTGACGGCTACATCGGCGAGTCCACACAATCAATCATTACCACTAGAGCTCAGGACATTCCCCGCAGACCAAGAGTATCTATCATCTTCCAGCTCTAGTCGACTACGAAGCGGTGCCGCAAACAATATGAACCTTACTCGTGGAAGGAAGCGAAAGGCAGATGATGACCAGCTTGATGAAGACGATGGATCTGCAGGGTCGACGGCAGCAATCCTTAAAAAGAGAGTCCCGTCAGAACACATGGAGAGTGGGCAGTCAGATGCTGTTGACACTGGCGGCCCAAAGCGAAGAACTCGAAGTCGGAAAAAGTGAACGATTCTCGAGCGAACAACTGTCTTTGGACCTCTCTGAGCATTTACCTCTGGCTAGCTTTCTTCAATTTGTAAACCAAAGACTAGCCGTGCATATGTGCTGTGGTCCATGGGGATGGCTATGGACGGCCACGTAATGACGAAATAGATTTCCCCCGATCTATCCAAGCCTCATGTGGCAAGATTCAATGGGGATAAAAGGCTCAGTGATACACAGGACATCTCGACATGCGCCCATTTGGCGCATCTGGAAGTAAGTTGGGTACAAGATAGTTAATATCACAGCCAGACACAAGCCTACATAAGTTGTACTGTCTGAGGATAAGCGAGGAAAAGGGGAGGATGACCCGGAAGCCTTTGGAGGGTTGACCCGAGCCGGAGCCCCTAGCGACACTGGATGGCAGGCTTGGCGGAAAAGGGCAACGGTTGCAAGCTTCAATCTGTGGACAATCATGCTGTCGACTTTTTGCTCCGCTCAACATAGCTGCGTGTATGTTGGATATTGCATCATCACTCATCTTGCCGCATAGATACGCAATTCGGTCATCAGTCCAGGAGACGTACCAAGCCGGTGTCATCAAAGAAAGGGAAGAGTACCAGTGATAAGTGCTGAATAATTGACGGAGAGTACGTTCTTCTTCCTCACGGACAAGCAACGGATGGCCATGATGTACGGCGTATATATCGAATGTGGCATCACGAGCATCAGCCTAAAACAGTTGGAGGTGTTGGGCACTCCAGCTAACGTGTAACGGAGCATGCAGGAACCGAGTGTCTCCGAGTCACAGTCGAGCCAGTTTTTGGATCCTTTGGATGGGGGTTCCCGCACGAACACACTTGTTGGTCAGAAGAGAGGGAGAGCATATAAGATGTCGTTGAGTATGTATCCTGACACACGGTCCGGCAGAGATGGCGGGCTGGATATCGACACTCTGCACACGCCCGCCACTGGTGCTAACATTTGCGGATAGACTCATCGTATCTCTCGTCGCCCGATACGCCTTCATCGGTGTTTCCCGATCGGTTGATCAGACCTCTCCCCAGGCGGTCGATCAAATCGAGATTGTCCCAAGAAGCCCAGGATGCGATCACGTACCCGCCCACGTTACCATCCACGAGTCTCCCGAGTTACACCAGTTATGGAGAAAATGGAGATTACCTGAACGATAGCAAGGTGCTGGTACACCATCATGGGGATGGATATGATCACGACGACCATGATCATGATCACTACCACGATCACGACCACGATTGTCCCCACCACCATCACCACCACCACCATCATCATCATCACCATCACCACCACTGCCACCACGAGGACGATGAGGACGACTTGGAGGATTCTGGCGTCGAAGAAGGAGGTGAAGGAGAAGAGGAAGAATGCTGCGATTCCTCTTCTTCGTCGAGCCCGGTCGGGCTTCGCCATTCGACCTCATATCGGACTTCGCCACGGTCTCCACGGTCGGTTCGGCCGTCAAGGTATGGTAACCATGTCACTAAGAATAGCAGTTCTCTCTCGCATGGCACCAACGGCCCGGATGGCTACGAGGCCTTTGAAAACACAAACAACAAAAAGAAGCGGAAGATTCCCACCTCGGGCAGTCTGAGCCTGCATCATTCGACCCTGACGCACGAACTGGCACACTTGGGAATCAGCGGCACGCGCGATGGCGCCAGTGACGAACCCTCCTATCCTCCCGGCCACGTTGCCAGCTCGTCGGGCCTGGGTGTGCAAGGCGCGGGGAGAGGACGCAGCGGCCGGAAACTGCCTGGGCGCAATCCTCTTGGTGTTTCTATCAATGGTTCCAATGCCCGAAGCAGTCCTGCCAAGTATGAGCCGAGCGCGACGACGACGAATTCCAAAGGTATGAAGGCCACTGACCGACCATGCGTTTGCTGACCCTCTGCGATGGAAGAATCCAAAGATCAAGGCATCATCTCGGCGGCCATCGCGAATGCCACCGCCCTGCTTCGCAAGCCGCTCGGTAAAGGCCAAGAGAACGCCGCGGGCGTGTTGGACCAGCAGGTGAAGCCGGCACCTAGCAATTCTCAGTTTACCTTCACGTGTGAGACGGACGCGAAGGGGGTGACCTTCCCCGAGCAGAGTCTCTATTCTCCGGGATATTCTCAACGCGCCAACAGCCTGGTCCCGTCGTCACAGCCCGGTGCGAACCAAAAGGTTTCGACACAGGGAACCCAGACGAGTCCGAGTATCCCGTCCCAGAATAGTCAGCAGCAGGCATCGGCAGCTCCCCCTGCGGCGAATGCCAATGCGCATGGGAAGAAACCACGCAGACGTCGCGGGGACGTGTATGCCCTCGCCGCCCGACAGCGCAAACTTCAGCAGGAGTACAATAATCTCCAGCATCCTCCTGCACACGAGGACATTTGGATTTGCGAATTCTGCGAGTACGAGAGCATCTTCGGCCAACCGCCGCACGCTCTCATCCGCCAGTACGAGATCAAGGATCGCAAAGAACGACGTCGATTAGCAGAGAAGAGGCGACTTTTAGAAAAGGCGAAACTCAAGGGGAGAAAGGGCAAGAAGCAGACAAAGAATGCGGCCAAAGCGGCGGCAGCGGCGGCCGCGGCCGCGGGCGGTGGCAATGCGGGACAGCCGGCGGTCAATCAACAATCGTATGATCGGCAGCCAGTGGATCAGATGGGGGACGACGAGGATTATGGGTATGACGACGACCCGGTCTCAATGCCGGCGCCGCCTCCACAGGCACCGACAGCGACGAAGCAGCCGATGCCAGGGTCGTACAATGCAACAATGGGCAAAGCGGGAGGAGGAACGACGGCCGGAGGGGGAGGAGGCAGCCGATGATGATTGACATTCTTCGGCCCTTCTCTCTTTTTTCTGATCGTTGCTCTACGCCCTTTTCCCGTTGCATTGTTGGCTTGTCGGTCATTGGTCTCGTCTTCTCGTCTTCCTCGGCGTTGCTGTGTTGCTGTGTTGGGTTGCCTTGGTGCCGTCCATGTAAGTAATCCATCTAGCGTAGCCAGCATTGAACTGCACATAACTCCTCTCTCAACTAAAGGTGGTGGTAGTGGTAGCGGCAGTAGCTTCCCTCCATTTCTTCCATTAGGCAGACCCAGTGGTCGGGACCGAAGGGAAGAATTTACTGTCAGATCTATCGAAACTGGTGGTGGGACACGGATAGAATCAATCTGGTGAACTGGTGTGCCTGGGTTTATAATAGAGTGATCACCGTTGCGATAATCCCTGCCTAGCTCAGGCCAGGGTTCCCCGCATCGTCGGCCACTGGCTCTATTTTCTGGAGACTGATTCCCTTTGAACGAAATGACACAGACCTGGCCATTGACTCATTCCAACATTCCACATTGCCTCGAGCAGCGGAAGGATGGGTGCATCCATTACATCCTCTTCGCCTCGCAACGGAAGGATGGTGCATCCATTACATCCTCTTCGCCTCGCAACGGAAGGATGGTGCATCCATTACATCCTCTTCGCCTCGCAACGGAAGGATGGGTGCATCCATCACATTCTCTTCACCTCGCGTCTGCGCCAGGCCTGCTATGTATGCTATGATATATTGCACTTGCTCGCTTCCCGACAACCAGACGTTCACAACTATAAAATATTGCTCGTCTATTCACGCGCTCGTGTCCTTCAGCATTGTCGTCGCAATTCAGCCATAATCTCGAGATTTATCCATACATATCCGCTGCGCGGCCGAGAAAGACAGAGTATCAGCACGCATATGATCCGACGGATCCATCTGGTAGCCTTTACTGGTCATGATGGAGAAATATGGGAGGAACAAGGGCCTCTCAGGCAGCAACCTGGTCAACTTGCCTTTCGCACGGTGCAACTGGTCGTGGCGCTCGTGGTCATCGGTCTGTACAGCGTCGACCTCAACCGGGCAAACAAGGTACACGAGTACAGCAACAGCAAATGGGTGCGTATGCATGAGACCGGTCTTTCAACGGCATCCACCAAGGGTCATGAGCGACGGTGTCAAGCGGAAAGAAGCCCAATACTGACAAGAAATGTCTTCCCACAGGTGTACGTCGTCGTAGTCGGGTCCATGTCAGCGATATCGGCCGTCATCCTGGGCCTCCTGTCCGTCTGGGTCCCGTACAAGGCGGTGGCGATCCCATTCTTCTGGAGCCTGACACTCACGGTGCTCTGGGCTGCCGTGTCCGGCATCTTCGGCTTGATGTACCTGCATGAGACTGAGATGGAGAGCGGGATGTCCCACTACTCTTCCGATGACTACAGGATAAAGGTCGCGGTGGGTTTTGACCTTTCCGGCATGGTGTTATAGGGGGCATTGTCGGGTTTTGCATGTTCTGGAGCAGGAATCACAGCACGTTTCACAGAGCAGGGCAAGGTTGCGGGTTTAGGAAGTCAAATTCAGATGCAGGCCAGAAGCACACGAGGGTTAATTACAGTGGAAGTCAAACGGCCTCTCCCTCTCGGATGGAGGTAAGGTATCGTCAGATGGACCTGTCCCGAAGCGGCGGTATTTGAGGTGGGATCAAGTTAGACAAGATTTCTTGTTTCTGCTATCATTCATGTCACTGTTCCGCAGGGCATGATACTGTGATCTCAACAGATATTTTTTATGGATACTCCGATAAGAGTCAAGTTTCTCTTTGGCTCTTGCCTCACCGACATGACGCAGGCATTCTCCTGATCATCCCAAGAACCTGGCAAGTTCATATCGATATCGTCTATCACGACGTCATTGTGCAGGCATATGGGGAATTGATGTCCGGTGGGGAATAAAGTTTTGGCCCAAACCGCATTCGCCGTTATACTTAAAAGTGCACACTTCCCAAACATCAACCCTTTCATCCTCATTCCACACCTGTCTAGCAGACTCCTTCTGTACCAAACGGTCAACTCGGTAGGGCCAGCCAGTCTTTCTTGCCTTTCAATTTCCTCCATTGATTAGTCTCCTCTCAGCAGCTTCCTTTGGCATCTTGGCTCGACACGCTCTTTCCACACCCCACCTCTTCGCTGCGAGATGGCCACGAGACAGTGCGTTGTTCGGATCGCAAGCGGAATCAATCCTCTGGTCAGATTATCTAAACCCACGTTCACTCCACCATTCTTCCACCACCTCTCCCGCCCCCTCTCCTCGACAGGACTCCGACTCGAGCAGGAAGATCCGTACCACAAGGCGAGCACGGCTGCGACGGGGGTCTCTGCGGGCCCACACGAAGGAAGCGCCTCACGGACAGACAAAGAGATCAGCTTTGAATATCCGGAGGATGACAGAATTCTGAAGGAGAGGCCGGTCCGAGGGCCGACGTTGCCTACATTCTCCCTCCAGGATCGCGTGGCCGTGGTGACAGGAGGAGCACGAGGGTTGGGTTTGGTCATGGGGCAGGCTCTCCTTGCGAGCGGCGCCAATCTCGCCATTGTCGACTTGAACAGTACGCGGTGACGGAAGAGGATTGGCGGTGGTGTGCTGACGTGGAGCCAGAGGACGAAGGTGAACGACAAGCCCAAGAGATTATCGAGATCCTCAAGAGAGACGACCCCAGTGCGAATCCGAAAGTGACGGTGCACTACTCAGACGTTTCCAAGCCCGACTCGGTGAATGCCTGCCTGTCAGAAATCTTGCAGGCCCACGGCAAAATCGACCACCTGGTCACCTCGGCCGGGTTTACCGAGAATTTCTCGGCCGAAACATATCCATATGATCGAATGAAGAAGCTCTGGGGGGTCAATGTCGACGGGACTTATCTCTGGGCCACCGCCGTGGCCAAACATTTGATGGAAAGAAAATCACCGGGGAGTATCGTGTTGATCGGAAGCATGTCGGGTTCCGTTGTCAACGTCCCCCAGCCCCAGGCGCCCTACAACGCAGCCAAGGCGGCCGTGAGGCAGTTGGCGGCCAGCTTCGCGGTGGAATGGGCGCACGCCCATATCCGCGTGAACTGCATCAGCCCCGGATACATGTTGACGGCTTTGTAAGTCGGCAGTTGGCCTCCCCCGTTGATGTGCACGCTGAACTCACTGGGTGCAGAACGCGCAAAATATTAGATGACAATCCGGAGCTCAACAAAACGTGGACATCATTGATCCCGGTGGGGAAGATTGGTTCACCCGAAGACCTGCAAGGCGCCGTGGTCTATCTCCTCAGCGACGCCGCCAGATATGTGACGGGAGCGGACCTGAGGGTCGACGGAGGGTGAGTCCACGATCCCGGGTCACGCTGGGTGGCCGGGCTAATGCAGATCAGGTACACCTGCACCTAAGGCGCTTTGGAACTCGGATCCCCAAGGATATCACGATCGGAGAGCACACAAGGAGCACGACCCTGACATGTGAAGCATCCCAGGTGACGTGCCTGGTGAAGTCGGGGTCGAGCGGTCCTGCTAGCATGCCTCGACGGACCTGCCAACCTCCAACTCGAGGCAGACCACCCGATCGCCAGGGAGGAAGACACTGGGCAGACAGATGCGACGGTACGGGCGGTAGTGGTCTCGAAAATGGTATCCCGAGGATCTGACCAGCTCGCGACCACATTATCTCTGGCCTTTGGCCATTCTCAGATGGCCCTACAAGGTCCATGTCATTTGGGTCGCTGTGGCGTGATTTTTTCCTGTCTACTCGCAGATCTGTGGCATGGGACCATGCTATCATCTTCCCACGTGACAAGTGGATCAATCTTGCGGTATGGAACCTTGAGTGGGTCAGGGACGGCTTCCACGAGTGCCGTGTCATTCAAATCATTCAGGGACCGACTTGGGACACTCATGAATCCCCCCGAGCTGGGAGCTAAACGGTGCCACGTGGAGGCGTTCGGAAGGGATCCGTTCTGGACATGCAGAGAAGGCTTTGCTCGAAATCGCATCACCGGGGACACGGTCGCCTAAAATGTAACGGTCTGGTCCCAATCGATGACACTGGCGCCGAAACGCTGGGGCCCGTTTGCGAGGATTTCGCCTGCTAGATCCCGGGAAACGGAGCATTCTGACCAACTAGTTCAGCGCCTGGGCCCGGGTCATGGACACAAGTGCGCGCTGCATGGACCGTAGCGTTGAAGGCAGAAAAAGAAAGCAGGCCAAACCTCTTTCCACGCGGTGGCGTGTTGGCCGCATTGGTACCTGCTCATCCACACGCCGGCGCCGCCAGACCCAGACGAGACGACACGGGACGGGGACAGGGATGGAAATGGGAAAAGACAGATATCGAGACGGCACAGAGAGACGCCGAGACCAGACTCACAACCTGACTTGACTGATTGATTCTCGAGAACTGCGCGGGAGGCACCCGCACCATCCTGGCCGGGGGACTGGTGTGGCCTTGGGCGTGGGTTGCGGAACGTGGGTTGAAAGTGCCTTTGGGTTGATAATATTATTAACGAGGCAGTGTCCTGGCCGTCAATATCTGGTGCCTTGCACAAGTCTGAGAAATCCCACGCGACCATATCCCACCGACAATTTCGACTAGGGTGTCCAGAGTGTGACTTACGTACTGCACTGTATCGCTGCAGCCCCCAATGATCGATAGGTGGTTACCACATTTGTCCACGCACTTGGACTTGTATATTGCTAGCGAACCGGTTAATAGATACCTTGGTTGGCCGGCTCACGTTTCATCTCGATCGATCGACACACCCCCGCTTACGCTGCAGCCGGGGGGCATCGAGTTCCGTCTTCCCCTGGGACGGGCATCGCCGCGTTCTGGATCGTTGTCCATGTTTGGCTCGGTGTCTGTAATCGGACTGCTCGGATTGTGGAGATTCAGACACCGTTGAGGACTGTATCAGCCCAAGTAGTCGATGGCACCCTGGGTCTGGGCTCATGGACTTATGCAAAGCTTGGGTGTCCCTTCTTCTGAGCCGTTATGCCAATACGACGCTGTGGCTTTGACCCTAACTCGCGCGCAATGCATCCACATCCAACAGCCATCAGAGCCTCAACGCACCCACGCTTGCGAGCCACGGCCACACCGTCTTGGTCTCGGACCCGCTACCGCCACAGTCACAAGACCGTGGACACTCGTCTCGGCTGTCCTTGCACATCTAAAGATTGCGTCCGCGTGGGTGTGGGTGAGGGAGCAAGTAATGGAGGGAGAGAGATGAGTGTGAGTGTGTGTGACTTTCTCGGTATTGCCCGATCCCGCTCCCACTCCCACTCCACCACGACTCACCTCTTAACGCCCTTTCTCCCCGTGTTACCGCCGCCGCCGCGGGTCCATGTCGTAGCCCGTCATCTAAGTTTTTCTTCTCTCCCAATCGCCGGCGGCGAACCTGGCCGCTGCCCTGTACTTCTCCTTCCCGAACGGACGTTTTCCTCCTTCCACCCGCTTCCGTTACCACTCCGCTACATCTCAGCTCCCCATCCGCCAGCCCAGCGATCGAGCTAGTTGTTATTTCGCGACCTATCCAGCTCGCCGCTGCCCAGCATGTCTAAATTTCTCTAACTTTAGACGGCTCCCGTCCATTCATGCGTCTCGCACTTTGTCGTCGTTCTGCTGCCCGTCTCTGTCCTCGTTCCTGCATTTGTTGCACCGGCCGTCCGGGCTCATTTCGCACAGTATCATCATTGGGGCCTCAACGCCACCGACACAGACACTTCAGGTTGGCCGCCAGCCAGCAGTCGACGAGCTGATGACCTAGTCCGTGACCTCAGGCCTCCGGTTTCTCCCACGGATACCTTTCCGCGCACTCGTTTTCACTGGCTTCCGGCACTTTAACCTTTCGGCAGCGGAACCCCTACCAAATCCTGGCGGTGGACATTCGGTCGGTTTTTTTGGCACGATACAGTCGGCCCAGCTTGCTTGCCACAAAAGCTCACTCGTCGTCCAGCACACCGACCTTTGCCAGCGAAAGCCAGACACGTCTCGCCTCGCCGGCCGTGGCAGGCGTCTGTCGGGTCGTCTGGTCGTGTCCGTGTCCACGTTGCGGGCTTGCGTGTCGAGGTCTGACGAGGACATGCTTCTGTTAGCAGCCGCAGCAGCAGCGCCCTTGTAGATCTCTCTCTCGTCTCCTCGAGCAGACCCAGGTCAGAGACTGTGCGCCGCTGGTCATGAGCGCAATCCTTCCACATGGACTCATCAACATCTCCACCACCGCCGCCGCTACCACCGAGACGACGTCCGCCGGAGACAATGCGAATGTCACCAATTCCCAAATTCTTCACAGATTCTGGAAAGGTCGGTTCCATCACCGCGGTACTGGGCGGAACCTCGATGATTGCTGACCGGAGCCCCAGTCCATGCTATCCAGAGCCGTGTGACGGGAGATGCGGCCAGCATCAGATCCCGCAATCTGTTCTGGCGTGTCTGGAGTAGCCCGACCTTGACACGGAGCATTGCCAGTCATCGGTTGAATCAGTTATGGCAGCAATGTGGTCAAGATTTTGACCTGTCTCCTGTTTCCCATGAGCCGGTATTCGCGGAGCGTCATCATCGAAGCCGCCATGCTCAAGAGGTTGAATGCCCTGCATCGGTGGTGGCGGGACGTACATGCTGACGGAATTCGCGTTGCAGATTTCTTCCTCCGCACAGATGATGGAACCAACGAGGAGGATCGGCTCGGTTTCTCCGCTACCGGCAGCGGCCTGGCACACGGCACCGGCAACCGTCATCCTTCCACGACCGAGCCGTACCGTTGGAGGACCGGGGCGGGATAGACTGGAGGACATTCCTCAGGACGCCACCACTTCCACCACCCCCCGATCTGACCACCCGATCCGTTCTGTGGAGGATTTAGTGGCCCAGCCAAAATCAGACCAGAAGACGTCTGGTGTGACCTCGAACACGACGCTGGATGCTTCACCGCGACTGTCGCTGACTCGACCCCCCGGGGGTACCAACACACGCGGTTCCGTCCTTGCAACAGCCGGGAAAGCCAGGACCAAGACCCCCGGGGGACGGCGGAAGAGCAGCCAAGGCAAACCGCCCGCGATGTCTAATCCGCCCAGATCGCCCAAGCCGGCCTTGAAAGCTTCACCAGGGGCGACGAGTTCACAGGAGACACACGCTCATGTGAGAGATGCGGTGGCGATCAGGGAACAGCCTCCAGCAGGGTATCTCGCGATTTCCCGTAAGTGCTCGTCCTGCCCGTGAAGGGCAATCACGTTTGACCATTGGTGTAGCGACGACGACGAGTACCTCCACTTACGATGCTTTGCCATCGGCTTCTTCCTGGCAAAGTGTGGAGGACAGCATGGCGGAGCCGGCATCACTCGCTACCACTGCACCCCCGCTGCAGTCGTCCCAATTGCTGGTGGATCGGGATTTCCGGGGTAAGTTCGTGGAGAATCAGAAGAAGATCACGAGCTTTACCAATCTCGCCGGCATGGGTCGAATGCGGAAGACCGGCAGTGTTGTGCGCTTCGCCGATGAGGTGTCAGAAGAGCTGGGCAAGGGGAAGGGCAAAGCCAAGGACAAAGAGCCACACTCTCTCAGGCCGGACGAGAGCAAGCTGGCCTCTGGATTTCGGGATCGTCTAGACAGCCAAGTGATTTCGGACGACGACGACGACGACGACGACGACGACGACGATGACGACGATGACGACGATGACGACGATGATGATGTCGAGTTGCCGCGGACCAAGAGCCAATTGAGTCTCCTCATTCAGTCCATGCGGGACCAAGGCGGTGGAAAGGACCTGGAAGCCACGACGACAGCAGGACAGGGGAAAGGTAAAGAGGCCGACAACGAGGAGGAAACAAAGTTGTTGTCCATGGCGCGCAAAGACGGAGTCACAAAAGCGGGCGGCGTTCAGGTGCCCAAGCAACAGAGACTGGGACCCCGTGCCGACCACCGTTATGGCTCGCCGTCGCCGCCGCCGCTGTTCTAGTGCAGCCGTTCAGAGCGGTCATACACCAGTCGATCGGACCACGCCGAGCGAGTTCACCGCACCCGCAAAGTCCATCTCCTTCTCCAGCTGGAAAATATCTCCTGTACCATGACACGAAGTTACGACGAGACGACCGCATCCTTGTATCAACAACGCTCGAGAACACAGAGTCGCAACATGGGAAGGGTGTAGCATGCCGCACAGGAAGCGGGCGTGTCAGGGGAATGTCCTGCCATGCCACTTTAGCAGAGATGCCCATCCTTGGACTGATCCCGCACTCGGTGGACATAGAGCAATATCACATTCCTCCACCACCTAGTTGTCCCTCCTGTGCTCTCACATTCTTCTTTCGCCAGTCCATTGATTTTTTCCAGCACTGCCCAGCACAGTGCACGGAGAAGATGCCGGTCTTGGCGTGACCCGTACCATTGCCATATGACAGCCTAAATGGGCTGTAGCGGTGGTGGGGATTCATGGAGGCGGGAAGAATAGGGTGCAATATGACGTTTCTATCATCGCACAAAGGGTGCCGTTCCTGAACCCCGACGACCGCTGCCAGCATGTGCAAAAGTTCAACTTTCAGTCGGATAAAACGCGGGTTTGGAGAAGATGTCCGTTGAGTGGATTGGCATGGGAGGGGGCGCGCTAACCAGTATGACGGAGTGGGACCCTCTTTGCCTCTGGTCGATCCAGAAGCGCAAGTCACTCAGTCACTGTGCGAGGCGGGCAGGAACACCTGCTGTGCACCTCCTCCTCCACATCCTCTCTTCTTCCTCCTCCCCCCGTCGCCGTGAACATAGACAATGTGAGGGCTGCATTCGGCAGCAGGTCGGTCGTAATCTGTTTTTCCACCTGCATGACCTGCACATTCAGCTTGAATCGCCCAGAGCTTGCCCCGTGCCTCTGCGCGAACTTGGTTCCCTCACCCGCCGCGTCCACTGCATGTCCTCCACTCGGCCGGCGATAAATCCTTGGTAGGTGGGATTCGGCTTCGTCCCGCACATTAAAACTGACTTCAGTCGCAAGACCTGGCCCCAAGCGATGAATCCTCGCCGCTCCTCCAGACCACGCTCGTCCCAGCAACCGCCTCCTCCACCGAATCAGACAAACTCGTCCACCTCGACCGGGTCCGGCACGAAAGGCGAGCGAAACACGCGGTCGAACAACCACACGGTATCTCCGAGCCGACCGTCCACACACAGATCGGAATCGGCGGATGACGGCGACGCCATGTCACGCTCGGAGCCCCCTGCGCCGCGTCGCAGCAAGCGGAATGGAGAGGAGAGAGACCCGGTGGGAAAGCAACAAGACGACGACGAAGAGGTCGAGGGCGGGGAAGAAGAGGTGACGCGCTGCATCTGTGGGCAAGCCGAATATCCTGGGCCGTCGGCCAGCATGCGCGACCAACAGACCAGCTCGGATCCGCTCTCAGACGACACGGGGAACTTCTTTGTCCAATGTGATAATTGCGGGGTGTGGCAACACGGAGGCTGCATGGGCCTGACAGACGAGTCCATGCTGCCGGATGAATACTACTGCGAGCAGTGTAAACCAGAGTACCACAAGATCCTGAAGGGTGTCAATGGGTGAGTCGATGTGCCTGCACTGTCACTTGGCCAGTCTCCGTTGACCCCGTCTGGCGGGGTCGAGGTTTCGGTGCTGGTCTTACCGCGCAAAGCACACCGCTGACCGTGTTCTACAGCCTGAAATCGTCCCGCTACCTCCCTGTCCCCGAACATGTGTCCCAACGGTCATCCTCACTCTCTTCCAATATGGACCCCTCCCGAAAGAAGGATGTCAAGAGCAAACAAAATGACAACACGAAAAGACGGGCGACCATGAACAGTCGCGGAGCATACGACGAGGATGAGATGCTCAGAAGAGCCATTGAAGAAAGCAAAGAGACAGGATCACTCGGCAAGCGGACGCGAGACGATAGTGATGAGTACGAGTGTCGAGGGCGCGCAACAACGAGTTCTTTACTGACGGCCAATAGTCAGAAACAGAGTGCGAAGCGACAACGCACTGGCTCAAGCTCTCCATCCACGGGGTCCAAGCACAGCCAATCACCTCCACCTGACGCCGAAGATGCGTCGGCACGAAATTCCGTGAATGGAAACAGAAATGGAGGACAAAAATTGAGAGGTGGCGCCGTTGCGCGCACCAACCGCGAGAAAGAGCTGCGTGAGAAGCAGAAAGAGCAGCAGGCGGCGCAGCGAGCCGAGGCGGTGAACAAAAGAAACGCGCGGTCGGAGCGCCGAAGGGGAGATGGTACGTTTTTCTCTGTTGTTGGATTTGTCCGAGCGCGCAAAATATTTGGCTCGCTGACCAAACTGCAGAGTCTCCTCCTCCCACACCCAGCTTGTCCCCTTCGAAGACGACACAGTCGACGGGTGCGAGCTCGAAAGCAAAGACGGAAACTCCGCCTTCCAGCAAAGTCTCATTGAATCGCAAGACCGGACGGCCACCAGCAAGAAGAGGGAGACTGGGCCGGAATCAATACACTCGTGATCTGTTTGGAAACGGCGACGGGAGCGACACGCCCCGGAGGGACGCTTCCCACGACATCAATGGCAGCACCAACTCACCGTCACGTGGGGACGGCATCAGCGGTGAAAGTGGCCGCAGCTCGAAAGCGAAGACACACCCGGCAAGAACCAGTATGAATGAGATGAAACGGCGCGTGGCCGCCATTCTTGAATTTGTCGGCCATATGCAAACAGAAAGAGGCCCACACCCCCATTCCAGTGGCAGTTCCAGTTCCAAGGGTGCGAATACACCCAACGGGGTGGGCAGCGCCGACTCGTCGACGACCAACTTTCCCACGGCCAGCTTGATTAAAGCCGTCGAGGCCGGGCTCAAAGATACCAGTTCAAAGGACGGTGAAAATGGAACCATCAAAATGGTCGATGAGCGCGAATTTGCCACCATGGACAGCATCCAGATGATGGAAGCATTGACCAGGGAGTTGGTCCAGTGGCAGAGTGTATATGGAGTATATTCAAGATGACATTCCCGATCAGGCATGGCAGCAGCAACAATGGCTCTTCATCACCACCGCGACGGGCGGACAGACATAGTGAGTCAGGATGATGGATCAGATCCGAGATTTTTTTTAATTCTGGCCTCTCCGCCTCCCATGCCGTGGGGATGACGTGCCAGGCAGTTGGCAAATGAATAATAACGAATGAATGGTATGTGCGCCCTTTCCACCATCTTGCACGCCACCAATGGGAACCAGTCGGAAATGAGAGCCGCCGCTGTGGCCTTTTGTTTACCAGGCAGCCTTTGTTAGTCAGCTGTGGGGGAGGTGGCGTCCGGAAAATAGCCGGGGCGGTGGGCTGGCTTATTTGGCTGACGCTCCGCTCGGACGAATCGAAGTCATAAGGCCCATATTCAGTCAGCCATTTCCTTCGTGGCTCACCCAGCATGCCGGTCGGGAGGCGACGCATAACCGTCCAGCCAGTCCGTATCCAGCTTGACCGTGGCTCAGGTCGCCGACCAGAGGATGCCTCCACCGACAGAAGCGCCCAGCCGTAAGCCATATGTCCGGGTGATAACGGACAAGCGACGGGAGCAGAATAGGAGAGCGCAGAAGATATATCGTGAAAAGCTGAAGCGCCGGATTGAGCAGCTTGAGGAGCAGGCTGCAACGACAACGGTGACGACGACGATAACTCCTCAAGCCGAACAAAACGATGATGTTGTGGGCTTGCCTCATTCTGCTGTCCACGAGCCTGAGCCAAAGCAGGCGCCTCCACTCGTGACGACGACAGCTCCTCAAATTATTGACCTGACAGATGCCTTCACCGCTGCGGGAGATCTGGCATTGTCCCAGGAATCAGTCGTTGGCCCTCTGCAATTCATTATCGGATCCAATGGACCTCGGCAAGCAACTGAAGCGGCGCCGCCGTCTGTGCCCGTACCGGCTACCGACGTCGACGACGCGTCGGATGACTATGGCGACATGGATATGCGAGGAATATGGCGACTGCCTCACCGGCCTCCTCCGACGGACGAGTACAGACGGCCGCCCTCGCCGCCGTCGTCAAGGCCCATATCTTTTGCCCTGACGACTGTTTCTCATCAGAAGCTGGGCCAGCATTCGAGGCCCCACTGGTTGCCGGATCCGTACATCAATCACCTTCACTTGGTCGGAGAAGCGAACCTGAACGCTTCTTTCGCCATCGGTCTCTCCATTGGTATCAGTCGCAGTGCCTATGTCAACGACCATCCATCTTCCTTTCCCTCCTGTTACGTCAGACTGAACACGCAAGCGGCATCTGCGAGTACATCGCCTCTTCCCCTCGACCATACCTACAACTTTTGGGGCAGCGTCATGCACATCACGGCTGCCCTTCACGACCATCTCCAGGAAGTCAAGCCTCCACTGCGGCCGAGTCCGTCGCAGATGCTCAAACCGCACCCTAGTTACCTAGACTGCATCGTGTTCCCCAAGTTTCGGGACCGTGCCGTGGCGGCGTCTGCAGATGGCGTGCTCACCCACAGCGAGCTCTTCCTTGATCTGATGCAGGGCGGACTTATATGCTGGGGCTCCACGGCTCCGAGCAACAGTCGACAGAGTAAGCGTCGAGGTATGGCGGATCAAGTGGCATGGAGCACACGAAGCTGGGAGGCCAGGAAATGGTTTCTGAAAAAGTGGGCTTGGCTGGCCGGCACGGAGGAAGAAGAGAACGGTGACCCCGACGGCATATGGACGAGTAGTCGATGGTGGTGGGCGATGAGGGGAGAGGTCGATGATGAATCGGACGAAGATGATGATCATGATCATGACGAGCAAGAAAATCAATGAGCACGGCTGATCTGGATCCGTGGTGGAAGGAGTTGTGGAACGGCGATATTCTGCTAATCCAGTGCAATCGTCACATGGAAGGACAAGGTTCAGAAAGCGGTGTTGTCTTGGAATAAAAACGGATATCGGAAAATTGAACTGCAGGGTCAGAATAACTGAGTGTCCTGTGCTTCTCGTTATCAAGGGTACAAATAGAACCATTGTCATAACCATGCACGTCAGTTGGAGGGTATATACTGTACTGTGAAGGTCCCAATGATGGAGTCTGCATCGTCTCCAAGCCTCTGCTCCTTCGATTTAATCCAACCTGGCTCTTCTCGGGACATCCAGGGTGAGGTGATTCTGCTTGATCTCATAATTATCGCCTCCAGCAACGCCATCCATCGTCGGCAGTAGCATTCATGGGATTGGCTTCAGTGCTTGGTGGCTGCCCCTGAAGAGCCGGAGTCGGATACGGACCCGGACCCGGACCCGGAGTTACCGTCTCGCCTCCTCGACATACGGAGCAAACCAACAGATGGCAAAACAAAGTGAGCAACATTCACGAGAGAAGGAATGCGGTGTTCGATAGCGCGAAGCCATGAGCTTCAATCTGGTCCTTCTGGCGGCTCTCTGTGTTGACGTCTACGGCGTCGCCCTGTTCGGAGGCAGAGCAGTACTTCAACCATGCCAGATACTCCCGGCCTAGTGCCCAACAGGGCTTGCAGAAATTGCGTGCAGATCAAGACAAAGTGTGTCCCCATGCAGGGCACGAGTAACAAGATTTGTGAACGGTGTGGCATAACCCTATGATCGATGATCATGATGATCTTGAGGGGGATGTGCTGATCGAGGACCACTAGATGCCATCGTCTAGGAAAGGTATGCACAACCCCGGCGCCTGTGTCCCGCAAGCGGCAGAGAAGCCGGTCGAGGTAGGTGTGAAGAAAGACCAATACAAATGGGCTACAGGATGACACTGTCCAGAGAGGCCGCCTTGCAGCTGGGGCATCAAGAAGATGTATCTCGCTCGATTTCATCCACACCACGTGCGCGGATAAATGTGAGCACGGAACCGGGGCCGCTGTTGGGGGCTTCATATCCGACACCACAGACAAATGACGAACTGTCCACCATTCTGGGTGCCAGTCACCGGGCAGCGTTGGAGGGACATCACAGCGTCTCCTCATCGCCACCACTGAGTCCACACATGGAACAGAATCTCCTCGACGAGTATCGGACCAAGATGAACGGGCACTTTCCATTTGTTGTCCTGCCTGCAGCAGTCAACGCTGAATCCATTCGACAGACCAGACCTCTCCTTTTCAAGGTCTGCGTCGCCGTGGCTTGCCATCACAACCTGATCCAGCAGCAAAAACTGTCCCAGGACGTCCTCCAGTACATTTATGAGCACATGCTACTCATGGGAGAAAAGAGCCTTGATCTCTTGCAGGGACTCTTGGTTCTCATTGCCTGGTATGGATTTTCACTTTGTCAATCAGCCCTGGGGTATGTTTTGAAGGTGATGAATAACAATAACACACAATCTGGCAGGTACCATTGCTCCTCCCACCTTCACAAGCCGCAGTTGATGAATTTGGTCCACCTGGCCATGGCTTTGCTGGTGGATCTGGGGCTCAACCGAACACCTCATATGTCCGACCAAGTCAGGATGTCGAGCGACACCGACCAACTTCTCTATGGCAAGATGGTCGCCTCCGGCCCACAAACAAACGAGGAACGAAGAGCATTGTTGGGATGCTTCCACCTGACATCAACGTACGTCGACTGGTTCCCCAGCCGTAGTCAAGAATTGAACCTTTAATGTGCCGATAGAATCGCCTTTTGCTTCAAGAGACTGGAGGGCGTGCGATACACGCCTCACCTGGAGAATTGCTGCCAAGTACTCATGTCGACTTCCGAATACCCCAGCGACGTCTATCTGTTTCAGTTGGTCCAACTGCATCGCCTGATGCGGAAATATGGCCCTTTTGACGGGGACGAACCGAACATGTCCATGGCTCTATATGTCCGCTGTGTACAGGATGATCTGCGGAGGTTTCGTGAGTCGATTCCTCCTCACCTCGCTCAGGACAGTAAGTGAGACCGACATTTGGGAGGGATGTTATGGCACACCTCCAGTCTGGTCTTCGATCGCTGACTTCACACCAGAAGTTCTCCTGATGGATATCCTAAACAGTGACCTGTGCCTCCATGAGGCAGCACTTCGCATGCAATGCGACACTTCGATCCAGCGTCTCGACACGCTGAACCATTGCCTCAGAACCATCCGTTCGTTCTCCGACACATTCATTTCGCTAGACCCATCCGGACTTTCGCGCCTCCCGTTCTCGGTTTGGCTGCGCACAATACACTGTCTTGTCGTGCTGGCCAAGTTGACTTTTTGGCCCGGAGGCGAGGGCTGGGACGTCCCATACGTACGGTCCATCCTAGACTTTAGTGCCGTGGCTGAGGGCTGGGCGAACAAAATGAAACAAGCGGCCCATCAGCACAAGCAGGACCCACAAGATCACCAAACGACAGCGCACACAACACCTGCTGGACCATCGACAGTATCAGAACGATTTTATTGGTATGTAGAGAAGATGTGGCAGTGTAAGCGATGGTTTGAAGCAAAAGTGGCCGCGGAGACACCACCATCGGCGTCAGCCAATTCGCCGGCGGCCTCGTACAATGCCAATGTCGGCGTTGGCGAGTTTTCGGCCTTGTTTGATGGCCTTTCTTTCAATGGACTGTGGTTCGACGGATTTGACCAATCCTCGTGGGCAGAGACCGATAACAGCGCGACGCCGCTGTACTGAATTTGACTTTCCCAACGGTAAAGCAAATAACCCAACTTGCTAATCAAAACTTGATGGACTGGCTGGGGCACTTGGGGCATTCATCATCACCCAGCTGCCCTAGATACAGAAAGCAGGGTCTCACTCCACTGGCACTTTCGGCAGACTCGAACCGGACCGGACCCGGATGATGACCACCCTTGACACGGAGTCACACTCAGTTGTTAGTGTCTGTGGCAGTGGCTGCTAGGGGTCGACATAGAATCACTCAAAAGACTCAACTCACCCTCTTCTGTCAACTACGGGCTGCATGTTTTGTCTCTGCGTCTTTTGACTTCGGCCACCAACCTGATCGATAAAAGTTTACTACCACCGCTACTGACAGGGAATGAGACGGAGCCAGGCGAACACGGAGAAGTGAGCAATGCAAGACTTCAGCAAAATAGGACCCAATTCTACCGGCCCTCCGAACGGGCGGCCGAGTCCTTCTTCACCAGATGCGAGCGATTCTGCAAGATCATCATCACCAATAACGACGGTTCCAACAACAACAATCACGCCAGGAACAGAAGAAAAGAGAGACGATGCGACACGAGATCTAGACGACGCCAGCGCTAGCACCAATCACAACAGTGATGATCCCAGACCGGACCAGAATCAGACAACTTACTTGTCCAGCGCAAGGCTGTACGCCATCATGTTTGCGCTACTGCTGGCCGCGATCATGTTAACTCTCGACACTTCGATATTGGGCACGGTGCGTCTTCCTGTCTTTTCTTTCCAACCACGTGCGCATATTCGATTCGATGCACTCGGTCATTTGACGGGAACTGTATGGACGAGGCACCAATGGACATAGGCCCTCCCACGCATCACGGACGAGTTCAACACCATTGTAGATATTGGGTGGTATGCATCCGCGTATATGGTGGCCAGGTAAGCCGTTTCCCGTGGTTGCACTCATTCCTGTGGATCGTCGTCCTTTTGAGAGCGCCAACATCCGAACTAACCATCGTTGGCATGATCATTTAGCTGCACTTTGCAACCCCTGACGGGGAAAGTGTACACGCATTTCTCATTGAAGGTATGGCCAGCCTCAGTTTTGTTCCTGAGTTCTCATGACATGGCAGCCACATTGATTGACTGCATGAGATTGGCCTCACGAGTTATCATTCTGATTCTGACTTGACGCAACGCAGTACTCCTTCCTGGGATTCATGGCCTTCTTCGAACTAGGCTCTGTATTGTGTGCGGCGTCGACATCGTCCACCATGTTGATCCTCGGCAGAGCCGTGGCTGGTCTCGGAGGCTCCGGACTCATCAATGGTGCTTTCACCATCATTGGTGTCGCGGCTCCTCCCGACACGAGACCAGGTGTGTGACTTCCTCCGACGCAGAGCAAAAGGTGGCCTACTGACTTTGTCCTTTCAAGTTTTCATCGGTATCATCATGGCCTTTGCCGCCGGCGGACAGGTAATAGGCCCTTTGGTCGGAGGGCTACTGACACAGCACGCTTCATGGAGATGGTGTATGTACCTGCCCACTTGTTGACCAACGAAAGATTCCTTAGCTGCACATCCGGTCGACGAATACTAAAACCCATTCATCGTGTTATAGGCTTCTGGATAAATCTTCCCGTTGGCGCCGTCACGGCTGGATTCCTCCTCTTTACCCACATCCCGAACCAAGAGAAGAAGAAATCAACAGGCCAAACGAGATGGACAATAAAGAGTGTGATGCACGAATTTGACCTCATTGGGTTTACCTTATTCGCGCCAGCAAGTATCATGCTCCTGATCGCCCTGGAATGGGGAGGCACCGAATACGCGTGGAATTCGTCCACCATCATCGGCCTGTTGTGCGGTTCCGTGGCGACGTTCTGCGTCTTCGTCTTCTGGGAACGCCACCAGAGCGACGAGGCCATGATACCCATCGGCATGATGAGCCAACGCGTCATCTACAGCAGCTGTCTGTCTGCTGGTCTTCAAGGAGCAAGCTTGCTTGTGCTGAGTTACTATCTCCCTCTATGGTTCCAGATCATCAAGCATGACAGTCCGACAACGAGCGCTGTGGATACCCTACCGATTTTCCTGTGCCAGATCGTCGCAGCGATAGTTTCCAGCATGCTGGGTAAGTGGAGAATTTCTCTGCTCTCTTTTCTTCCAATGCTCGGATCCACAAAGTCCTTCCCGCTTCAAGGTCGGTCTAACTGTGAGCTCAGTTCGACGGGTCGGGATCCCTACTCCATTTGCTATATTAGGCAACGCCCTCTCCGCCGTCGGAACAGGATTCATGAGCACATTCACCCTCTCGACCAGGACGGGACAATGGGTCGGATACCAAATCCTCACGGGCACTGGGAGGGGCCTTTCGATACAACAGGTGAGATTGCAACGACGTCCCTTTCATTGCTTCTCTTTCGTTTCCTTTACCCTCGTCACTAACCGGAGTCCACCGACGGTCGGTGGGCAGGACAGCCCATTAGCGCTGTACAAGGGGAACTCCCACCATCTCAGATCGCCACTGGCACTGCCATCGTGTCCTGGAGTCAGTTCTTTGGCGGCGCGCTCTTCATCACGCTGGCAGAGACGACCTTCACCAGCTGCTTGAGAACGGCACTGCATCACTTTGCGCCCGACGTCGACCCGGATGCCATCATCAGAGCAGGGGCCACGAACTATGAGTCCATCTTGCCCGCCGGCGGCCGCGACCGGCACGAGGTGCTACTTGCGTATAACAGGGCAATCACTCAGGTTTATGTAAGTCGTCGTGTATTTTCTCTTTCGCTTTTACTCTCCCCGCCCCACAACTGGACCAGTTCACGTATACCTTGAACTGACTTGCAGGTGGGAGCCAGTATCTATCTGTTGCGGCATCCACCGTCGGGGCTTTCGTATCCTTCGGAATGGGGTGGAAGAGAGCCAAGAAGAACGAGAGGAGAGAGGGCCGAGATCACGCGTGAGGGTGCCAGCACTGGATTGATCAGCGAGGGCAAAAGTTATGTTAAATATCTGCGCAGTTCGAAGGTTGGATTTTGTCAGATTGTGTAACAAAAGACTCCTTGTGCAGATGCAGCAGTGAGATATGAAAGGCTGTGCTGGAAGATGAGAGATGTCAAGCAGATAGGACCAATGTCGCGGTAGTCGACTAGCTTCAATTGGCTCCGGATTCCCTAGAGGTCCAAGATTTCAAGAACGAGGATTGCTTGAACAGACGCCTTGCTTGACGACCGCTTGTGTCAAGGTTTGGAGCGTCTCAGAGCTTAGGCCCGTCGTCTGTTCGCCTGCTGGGTGACCCGGTACAGGCAGAACTTATCGACTGCTCAACAAAGTGATCTCCTTGAACATCCTCCACCCGTCCCAGGAAAGTTCTCTGACTTGGACGTATCCGAATCACCCAAGTACACCAAATCTATCAATCTCCAACAATGGTGTGACAAAGACGGAGATCAAGGACCATGGACGACAGATCGGTCACGTGACCATGGTTCACAGTTCCTCTGACAGCTTGGGCGGCGCATATTAGAGGAATTTATACCAAGAGCACGAATCACTGTTCGAATCCGTGAAAGAACACCCATATGGAGTATTTGCCATTGCCATTGAAGACACCTCTCACTTCAGTGGCAGTGGCAATGTTTGGGGAGCAGAATCATAAAGGATGTCTAATCCTTTTTAGCACTAGCGTCATTACATTCCTTGCCATCGATTATCGAATTCTTATGCTTCTTGACCTCACAAGGCACAATCAAACGCTTATGGATGTCCGTCTTTTTCTTTGATCTGTGGAATACGTGGAATACATATTGGGCGGCCTGACGATTCACGATTTATCTTGGTCTCCGATCTGCACACTCTTGTCTCGCTTCCCCTCTCCAACTTTGGCTCACCCCCGGTCATCACCTCTTTCCTTTGGTATCCTGCTCGAGCTCGGTCAAAGCAGCGATTCTAGTTCTTCTATGAGCTGGTTCTGCATCTGTGTTTAGCCCAGATTGCCACGTAATACTCAGCCTCGGCATGGCTGGAGGTGCGGCATTCCGCCCAGCGGTCCCATGACAGCTGGTCAGCTCATTTGTCTCCAGATACACCCAAGGTTGTCCCTCTGACATGTCATGGACATTCCAGACCTATCACTCATTTGAGCTTTTCCTCCATCGTGGACGATGACCAATACTATTTGATTTCTGCTTGCAAAGGTAACCACTCGATGTGCGGGAGAAATATCCGCTGACGGGTGCAGACAACAATCCGATGCTGAGAGATGGTGTGACTGGGGACTGGTAGGCCTTTCTCGATGCCCACAAGCGCAACGCTCAGCAAAAACAGGATTGGAACCTTCATCGGTCACAAGGGCGCGGTGTGGTCGTCACGATTGTCCTCAGACGCCACAATTGCCGCTACAGGCTCGGCCGATTTTACAGCGTGAGATGGAAACTCGAGTTTCGGGGTGGCGGTGCTGACTGCCCATAGGCGGATTTGGGATCCGCAAACGGGAGAATGCCTGCACATCCTCTCGCACAACCACATTGTCCGGTCTGTCGCCTTCCCGATCCAAGACAACCCCCAATGTGTGGCGACCGGCGGTCAAGATAAGAAACTCAAGATCTTTGACCTCACCAGAGGAGGCGGTGCCGGCGGCGGCAGCAGCGGCAGCAGCACGTCACCCATGGCTCCGAACGGAAACTCTCCACGAACGCCATCGACCACTTCAGAAGGATTGGAGATCGGAGCAGGTGAGCACAACGGAAGTATCAAGTCCATCGTCTGGAACGTCGACTACAACATTCTGACCACGGCCGCCGACGACAAGACGATCCGGTGGTGGGACTTGCGGACTCGGCGGATGATCACCAGCGTCCAGACCGAGCGCGACATCACATCCTGCGAACTCAGCACCAACAAAGCAGAGGATAGCAATCCAGGAATTCTCAGTGTGGCCGCGGGACATTCTTGCTTCTTCTTTGACGCAGGCCGACCGGGAGAACTGATCAAAAAAGTCAATTTCGACCACGAGGTCGCCAGTGTGGCCATCAACCCTGCCACCGCTCGTTTCGTCACCGGCGGGGGGAAGGACACGTGGGTCCGAGTCTGGGATTTCGACCAAGAAAAGGAGCTGGGTAGGCCCTGGGAGCAAGCGTGTTTGATTTTTTGCTGACAGATGAGCAGAAGTTCTCAAAGGCCACCATGGTCCCATCTGGTCGATAGCCTTCTCTCCAGACGGCAAGATCTACGCGACTGGCAGCGAGGACGGCACCATCAAGCTGTGGAAGGCCTGCAAAGAACCGTACGGGCTGTGGCGCTGAGTCTGGCATTCCGCAGACGTAGCGGCCAGAAAGGACTGCCGTTCTATGATATGAGTGTCTGTTCGTCACCAGCACCCGGAATCCCATCCGTTCGCCTGTTCGTTCGTTCGCTCCTCGGCAATGACAGAATCTAGGTCCATGGATCGTGTTTGGCACCAAGTCTTGCTGAGTAAAAGGAACGGACGGTGAGGGCCAAAAAAAAGGGAGGGCGGGAGGATCCGCAGGCCCGTAGGAGGCGTCCGGGCTGGAACCGACTATTGGAGAGCATGACCGGGGGGACCACCAGCCACTAGCTTCGTCGAGGAGGTGTGGGCAAGCTCGTCACTTGAGGAGGGGCAGGCGGCGTTGATGTAGCTTGGACATTCCATACAACCCAGGTGGAAGCTCAGGGCTTCCGGCCTTCTGCAGGTCGACCTTGGCAACCGACACCGCCAGATTCAAATTCACGATATCCGCACCACTCCACTCGTTTGGCGCTCTGCTTTTAGACCGAGGTCAGCAGCCATGGCGCTCTGGCTCTGAATTGTCATTCGCTTGCAATCCACCGTGCCTCCGCAGCCCACTCGTTGCGCTGGACCCCCGCGGGTTACATGCTCGTGGAACATATGACCGATGCCATTGGCGCTGGTCCGACTTTCTCACCAGCTGTCCCAGAACAGTCGAACCGTTCGTTCACCCTCCCCCCTCTCTCTTCCAACACCATGGCAGCGAACTCGACAAGATCCGGCGCTGGCCATGGTCTCGGACACGACCAAGAAAAGCTCGAGATGGCGACCACGGTCGAACACCGGCCGCACCGTGGTTCCCCCTCGCAAAAGACAGCATTGCCCCGATGGCGGATCAAAGGGAAGGAGAAGAGCAGCGTCGCCCTGGCGTGTACCTGGGTGGTCGATCATCAGATCGGTAGGGAAGCACTGGCGGAAGGGTGTTCTGATGAAACCGGCTCACCAATGTGTCAGGCATCGCCCTCAACCTGATCTCTCTCCTCTTTCTCATCCACGCCTTCTTGCCCGAGGTGCGACACCACACGGCCAAATTCTTTCGCATCTCGTACTACAACCCGAGCACGGGAACGTTCGCCCTGGGCTGGGATGACATTTTCTTCGTCTTCTACTGGATCATTGTCTTTACCGGCATGCGCTGTGCGGTCATGGACTACATTCTGACCCCTCTGGCGGCGTGGACAGGTATGCGCAGCAAGAAGGTCAAGTTGAGATTCGCCGAACAGGCGTGGATCCTCCTCTACTACACGGGCTTCTGGATGACCGGGGTGTACATCATGTACAACTCGGACTATTGGTTGGACCTGCATGCGCTGTGGAAGAACTGGCCCATTCGAGAGATGGATGGACTGGCCAAGTGGTATTATCTGGTCCAATTCGCCTTCTGGTTGCAGCAGATTGTAATCGTCAATATCGAGGAGCGGAGGAAAGACCATTGGCAGATGTTTACCCACCACATCATCACCTGCGCTCTCATTTTCTCCTCGTATGGCTACCATCAGTCACGGGTGGGCACTCTCATCCTCTGCCTCATGGACGTTGTCGACATCCTTCTCCCGCTGGCAAAGATCCTCAAATACCTCCACTTGCAGCTGGTGTGCGACATTGCCTTTGGCGTCTTTATGGTCACCTGGTTCGTTGCGCGACACGTGCTGTACATGTGGGTTTGCTGGTCCATCTACGCCCACATCCCGCGGGAGATCCGCTATGGCTGCTACAAGGGGAGCGTTCACGATTTGGACGGACCTTTCCCGACGCCGGACGATTGGGATCACCTGACACAACCATTCAGGGACCCCGTGGGATTGGTCTGTTGGAATAACAACATTAAATGGGGATTCTTAGGCATGCTACTCGCTCTCCAATGTGTGATGCTGGTGTGGTTCGTCAGCATCGTGAGAGTCGCGTACAAAGTCATTACCGGGAAAGGCGCCGAGGATAGTCGATCGGATGACGAAGACGAGGCAGAAGAGGAGAAAAATTCGACCAGAGACCACTATACCGACAAAGTTCACCTCTGCGTCGAACCGCTGCCATTCGTTGAAAAGGAAGTGCTCAGCACGGACCCAACCTTTACATCCAAAGGAGCCGAAGCGAGAACGCCGCCACGGAGGTCGAGCCGACGCAGACATGAAGGTGGACATTCTTCCGGCGTGAATCTCCTCGCCGGCAGCAGCGATCGCAAGGAATTATTGGGTCGTATAGGCTGCGACAAAGGCTCCCCTGACTGACCGTGACAACATTTGCACATCTCCAGCCGGCACGAGGGAACATGCTGAGAACAGCTCCGGGCGTAGGCTGGGAAGGAAGCCCTGAAGAAGCTCATGATAATGTAGATCCGGAGCGTTGCCCCGTCCGACGGGCTTGCCATGTGACGGAGCATTTTGACTAGATGAATGGAGGACCTTTCTTTGAACTGACCAATGGATGGGGACTGAGCCGACGACATGTGAACGTGAACCTTGACACTGGATTGCCGGCGACCGATTCTCTTTGTTTCCACTTCGAATGATATTCTCTAAAGTACATTCGTCGGCTCAAATGAGAGGCTGACCCATTGCCCTCGCATAGTCACCGCAGGCAGAGAGACCAACCAAAATGGAGAATCTCGTCCACAAAGCCCCGTCTGCGCCCATGGACCAGTTGTCTGGCTTCGACTGGACAGGACAAGAAGGAGCCGAATGGAGAGGGAGAAAATTACAAATACAGGCCCTCGGGTTCGCCCTCGTTTTTGGTCTTCATGACGCTCTCCTTGGCGCTCCTGAAATCGGCCATGTTGACTCTCATTCTCCTTTCCCGCAGCGCCCGGAGGCCTGCTTCGCTGCAGATGGCCTTGATGTCGGCGCCGGAGAGGTCATCCTTCTGTGCGATGAATTCGTCCAAGTCGACATCTTCGGCCAGGCTCATTTTGCTGGTGTGAAGAGTGAAGATCTTCTTCTTCGTGTTGGTATCTGGGTTCTCGAACAGGATCTTGCGGTCGATGCGGCCTGGTCGGATCAAGGCAGGATCCAGAGTCTCAATCTTGTTCGTGGCCATGATCACTTTGACGTCCCCTCGGTCGTCGAAACCGTCGAGCTGGTTGAGAAGTTCCAGCATGGTTCGCTGGATCTCCCGTTCCCCGCCAGAGGTCGACTCGTATCGTTTCGTGCCGATGGCGTCGATCTCGTCGATGAAGACAATGCTGGGAGCATTCTCCGCGGCCACTTGGAAGAGCTGCCGGACTAACCGTGGACCGTCACCGAGGTATTTTTGAATGAGCTCCGACCCCACGATTCGCAAAAAGGTGGCGGACGTCTGATTGGCAACGGCTTTGGCGAGAAGCGTCTTTCCCGTTCCCGGCGCGCCATAGAGAATGACGCCTTTCGGCGGCTTGATCCCCATCTCTTCATACAGTTCGGGGTGTAATAGAGGAAGCTCCACCGCCTCACGAACTTCCTGGATTTGCGATTCGAGGCCTCCGATGTCCGCGTACGATTCGGTCGGCGCCTTGTCCAGCTTCATCACCGACACGAGCGGGTCGGCGTCGTCTGTGAGCACGCCGACGACGGAGACGGATTTGTGGTGTAGCAGGATCGAGGCGCCGGGTTCGAGGAGGTCTTTGTCGACAAACGACATGATCGACACGTAGTATTCCGGGCCCGTCGCGCTGGAAACAATCGCGTGGTCATCGTCGATCAGCTCCTCGAGGTTGCCCACGCCCATGGGACTGCCACGCATGTCGTCGACCCGCGATCTCTCGTCGGCATTTCGATCCACGGCCTCGCTTTCCGCCGTCGTGACCGGGCTTTGGGACTGGGCAGCCTTTGCCTTGCGGATCCGTTCCTGATTCTCGACGTACTCCTCTTCCAGCAACAGATGATCATGCACCCGTTGCATCCGCAAATACCTCAGCTTGCATCGTGCCGTAGGATAGATTGTCGGAAGCTTGGCTGCGGCATTTGGGCCCGCCTGCTTGCGCTTCCTGCGACCGATCCGCGTCGTCGGCTGTGGAGGCGGTTCATACTTGGGCTTGTCTTTCTGTGATTCCGCGTTAGACGAGCTCACATCAGAGTCTTCTGCAACCACGACCAACGAACCTTCTTGTCTTTGTCGTCCTTCCCGCCTGGACCTGGCGGCCCGCCCATGGCCGACTGTTGATTCCCCTAGCGGACCAAGTCAGCAACGATGACCTCAGTGGTGGATTCGAGCATCACATGCCATTTTGAAAGGGCGACCGTAAAGATAAAGTAACCAGAATTGTCGCCGAGTTAAAGAGAGAGGTAAGAGTGTGAAGGTTGAAGGGCTGGTTGATTACTACTGTACATAGACGTGACGACTACTAGGCCGCGCCTGCGATGGCGCCAAGGAACTCTGCACATATAGGCCGGTTTCGCCACAGGGCCGCCACTCTGAACATTCCACTGGGAGCGTTAACGCATCAGCTCCGACTCGATTCATTTTACTTGTCGCGACAGTTCCTGACTAGTCGGAAGCGTACACGCTTCTGCGTATCGCTTATCGCCGTAGCCGTGAACGGAAAACGGAATCACGCGTGGAGATGATCCAAAAGGAGCGAGGAGTTATCCCAGGTCTGACAGCAATTTGCCAGATGGTCTGGAGCCTTCGCGCAGGCCTCGGGATGATATCGCAGTGAATAACCTTCACAGGGACCATTCAGGCAGTGGTGGGCGGTCTTGCCCAGGCCTAGGGGCGATCTCAAGCTGGCCTTTCCATTTCCGCCATGGAGAGAGCAAACCGTAACTACATGGAATAGCACAAGAACAAAATGGGAATGCGTACCCTTGAGACAACCTTTTCAGTTCATGCTCAGATATCATCTGCAAACGCTCATTCGGACCGAGTGGCCATTGAATATCCGGTTCTACTTCATCCATGACTTCAGCTGGCTGCTTGTCAGAGGACATCTCCAGGTCGTAAAGTGGGATTGCTTTTGTCACCACAACAGGCCCTCGTTTCTTCATCAGATCTCTTCCAAGGCGGTGATAGCGGACCTTTGGAAGAGCTTGGGAGAGATTGTGTGGTGCACAAGAGCGTGGTGGGTAAAACGGTAACATCATTTGGGTGGAGGCCTGATACTGACATAATCGGTGTCACATGATTTATGCCACTGACTCCGCGGCCAGAGGCCTGGAGTCAAAAGTGAGGCTGCGAATCCTGGAGCAGGCAACAGATCAGCCAACACGTCAAAAGTGGCTGGGCGACGCACAAAGCCTTCCTGTACCCTCGGGCGGACTGACATTCCTTTCACTTGACTGAACAGAGACCAACTTGCTCGTCCCGGCTTCCGCATATCGTGGTTTATCCGTCTTCAACCGGATTCTCTCCAGTCCGTCGTGCTTGTCACCGCCGGGGATTTGTTCAACGCTCCTTAAGCCTGCCTAAAGAGTCCAGAGATTATTTACTCTGAGAAATCGATACCGTCATCCTTACTCGACCCCCTCGTTACTTTCGTCCTCCTTTCGGCGAAGCTGAGAACGTTACATCTCGTCTCTGTCCTTGTGTCGGCTCGGGACCACGGTTCGGCACCTGGAGGATATCTTTCTAGTCGACATCGTTCCTCAACGGGATGGCCGGTCACAAGGCACGCCGGATAGCGAAAGAGTTGGCGGACATTCGAGCCGATACGCTCTCCCGCATCCATGCGGAGCCGGTGGGCGACAGCATCACCAACCTTCGAGGCTCATTCCAAGGACCCCCCGGGACACCATATGAGGGAGGCACGTACGAGGTCAACATTAGCATACCCAATGAATATCCTTTCAAACCTCCAGTAATGAAATTTGCTACCAAGATTTGGCACCCCAATATCTCGAGTCAGACGGTGAGTTGACATGGATATCTGCCTGCCTACTTGCTCACCTACCTGACCGGGCGTGCAGGGAGCCATTTGCCTGGACACATTAAGTACAGGATGGTCACCGGTACTGACGATCAAATCTGCCCTTATATCACTGCAGTCGCTCCTCAGCTCGCCGGAACCCAAGGATCCGCAAGATGCTGTAGTGGCGCAGCAGTTGATCAAGAATCCCAAAGAATTCGAGAGACAGGCTCGGGAATGGGCGGTCAAATATGCTGGAGCTCCGAAAACATACACCGGCGAAAGCAGTGGGGGCTCCACGGCGCAGGCTGTCGAGGACGCCGAAAAAGAGAGCAAGGAGCGTGACGATGCCACCAACATGGCGGTGTATGATGGGTACAACAAGGACTTGATAGACCGATTTGTCATGATGGGTTTTGACGTCGACCGGGTGGTGGAAGCGTTCAACTACGTCGGCATCGACCGAAACGGTGGTCAGGATTACGAGCTCGAAGAGGCGTACATGGGCGACATTACCGCCAGGTTATTAGGCGAACCATAAGCGTACTTGATCGTAGCCCTGCTGCATAAAGCGCTGGCGTTTGGGTCGGTCGAGTGGTGGCATATATTTGGGGCACTTTTGCACCATGAGTGAGACAATGAATATCCTGCACATGACTTTGACTCTCGCTGAATATTTGGCACGAATTTCCACCATGATTTGACAGTCCTACAACGACCATTTCACATGATCAACCGTGTCTCTTCATCTCTTTCACCGATTTCCGTTACCGCACATGCTCCACAGAGCAAGCGCGGAGGCCCCCGACGACACAATTTGAGCCGGCCTGGGAGGTGAGATTTGACCAGCCCACGCCCGCCACATCTTATGGCATGTTTAGAGCCACCAAGAGCGGGGTCAAATCATGATCGAAGACGACATTTATCGGACGTCAAGCCAATACCGATATTGGTCCTACACCAAGGAGAACCTGGCGCGCATACGACAAAACACCAACGAACTGGCGTCGGAAAAGGTCAGGGCCGCGTTTCGAAGGGCTCATCGGGCCAAAGGTCAGAATCGCAACAATGATGAGGCCAACGGCAGCGCCCCTCCCGAGGTCGAGGTGCAGACTCTCACCGTCGACGAAGAACTGAAGATCGTGGAATGGGGCTGCTCCAAGATTACCGAGATGGGTGAGCATTTTTCGCCTCGAATCCCGACGACGGTCGTGGTAGGTGTGATGGCCATGTTACGACGTGCTTGTTCTTTCCGCCTGACCGGAAGATCCAGGCTACTGCCATACAATATCTCAGACGTTTCTATCTGACGAATTCGCCCATGACCTACCATCCCAAGCAGATCGTGATGTGCGCACTCTATCTAGCTACAAAGTCCGACCACTACTACATCAGCCTGAGCAAGTTCGTCGCTGAACTCGAGGGCGTCACCGAAGACGACGTCAAGGCGCCGGAATTTCTCCTCCTGCAAGGACTGAGGTTCACGCTCGATGTCAAGCATCCCATGCGCGGCCTGACCGGCGGCCACGTCGAGATGAACGCCATGGCCGAGGCCGGACGACTGGAAAGTGCCGCGAGACAGGTTGCCGCCAAACGGATCGGAACGGCGGCTGACCAGGCAAAGAAACTCCTGAGCACGGCCGCGCAGATGACGGATGCCTACTTTCTATACACGCCGAGCCAGATCTGGCTCGGGGCGATGATGGTCGCCGATCGAGAGTTGGTCGAGACATATTTGAGAAGCAAGCTGGACGATCTGGGTGACGTGGGAGAGGCCATTAGACCGAAACTCGTCCAGACAGTCTCGTCTTGCGCTGATCTCCTGGCGTCTTATCGGTCGCCTGCGGATGACAACGGGCAAAGGAAGGAGATGAGAAGGATCGGGAAGAAATTGACCGATTGTCAGAACCCGGAGAAGGTCGATATTGTCGCGGTCGCCAAGGCAAAGGCTGCGGAGAAGAGGGAAGGAAGCGACGGAAGTGACGCGGAAAAGGCACTCAAGAAGCGGAGATTGGAAAGAGAGAAACTGGAGAGAGATGGGGATGTATTTGGACCGGAGCTCAAAAACGTTGGATGAAAGTTGGCTGCATGCGTTACTGTATATCATGGTGTGATATGCCACGAGGACGACCTCAGCCGACCGCCGTCATTATACGACCGGGAGCACATTTTCTTCTGGTATACCGAAATACCTTGCATCTCTGTTGTCTTTGCCGTCAATCAGGCGTCAACAAGACGGTGGAGGTGATCAGGAATGGTGGTACAGGGAACTCTTTGTTGGACCCCACTGCGGTGTTTTCAGCGAGCGTGGGGTCACTCTCTGAGATCTGCTGGACTCGGCAGTGGCGGGTCCTAGTCTTCTAATACTCCCCTCCTTGTCAGATCTTGTAGGTCGAGACAAAGCGCTGTAAGCAGAGTTTGGAGACACAATGGCCGTGGGAAGGTATAATGTGGGTGTTATTGGCTACGGGCTAAGTGCAAAGATCTTTCACATCCCGTTTGTCAATGCCGTGCCCGAATTCAACCTCTATGCCATTGTGCAACGAAGTCCTAAGGCCAATGATGACGCCAGCAAGGACCATCCAAACATCAAATTGTACCATTCCGTGGACGAAATGGTAAAAGATGAGCAGGTGCATGTGGTCGTGGTGACAACGCCCCCAGAATCACATTATCCACTGGCAAAGATGGCCCTCCAAGCTCGAAAACATGGTATTCTCAGGTGGACTTCTGCTCCTCCAGCGACACATGTACTGATGGTGACCAGTCGTCGTGGAGAAGCCTTTCACGCCCACCTCTATCGAAGCGCAGGAGCTGGTGGACCTCGCCAAAACCCAGGGAGTGCTTCTCACCGTGTACCAGAATAGGCGATGGGACTCGGACTTTTTGACTCTGAAAAAGTACATTGAAAATGGCGCCCTCGGCCGGGTCGTCGAGTTTGAAACGCACTTTGATCGGCATCGCCCAGACCCGCCCGCTGATAATTGGAAAGCACATCAGAGTCCAGGAACCGGGGCGGTCTATGATCTCGGAACACATCTGATGGACCAAGTCGTGGACCTCTTCGGCCTGCCCAAGAGAGTGACCGGATTCGTCGGCTCGCAAAGGGCCATTAACACCACCGGCTTGGAGGATTCTTGCACGGTCTTGCTGCATTACGACGGCATACTCGCCACCGTGAAGGCGGCCGTGGTCAGCCCCGAGGTCAACCAGCTGCGCTTTTGGGTGCGCGGGGATAAGGGATCCTTCAAGAAATTTCACCTCGACCCTCAGGAGGACCAGTTGAGAAGAGGCATGAGGCCTGGCGACACCGGCTATGGGATTGAAACCGAAGAGCGATACGGGACTTTGAATATCTCCAGCAATGGAAAGATCTCGAGCGAGGTCGCACCCACCGTCCAGCCTGCCACATACACCGAGTATTACAGGAGACTGGCCGCAGCGCTCAACGGGGAAGTCTCCCAGATTCCTGTACACCCGGATCAAGCTGTCGCCGTCATACGTCTGGTGGAGCTCGCTCGAGAGAGCTCTCAGCTCGGCAAGACGTTGGAAATGTGATGTAGATGGGAAGATGAATCTTTGCAAAATTCACCGCGGAAACGGGAATCTGGCTGTGGCCACAGGTCATTGTGGATCGGCTCCAGCAGGATTATCACCCCAGATTGTATGCTGAAGACCGGCCAGCACAACTGTTCCTCTATGCGATGCTGGCGTCTTGGTTGCCACGCCACCGATTTGTGGATGGATGGTGATCAATGGCTCCATGGGATCGGAATGACATCCTTGTTGAAGGGAACTGTTTCCAAGTCTTGAGTCATAACACATGGTCTGACGACTTCACTGCTATCGCTGCGGTGGAGCAGTCGAGTCTTGCATATGAAGACGGAAGAGGAAACTGAACCGAATTCTGCTAGTATTCTTGAAACGCGTAGGAAGTTGACTGTCAACACCTACATTTCCATGGGCTTCCGCATGGCTAGGTTATGTCTGCCTCGGCCTCGCCGGCTGCAACACTGCGTTACTTTGGTCCGGACAGCTTGCCAATAAGCGAATTGTTGCGCTTGGAGAGACATCGCGGCGGCCACCTGCAATTTTCGACCCGCAGCCACCATGGCAGCACGAGGGCCCATTCAGGCCGGCAACCACCACGATGTTTCCACTCTCAAGCACAGAGAGAGGTTGTGCCGCGCCAGCCGCGGTTGGCTGAGATGTCCAGAGGTTCACCATTGCATTGGTCGAGGTCGTGTGCGGGTGTACCGAGTCGCAGATGGAGGACAAGTTGCAGTCGTCAATTTCCTCGTGACGAGTTGACCATTTCACGGCAAGAATTCCACACCAGCTCGGAATTACAGGTCAGAGACTCCAGTCCCCTGCAAGTCCCGGGCACGGCGCTACCGAAGAAGCCACTACTCCCCTCATCTCTGTCTCCAAGGGGGCCCAAATCTCTCCCGCCGCGGATTGTACCGGCCAATACACCTCCGTCTGGCAGCAAGAGGCGGCCATCCGATGCACTTCTGGCCGGGGGCTTCTCGTTCAGAACACCTGAGGAAGAGAGAAAAAAGAGAGAGGCGAAAGAGAGGAGGTACCATGTCAAAGTCATTCAACCACTGTTGCAATGCTGGCAGCGATTGGACGACATTATCCGTGAATTTCCTCTCGACCGTCACCCTTTTTGGTACGGCGACGCGAAGTATCTGGTGGTCGCCGCTGCGCTGCGGGAAGGAAAGGAGAAAGGCAAACAGGCGTATATTGATGACGCTCTTTCTGCCTTTGACAGAGATGTCATTCAGCGTGCCGATACGATCTTCGCTCAAGTGTCCGCCTTTGTGGAGTCTTCGGAGAAGCTTCTCGCCGACCTTCGGGAAGCCAGAGAGAAAAGGATCGCAGATGCCCTGGCTCGGTTCGAAAGAGAGGTCATCGAGCCGGCCACCGACATCATAGAACGAGGGGTGGAGCTGGACCACGCCTGGGAAATGCTCCTCGCCGATATTCGCCAGGCAAAGGAGGAGATTCCACCGAGAGCAATGCTCCTCGAACATGAACTTGCCCGGCTCAAGTCTGAACATGGCACCCAACATGAATTCAGCAACATCATTAACGCGTATCGAAATTCTTGTGACGATCTTGTGGCCGAGATCAGTGGACAAACGCTGCGCAACATTAAACTTGAGCTGATCTTTCAGGGCAAGTGGGCGTTGCCTGTGGTCGATTCCAAGGATCCCTCTCTGATTGCTGAATGGGTATCGAAGCAGCCCATTGATCCGAAATTCTTCCGTGGGGCCGCGACCAATACCATGGCACACGCGTTAAAAAGTCTGCTGTGGCTAAAGTGGCCATTGGAGGAATCGACTCACTTCATCAGGGCCGAAGCACACCGTTTCCGCAGCTTTGAGCTCACCCAGAAGGCTGTGACACACCTGCCTGAGATTTTCAGTCATCGAATCCGCGCTGCTCCAGGCGAGGCGATGCTCCATCAACACTACCACGACGCCTCTCTTTTGCACTCCAGTGTCTGTTCGCTTCGCGAACTGGTCTACATTTTTGATCCGAGGAGGATTCCCGAAATTTACAACGAGATCGCTGTTCTCTGCCACAAACTCAAGGCCAACGCCCATGACATGCAGCGTGAATACGCAACCACGTTCTGTTCTGGCTTATCACCGGCTGGGCCGAGTGTCCGTACTCCGTTGAAACGGGTTCAGGTCTCGAATTTTTGCCCTGTGCTGGTTTTTATCCACCGGTACCGACTGATCCGATCCGATCTGAGTACTTTCAGAAGTAGCATCAAAGTCAGCCCGAGTCGCCGACAGTCTTTCGACTTTCTCTCGCGAAAGGATGCCGAACTGAGTGATGAGATTCGCGGCCTCTGGCATGCCTTGCAGATGGCCGTGTTATGGCGTTCCGCTGCACACATGTATCATGGAATCGTTCAATCACATTCCGTCTCTCACGATCTGATGCGGTTCGTCGAGCCCGTCAAACGCGGCACGCATCTGTCCTTACCTCCACCAACTGAGCGCCCCAGAATGCCGCCTCCCCGCTGGCTTCAGGATTCTTCTCTCTATCCACTCCAAGGGCAAATCCCCATCGACTATGTCATCACCAGGGAGACCGCCTTCCTGGTTGCCAGAAAATTCATGTCAAGCAAGGTCGTCGGCGTGGACGCGATCGTGATTCGGAACTCTCCCTACCCGGGACTATCTGTGAAGCCGCGGGTGGAATTTCTCATGTTAGCCAATGAAGAGCGAGTCTCCATCTTTCATGTTTCGGTCATGAAAGGCATGGACTTGTTCCTGACCGATATCCTGCCGGACATTTTCAGAGACGAGGGCATTCTGAAAGTGGGCGTCAACATGGAGATGCTACGACATGTCTTCGCCGAAGACCTCATGCTCGACATGGTTGCCGCACATAACCTCGGCGGAACTTCTCCGGCGTATTCAAACTTTGGGGATACCTCTGATTCAAACCACGACGTCCTGTCCGACCTGGCATTGCAGCACTTTGGAAAAAACCTGCCTCGACTGTCTTCACTGCGTACGCTCCAGAGGTCGGGCGCAGCTGATCCCGGACTCTACTTCAATTTCCTGGCTCTTCGACCCTACGCGGCCCTCCAGATATTCCTCCAGACCTCCTCAGCCAGACAGATTCCCGAATCAAAATGTGCCGACAGCCGTCCAGCACAGGGAATGTTGGTCTCCACGGCGGCTGAGCTTGGCCCCGTGTGGGTCGACTCTCTGTGGCCTCGCTTTGTTTTTACCTATCGGATTGGGAGGACTTATCCGCACATGATTGGCAGCCGTGGCGACTGGCTCAAGCGGCGGGCCGGGAGCTTGGCTCGCAGCATGCTTGAAGAGAGAAAATATTTCGGAATGAACAAGTTGAAGACTCTCAAGGAAAGAAAATTCCGGATGAAGGATCTTCAAGACAGCTTAGAAGCATATTACCTCGCCACCACGTTCGACGAACCCACGTCAACCATTTCAGAGTATGTACAACTCCCTCGTGTCGCTGGCTCTATTCTTGCGGTGGCAGATAAAGCCCAACTGCCCCTTACTGAACACAAGCGCCGGGAATTAGAGGCGGAAAAGACAGCCGAGCTCCAAACAGCTTCCATGAAACTCAAAAAGTCGCCACTGAGCGATACGACCGATAGACCACTGGGCCACGTCCAACATCGAAAAAGGCCCTCTGAGTCTGGCACCAAACCCTCTCATCCTCCGATGGAATCATCCATGGCCAGGAGTCGGCTTGGTGCGTCAGAAAGTCTGAGCTTGACCGAAAGCAAGTCAAATCCGTGCAAGACAAATCCGTCAAAGACACCGAAGGTCGGGCCCTGGTCCAGACAGTCGAAATCCGCCACTGCCACTAAAATAAAACAAAGCATAAACATCAAAACTCCAAGCAGCATGAAATCTCGCAAGAAGCCTGGACTCATTGGCTTTACTCTTGAAACGACCTCGAAGGAGAAGGCCAAGAATACGAAGACGCCCAAAACTGGCCCGGCTCCTAAAGCCGAGCGTTCTCTGCCTCAGAATCTGAAATTCAATGTTCCCAAACGCAAGATCTCTGAACCAAAAGGCTCCAACCCTCCGTGCAGAAGGGTGTACTTCCACAGAGGACAAGACGGAGCCAGACACGCATAGTCCAAAGGTGACAGGTGCCCATTTGAAGCTTCACAGAGCTGGAAGCGCGACTCAAAGCAGTGACCTGAAGTTGGCGAGAAGGAGCAGCAGTCTCCCAAAATGACGGTCTTATCTTGTTGCCAACTCTTTGCCTTGGGCTTGGAACATTATTCGGTAAGCTGACAACTAACTTGCGGTGCAAATATCTAGCACTTGAAAGTGTCATTTCCGGGCAACAATTTGTCTGTCAGGCTATGAATATACCACAACGAGCATTTCGCAAGGTCGGGACGAGCTCGTTGTAGCTCTGTTGCACAGAGATACGTGTGCATCGTTCGCTCGATTGCTGATGAACCGAGCGAGAATCAAGTCGGCACGGAATTCTCAGCAAAGTATTTCCATGAGAGCGTGGTGCGGTTGGCCTTCAGATTGATCAAAACCTCGGTAACGGACGAAGTGGATGGAAGAAAATGAGCAGAGAGACCGCCCTCCCTGACTGCAGCAGTTGGTCAAACCTGCCGGAAACCTTTGTCGACTTCCTTGCGATGCATCAGCTTCCACTTGTCCACAGAACCTCCGTGTCAAGGAAACATGCCAAAATGGGATCCAGCTGCAGAAAGGCGCTTTCATTTCGCTCACGAGCCGGCTGGCGGAAACACCTTGTGGCCGGTCGTCCGGACATAGAAGCATGGTGTTGTATATTGTGCCCGTCCTGAGAGAATCCCGCCAATCCAGAACGATTCGATAGGCAAGATCTTCTAGGTCATGATTTCTCGTTCCGGTTCCACAACGCTTTTCAACACCGAGACCACTCCGTCAGCTCCTACGATGAGATCGCAAGATTACTTGTTCATGGCGGTCACGGCTGCAGAGGAATGTACCTAGCCAGGATTGGGAGTGACGACATCATTGACCAAGATAGTCCTCAGCATCGACTCGTGGAGAATACCAACTTATCATTCATATTGTCGGACATTATAACTGTCAACGCCACTCAACTTCGCCCCCATCGCCTCCAGAATCTGCTCTCTCGTTTCGCGCCTGGAGTGGAACTGTCCCTCTTTGCCACCCTCCAGTAATACACAGGGATTCCCGATGCGACAAAAGCCACGACAATGACTGTTTGCAAGGGCTGCGCGATCACGGCCCTGCTCACCAAGAACAGACTCACACAGCAAAAAATAATGGGAGTCGTGATCCACGTCCGATACGGTCTCTCCAGGTTTGGCTCGCGGATACGGAGGACGACCAGGCCCAGGACGGTCAAGAAATAAAAGCTGTAGCCGGCCACTCCGTAAAATGTGATCAGAGTTTTGAACTCGCCAAGCCCGACATAGACTCCACAGAGCAGGGTGTTGAGCAGCATTGCGTTGATAGGAGTGTACCCCAAGCCCCCTTCGTCGCCAAAGACACGAACGATCAGCTTCGACAGCCACGACCGTTTCCTGAGTTTGTTGGGATGCTGATCAGACGAGCCAAAGCCGATTTTGCCAAATATGGCGGGGATGTATCCTTCACGCCCGGCCACGTAGACGAGACGACCGGAGGTGAACGTGGTGGCATTGAGTGCACCCAAACAGCTGGCCCCGACGATCAGGGCGAGCACCAACCCGCCGACTGGGCCAAACACTTTGCTGCCGAACTGTACGGCCACCGTGTTTGACTTGTTGATGGTCTCCAGAGGGAGCACGAAGATGTAGGAGATGTTCGCCAGCAAGTAGCAGGCAATCACAGCAGGCATAGCCGTGTGGATCACACGCGGCAGGTCTCGGCTGGCGTTCTTAAACTCGCCGGTCACGTAATTGGTATTGTCCCACCCATCAAAAGCCCACAGCCCGGCGTATAGGGCGACGGCCCAGTCGGATATGTCTTTGGAGGTGCCCACAAACCATCCCTGCGTTCGCCACTCGGTATTGGCCGGTCCATGAAAGGAGAGTCCGGATACGGCAACGACGATGCCAATGATGGTCACCGCGATCAGGGCAATGAATTTGAAGAACATGAAAATGTCGCCGACCCGGGCCGCAAAGCGAGTCGATACACAGTTGAGGGCAGTCACCAGCGCAAGCGCTAGTAAAGCAGGCCCTTTGTTGATCCACGGATTGACATCCTCAACTTCCGCGCCGATCGCAGCACGGACGACGTATTCTCCAAAGATGATGGCGATGATGGCAGCCCCTCCCGGCTTGAGAACGAGAATTGCGGACCAGGTGAAGATGAAGCCCACGAGTTCGCCGAAAATCTTGGCCAAATATATCTGGGCTCCGCCATTCAAAGGGATGGCCCCTCCCAGCTCCGCATACGATGCGGCGCCCGTCCAGGCAAGCAGTCCGGCGACGGTCCATACAATGAGAGCTGCGCCCGGCGAGCCGACATGAGAGTTGACTTGCGCCGGCGACGAGAATATGCCGGAGCCGATGATGAGTCCAACGACCAACGAGAGCCCATTCAGGTACGTCAACGTCTTGTGCTTTTCCAGATTCTGGAGCGAATTGTGCCGCTCGAGTGACAGCGAGACGGTCGATGGGTCCCCGAGAGCAGTATAGCCTCCGGCCGTTGAAGAAAGCGGGAAGAGCGCTGGGGTAAAGTCGAAAACGGAGGAGACCGAGTAGCTGCGCCCATGAGATCGGCCAGCGCGCCCAGCAGGATTCGCGCTGTCTAGAGGGTCTTCATTTTCGAAAGACAGCCTGCGCGAGGAGGCATCGGATGGAGAAGAGGATTCAGAACTAGGAAGGTCATCGTGTTCGGATTCGGCCAGCGAAGCCAGCTCGAGAGAATCTCGACCAGGTTGTGACGGCTTCTCAGGGTCTGGAAATCCAAGTCGAGACATGTTGAGGAGGCACCGCTATTCGCGGAGAAATATCATGTCGTGGCCTCGAGCATATTTGAGTCAGAAACTCCTGCCACGTCCAAACCGGTGGTGCACCCCTGCTCAAGGGCAAATGCACTCGCTCGTGTGTCCAGAATGAAGACGTTGGTAAAGATACCCGTGCCAAGGCCGCGTTCCTCAATGCAGTTCCAACCTCGCGTCGATCATGCGACGATTCTTCTTCATCTCGCTCGGACAGAGTCGGTCTGCAGAACGGACGGCATTCAATGTTGGCGAGATGTTCACGTGGAGCGTCCTACGATCTGAGGCGCCCACAATATGGTTTTCCTTTACGGTTTCATGAAACACGGCAGAACTCTTCTTTGCCAGAGCGGACGCGAAAACTACCTAATCGTGGAGAAAGATTTACCTTGAAGCCGTGGCAGCGGAATTTTCTCATCGGAGGTGCCTTGGGGATCGTGATCAGTCAAGGATGGTTATATTATGACGGGCGGCGCAGGACTGGAGCTTTTGTGCCATACTCTCTCGCCGTCAAGGAGCCCGTCTCGTCGACCGCCAGCATCTTCCATCTCGCGCCGAAAGAAAAGTCCCCGAATTTGGAGATCTATAAAGAGGCTTGGGAGAAGGGGGTATGGAACGTCCATTTCAAACAACCACAACTGCAGATTCTCCGGGCATATACACCTCTCCCGCCGCTCGAGAACGCTACCGGACCAGAAAAGGAACATCTGAGATTTCTCATCCGCCATGATCCTCACGGGGAGGTGTCGAGCTATTTGCACCGGCTGCCCATCGGGGCAGAGATTGAACTGCAGGGACCAAACCTCGAATACGAAATCACCCCGGATGTCCGGCAGGTCGTTTTCTTTGCCGGGGGGACGGGAATCGCTCCCGCCCTCCAAGTGGCACATGCTCTGTTTGAGGGTGAGCCGTCTGCTGCGGACGCCGCACTACGAAGCAAACGGACATTGCACATTCTGTGGGCAAATCGGAAGCGCGAGGACTGCCTGGGGGGTGTCAATGACGCCCCTCCGGACGAGCCGGTCCCCCCCAAGCCGACCTGGTCAGGCCTGTTTACCACGCCGAGGCCGAAGCCAATTCCACCCGTGTTGGAAGAGAAAGGGGCCATTGTGAGAGAGCTGGAAGATCTCAAGCGGAAACATCCCGGCCAGATTACGGTCGAATACTTTGTGAATGCCGAGGATACCTGGATCGGCGAAGATGCTGTCTTCAAGGCGCTGTCAAGATTTGATGACAAGGACTTCACCACCGGATACGCTACTCCACAGGAGCAACGCCAAATTCTCGTTTCCGGCCCGCCAGGATTCATTTCTTACCTTGCGGGACCAAAAGAATGGAGAAATGGCCGGGAAGAGCAGGGGCCGGTGAGCAAGATTATTGCCCATGCTATCTCGAGGAATCCACACAATGTCAAGGTCTGGAAGATATGACCCGTTGGGAAGTGGGAACCCTAGGCCGTCGGAGAACCCTCTTCAAAGTTGGGGATGTGCCGTATGACCGGTGCGGCCCCGCAGCTGTCAGACGGGTAAACTCTGGTGCCTGCGTTAGGAATTCTTGCCGGCCTTGAGCTTTTCATCTCCCAACAGTCATCTCCGGCTGGGGGACACCCAAACATTTCTGTTCGAATCTGGTATCGTCTCTGTCTGTGACAGGACGTTCTCGTGCTGGCGAGCACCGGGCAAAACCCCGCGGTACAACCAAGGATGGGGATTGCTAGGGATCCGCGCTGTCGAGTCACCGGCAATGTCGGCTCGAACCATCAGTCCTCCTCTCACATTCAGGCACTTCCACAATCCTTCATCAGCTGGTGTGCGCTGCGAGAATTTCGAGAACAAGAGGAACGCTGGTGGTGGATTTCAAGGAGGGTGGAATGAATACATTCATGTCTAGGACAGGCCAAAGCAGTCTGGCAGCGGAAGACGAATGACCAACAAGAGTTGGGATTGTAGGATGCAGAACTCGAGATGAAATCGGTCGGAATCCTGCCGGGATCAATTTTCCATACAAGCTCGGTCCTGTGCAAGCAAAGAGCACTTGACTCCTTGCGAGGAATGGTGAAATTGATTCACAGCATTGTAGATAAGTCGCCATTTGGAAGAGTACAGGTAAAGACATGCCAATCAGGTCCGTGGCGAGTAATTATGCTTCAATAAAGTCTATCTCGAAATGCAGATCAATGACGAGCACCCCATCGCATCAACCCTTCGCCTCAGCTCTTGTGTATCCTGTCCCTTTTCCTTCATCCTCGTCCTGTTGTATATCAATCCAATCCATCCCTTCTTTAACATTGCGTCATGATTGATCGGTCAGAAATCGGGCCACTGTATTCGTGCTGGAATCGAGATTGCTACAAGTGCATTGGTCAAGAGTGGAGGCGTTTGTCGGCCTAGGAGAGACTCTGCGACATGCTGTGGCTGACAATTTGCACGAGTGCACAGCCTGTTCTGGTCCTACCTCCCTGAGCTGTGCAGAACATCCTTCCGAGTGGTCCCAAACTCAGCCTTCGTTGAATAGGATCCTGCGCCTTCTTTGCCTGATTTCACGTTTCTTCATCTGACCAGGCATGAGGACTCTGTGGACGGAGCTTTCCCAGTGTGTGTTTGCCTCGCCGTATTGTCCACTGTGTGGAGAGAAAGCCACTTTGCTTATCCTGCCGCTCGACAACTATCGCCTTGCAGGCAACTGCAAGTGGGTCGTGAGAATAAAAACAAGAGAGATTGCGGGACTAGAGAAAAGGCAACCTTGCTGCGCAGGGGGACCACATGGGTTCTCTACCTCCTTCCAAAAAATGAATCCGAGGACAGACAACAGACCAGTAGAAGGACAATCTTGGAGAGGCAAACGACTAGTGAGCAGGCAACAGTCAAAAATCCCAGAGATGAGACGCGGATTGTAACTTCCCCTGCTAGCCCTTACCGCGGAGATGGGGCATCCAACCGGGGCGAGAGAAGATGGCCTTAAACCTGTCACAAATCAAGGCGTTGGCACCGGGAAATCTCCTCACGGTTGCGCCCAAAGTTAGCCCAGGAGACTACGACCGCCAGCCACGTCTGGAAAGGCGGTGATCGAGCTCCAATAAATGGTTCTGGAAGAAGGATGAGGCAACAGCACTAACACACTTCGTCGACTCTGTCGTGCAATGACAGACTCCCTAGTGCTGGTGAGAACCAATTTCCCTGGCTCTGATCGCCTCACCGGTGCCTTTAGCCGCTGCCTTGGACACGGGGATGCTGAGATCCGAAAAGAGCTTCCGCTTTTAGTCCAGTGGATACCAGAGATCAGTTTTCTGACAGGATCGTCTTTGCTGCCTTGGCGGTTAGGCAGCTCGATCCGTCCAGAAGGCCAGAGCAGTGATGCTTCCACCGGCTGCGACGTGGCAAGAGTGGCAATGACAATACAAAGAGCAGCCAATACAGTAGCCAATATCGCAGGGGGCAACACATGCGACGGGGGGGAGGGAATCAGGAAACAAGAAATGCTCACCTATCGCCTTCAATGGACATGAATCAGCCCTCAGGACTGGCAAGTCCAGGGATTGGTTCTGTTCAGTCAGGCCCTGCTGGGCTGGCATGGTTAGAGGTACTCGCCACAAAAGAAACCTGGCCATTCGCCATAAGTCGCCGTGCAACGGCGGATTTTCTCGACTGTGGGCAAGTCCACGGTCATGCTTGACCCACAAGAAACGCGGGAGTCTGTAAACTGTCATCCAGAGAAATCCAAGATGAGATGCCGGAAATGGGAACGTAGCCCCTTCTTCAGGACATACAGTACTCTGGAGTAAGTACTTTTGTACGCTAGGCAGAATTGGGTTTCTAGACGGAAATCACGCAGTTATGGCTGGCGTCGTAACTAACAAAATAAACAGCAGGTTATTATCTAGAGGACCAGCAGAGAGTGGTGAAAGTCTCAGACTCAGTGGCACCTGCTGAAAGCTGAAAATGAAAAGAGGTTATCAGGGCCAAGCTCAGTTGCAGAATTTTTACGCCACGGCGCCACCACCTGAGACGTGTGTCTCGTGGCAATTAATTAGCCACTCCAAACGTCATTCACGCGTTGGTGGCGACCTGGTCCGCGTCGATCCCGTTGATCCCATTGACCCCGAATGCCAAAGGCCTTTTGCTGCATCTGGCTTCTGAGTTCTTGATCTAAGAATACAAGCTCAGCTCAGCACGACCATCAACTCAGCTGGAGAGAAGAAACCGATTTGAGCTGAAAGAGTGCTGATGAGACGGTGGTCACGTGGTTCACGTGATTGTCAGGATGGTGATCACATGATTGTCTAATCACGTGACTGCGGGAGCGGCATGGTCCTCTGATTTCCTTTCTTGCCTCACCACTGAGATTAAGATGGATCATTTACGGATTGGTCTATATATAGATAGATGCCCTCCCAGTGGAAAGGGGCAGGGATTTCCAGGTAGCTGATTTCGCTGAACGTTCAGCCAAACACATCACGTGACCCGTCTCCAAAGTTCAACATGATTGTGCTCCTTATCCGCTCATTGCCAGATGATCCTCAACTTTTCTAGGGTGGTTGCATCAGTTTTATGACCGAAATGTGGGTGATGAGAGGAGGAGGTCTTGACTCCAGGTCAACACGGGAATCCTCGGAGCCCTCCTCCACAACGTTTACCCCTGCATAGCGCAACCGTTAGGACTTGATACGAGTACGTCGTTCATAGCAGCAGCTAAAGAAAACCTAGATGTTGCGCCCTATATTGACTCAAAGGGCGCAACTTTTGGTGGCGCACAGAATTAGCTGCCTAGTTCAAGCAGAGGACAGTGGTCCATTCATGCTATCAGCCCTCCTCCCCATCATGACTTCGAACATGTCTGCCCCAGCTTCGATCCGGATCTAGTGGGTTCCAACGGTCCATGTCTCCCTGTGATTATGGACGTTTTCCCTACCCTTCGTCTTGATTCCAAGTACAGGTTTAGACTGCAAGCCATCAAGTCTCAAAGACCGAGAGCAGCGACACGAGCTTGCGTCCGTAAATGGCATTGGCATTCCTAGTCTCGTGTCATCGGATGGATCCCACGCCATTCAGAAATGACGATTTGACGAGAGCTCTAAGTCATTGACGGCCACCATCATGTTGTCGGTCATTGACTGGCTCAGGACGAGCACCCTGACCTCCACCGTCAATCAAGCGTGGTGTCAGATTGTGAACATCAGGAGTCAGCTGTCCTCCGTGTATTGATGGAATCTAGAGATCTTTATACGTGCACAATTGATGAGCGAGATACAACAAGCTGAAGCACTGTTCCCTAGGTAACCAGTTGACCCAAAATACAGAGTCCGTGCTCTTTATGGAGGCTAACACGTGGCTTAACTTGCGGCCGATGTCTTGATCGTATCTTCAGCTTTTGCAAATTTTTGCTCCAAAGGATTTGACAAAATGATTCAAGACAGGTACGAATTCATCTCTGCCAGACTGAGGTCATTGTACACCAGTCTAGAGCAGAGACGTGCAACAATTCTCAAGTCTTCCAAAGCCTAACCTAGCCGTTTATCCATTCGCTAGGAGTCAATTTCGCATACAAGTTGACGCACAAAAAATTGCCTGGCTTTTGAAACCCCTGTCATAGAACTGCATATTCCGGATGCTTTTCATCACCTTCTGCTCGCAACCATACCTCGGGTTATCACCATATCTCAGCTTATTGGCATCACCTTCTTGGGACCTTCCCATGATGCGGCCTTCAACCATACCTCAGTATCTGCATCCCGTCAACTATTTGACCACCTCCATATGGCTTGAATGCTACCATATGCAGTGCGGTCGCTCCATCCTGAGCTTGTATTTGTACCTCAGTACCCTGCTCCATCAGGAGTTTGCCATATAGCCATTCTGCGCTGTCATGTGCGCTTCACACCTGGAGCGTAACATCAACCACCTTCTCGTGACATTTCTTCACCTGGAGTGTGGACGCATGCCAGCGTGGTGGCCTGCCCAATGAGTTGTCCGAGGCATGCCTTCCCTACATCCAGCAATGTCTGTACCATGGGCTGTCCAATCACTGGTCCCGAGACAAAGCACATACGTTGTCGAGCTCGATCCTCTATATTTAACAGGTCATAGTTAAACGTTTGCAGTAACAGCATCCACAGTAGTCGTGGAAGTGAACGTATGTGATTGAGGCGTATGTCGGATTGACAGAGACAAGGCGTAACCAGTTGCCGCGAACTGCTTTGTCTGAACGTTGTAAGTCATGTAGCGATTCAACTGTGAATGGTCCTTGTCAGCAAGAACCGCAGCCAATGATTAATTGCTGCCCTACCGACACAATTCGCGCTCCCAACCACAAGCATCGCTCTGCTCTTGGTGCGGCATGACTAGGAAGTTCCAGAGTGCGCTCGTCCTCATCCACGACATGGCCTTGGAAGAAATCACCGGGAAAGTAATACGGACTTCCGACTAAACCTCGCAGCTGAAAATCCTCCGGAAGCTGGCGTCCGGTACCGCTGAGAGGTTGTGGGAACTCCTCAGACTCGACCCGTGCATCCACGACGCCGGAACGGCTCAAGGCGTTGAGGAAACCAGCCAGCTTGGACCATGGCACATATTGCTCTAGCCAGATCAGGGCCCCCGGGACAAAAGACAAGCTCCAGAGGAATGCCAAAGTCATATGAACGTAAGGCAGGGTGTTCTTATCGCCCAGTCTCTGCACCACTATTTCGGTGGTGTGACACCACACAGGCAAAACATAAGATGCCACCTCGTTAGTGGACGCAAACTTCGCATCCGGAGCCTTGGCCGCCGGAGGCTCGGCTCGTGGATGCTTCTCGCCAGCCTCAGCGATGTCCTTCCAGAACTTCCGGCGCAGTTCATCCTGGATCCGAGAATCTTCGACGGGCTCGGTGTCGGACATTTTGCTCTCCTGCAGTCCTTTGACGGTGTCCATGTGGTCACGGAACAGTCTCCAGAGGTGATTGTCGTCGGCTCCAAAGTCGAGAATCCCTGCCACGAGGATGGACGCAATCTCTGGCCCTTGCACCTTGAACTTGACGCCGGTGCGTGTGATATGATTGTCCAAATCTGAGGTGAACTGCTGAATGTGGATCATGTATTCCACGATGGAACCCCGCGTGAATAGAATACCAAACGCCCTTACCAAAGAAGAATCCACCAACGCGTACTTTTGAGGATAATCCGTCTCAGATTTTTCCAAGAGAGGGGAAAAAAGCAGCATGATACTTTCCCGAGCGTTCACAAATGGAATCACACTAATGAGTGCCTTTGAATAGTAGAAGAGTTGCTGGACAATGTTCGGTCTCGCCAGGACGGCCAAGTGATGCTGAATCCGGCCGACATTGGGGGAACGATCCGCGGCCTTGTTATACCACATGCGTGCGACACCCGCCCATATTTCTCGATCTTTAAGGTCAGCCTCTTCGATCGCCATCCGGTACCGGGCGAGATCTCCCAGACATTCGATCCAGGTCTCCACGAAGCTCGGCACAGATTCCATTAACAGGGCCATCATCGAGTAGGCCAGGTACACAAAGGCGAGCATGTGCTCCAGGGAGTCCGGGAGGCGATGTCGCAGGAGCTCTAAGAATGAATGAATGCCATGGCGCCACATGCGAGCTGGCATCGAGTATTTAGCCGCTAAACGACGTAGAGCAGGACTAGCTGTCGGGTGTTGACTGGCCAAAAAGAAGTCGTGGTGTTCGTGGAGAAGCGTGCGGTGAAGGGCAATCAGTGCCTGCCACTGCTCATCGCTGAGCTTGTTCGTCGTCTGAGATTGCTGTTGGCAGATTTCGACACACTTCTTCTCTACCATGACGAGTCCGGCATAAATCCCCTTGACCTCGTTGACTAGCTGGTCTTGCGTAATGGGCCGTGTTTCTGGCTGGAGCAGCATCTGGAACTCCCGACCATCAGTTGCTGCCAGATCATAGGACGGAGGAGTCGTGGGAGCGGCGGCAGTGGTGATGTGGGCGGCGGGATTGTTGTTGTTTTTGGCCGTGCTAGTTATATTCTTCTTCCTTTTCTCTTGCTCGTGGGTGTGCGCGCGAGAGTTGACTCCACGCTGGTGGAGAGTGTGGCGAGGCGACGCAACCCTGGATGGAGGTGGTGAATGGGTGGCTTTATGCGTGACATCGTGTGACTCAGGTTTAGAGAAGGCAGCGTGAGGCTGAGCCTGAGCTTGAGCCTGGGGTGAACAAGAGCCTCGACCAATGCCGTCCTCGTGATCTTCTGTCGCTGGTCGTTTCGCTGGGCGTACGATATCGCGGAGAGAGCCACGCCGAGACCGATTCTCGTCGAGAGACAGTTTGTTTATCTTGACATTCGAGCTTGATGAGCCGCTGTCTGATTCAGACTCCTCCGGTTTAATCGGTGTTGGTGAGCGACTGCGGAAGTGATGGACATTCCGGGGAGCCTGCGCTTGGGGCAGGTTGCTGTCACCGGATTGCGACCTGGATGCAAGCAAAACACTGATCAGTCACTGATGCCTAACGCCTTGGGGTGTTGGCCAAAAAGCGGCCTGTACAATCAATCGTACCTCAGACGGGCGGCAGCATTTTGAGGCGCTTCTGCCTTCTCTGGCTTTGGCGCTCCCGGGTCTTGATTGGATTTAACCGCCGCATTCGATTTCTTTCTACTGAAAAGCCACTTTCTAGACTCGCGAATGGCATGTTCGATGTTGCCTTGTGCTCCAGGATCCGGCTTCGACATGACTGTGCAGCACGACGGGAACGGATAAAATCCAAGATTCCCGACGCCACGCCGCAGGCAGCTGCCATCGAGTCAACTTCTGAGTTGGCCTCTTCCTCTGAGATTGGTGGCCTACCACGATTATTTCGACGGAATAATACTGAGGAGTCCGGGGTTATTGCCCCGGCATGATGCTGGTGATAATGTCAGAGGGAACGTGGAATGGATGGACGTCCCTCTCAGTTTTTGACGTTCAAAAACTGGCACAAGGGAAGTATGAAGTAGAATTATATAAGGAGCGAAACCGGTGAGGCTGAAATAAAAGTGGGGTGTTTGCCTTGCGAACTTGCGAACTACGCTAAGAATGGATCCACTCTGCGCGACTAATGCCGCGACAATTCCTGGGCGCCTTCAGCCTCAACCACCCTTGATTGCGCCCACCGACCGTGTCGCTCAGAGGCGCAAACCACCTTATTAGTCGCAGGCAATCTCTTGTTGAATAGTTCCTTACGACTAACACATCAACAGCGACTGTAGAAGGCTGACAACCATTCCTCTGGCCACATCGGACCTCCGCCAGACTTTAGGCAATCGCAAGGCACTGGCCCCATGAGAAGCATCAGCACCTCCAGACAAGGTGTCACAAACCGGTGACCTGGCCGATGGCATTCTGGATCTTCCTTGTAGAGCGTGAGCAATTGTGTGCCTTGTTTTGGAAGAAAAGTGTCTAAGACAACGACAGGCAAATGACCACGAGTACAAAACGGAATTTTATATCACATTCGCAGCATGTTCCTCCCGTGGCCCCAACGCTATTCGTGATTGGGCTGATGTCTAGGTCGGATTGCACCCAAAGAGGCTGTCCAATGGAGCACTTCTCAAAGATCAGTCCCATGGTGAAGGAAGGCTGCAAAGACGAACCTCGCCAGAATTCAGATGTAGCGGCCAAACGGCAACTGAAGAACTTTGCTAGACATGAGGTGTGGAAGGCACCATCTAGCACAAAGTCCCGTGTAACCGTCTAAGTTCCACAGGACTTTGTGACCCTGATCAAGCGAGTCGCAAAGTACGGTATGACGGATTCAGGACATACGCCTCAAACAGCCTTGGACCACACCGTGAGACCAGATGGGGTGGTTGAGAATTCGGGCAGCCAAAAGGCTGTTCATTCAGTAACAATTGCAGATGCATTGCCTCACTGGGCTACCGAATCCTGGCAACGCTGTGTTTCCGAGACGCCTTTATGTGTGCACGGTCGCCTGTGCCCCTCCTCGGCGGCTCCCCCGTCCACTCCTCATCTACAAGAGCCGTAGATCATGAGACAGGTTCGTGATCGAGACTCTCGTCGGCTCGGTCAACGCATACGGCTTCCTGATGATGGATCCCTCACTTTACATCGACTACCGGCTCAAGAGTGTGGTGCACATGCTCAGCAAAGTGGTGACTGATAAATTTCGTGCAGGGAGTGCCACCGCCTTTGTGTAACCTGTCAATCGGCTCAGCTGCATCAAGTTGACTGGGAGGCATGGCCGACTGGAGGTCATAGCATGTGATCGCGAAAAGAGGGATCCATGGGGCAGTAAAGTTGGCTCCATCCACTCTGTATATCGGAGAGTCGTTGTTGAGGAAGTACGGTCCAACTCAAGAAGCTGATTTGTTACAGCGTCACGAACTAAACCGCAGGTACATCCTCTAATGTCGTTGCTGTCGTGACAAAAATATCGATGATGGGTCAGCTGGGGGTGCTCATGCCATCTAGGAGCTATCTTCTCGTGACGGAAGCGAGCCTTGACCGAGTCGCGAGACTGGAGATGTCAATAATATCCTGGGCATCGATTAGGCCGGACATACCACTTCCATCCCAGATCGTCTCCATGGGCGATCGCCCTGACGTGCCGCATCAAACTCGCAGCGTTCTCAGAGATGTTGTGAGTCATAATGGGATGCAGCCCGTGATGTCTTCCTCGCCCCGAGTGTCTCCCATTACCACGTCGCTCCCCCACAGTCCATTTCTGTCCAATCGAGTGAGAAGCCTCGTTGAGTTAAATTGAAATGACTTACCTTAGTCAGCTAGTCAGAGATGTGTGTCAACTTGATCATGCTTTAGTGGGTGAACTTTTTAAGGCCGTCGGTTCAATTTGCGGAGGAGCTGGAGACTGCTTGGTGATCCAAAGTGAAATGTTCTCACCACCGACGAAGATTTGTGTGCTTTGCAGCTGCTTGAGGGTCATCACTCCTCAGGGCATTTAGCCGATCAGTGATTGGGCACTTGGAATGTAGACAATCCCTTCTTCGTCTTGGCCAGCCAAACAAGGGCAGCTAGCAGGTGAGACTTTCCACAGCCCTGGTTCCATAGAGCCAAGGGGTGGTATAAACCGGACTCTCCCGCACATCCTTCATCTCTTCCAGAAACTCTTTGAACTTCTCTCTTCCCGCATACGGTCAGGATTCGGTAACTTGTCCAATTTGAATCAATCTGCGGGCAGCGGGAATGGAAGTTTGCATTGAAACCGGGGGTCGGAAAGTTTGTCGGTGGCTCTGGGAAGAGGGTCGATGGAATGGGTATGCTGAACGGAATAGCGTCCATATATGTAATTATCTCCTGGATGTGTCTCCTTCGTTCCCTCGCTCTGGTGGCGAGTTTGGCAAGCCTTCCTGACGATTTCTTGTTGGCAAAACGGAACCCTCTGGTGAGTCTGTTTCATCCTGTGATGTTATTAGCCGCTTGTCTGTACGCTACATGGAGACGTTTTTGCCCTTCCTCTTCCGCTGGCTGTCTGCTTCGACCGCTGGCATCGGCAGTATTAGCTGGTGTGAGAGTTACTCCATGGGATGAACTTACCCTTCTCGTTGACTTCATCCAAGTTTCTTGAAACCACAGGAGGCAGGCGATAAATATTATGGAAAAAGTGGTAGTGGGAACCAAGTGATACCGGTGAAGCATAATTTGGTCAAGGCATCGGATCGGGAGTTTCTTTGCTGGATCCACCAACGCAACTGGCACTATCCCCCGGTTGTATCGCCTAGATTGTTGGGATTGAAGGTATATCCTGATTGCTTAGCTCGGCCCGCTCGAGTTCGGACTCTAACGAGGTGGTCATTGCGACTGGCGTGCCGAGGAAGGAGGGAAGATATGTAACCTGGGCCCGTCAGCGGACTGCCTCGGAGAAGCGGTAACATCGGTCTACACAGTCACTTGATGGCTCGAGGTTGGAGGAGAGTCTTCTATACGACGACGACGTCGATCTGGAATAACTCACAGGATGGCGGCAAGGAGTGAAGATGGTCTTCGGCCTTGGCATCTACAAGGCTGTCACGTTGGACCGCTTTAGGAGACCTTCTCTTGAGGTCTGGGCCTAACCGGCGTGTTGAAGAGCGCGATTTGGTGACAGGAACAGAGTGTGAGGAAAGCTTGAAGTGGACACATTCAATGAGTAGTATTGGAGTACTAAAATTGGGAGCACTTGGGATGGCACCAAGACTCCTGAGGGTCTCTACAGCATCTGAAAATGGACAGAAGTGGCCTCAAGACCGGAGGTGTGGATGACAACGATCCGCAAGCTCGCCCAAGCTCGTTGGCGAGCAAGGCTACGCACATATTTCTCAGATCTGACACAGGCCCATGATATGCCCCTTTCTAACGACATGGTCTTGAGAATGGTAATGAATGCTACAAGCACTCTGCCTGCTGGCCTGTGTTGCTCCCACCCTCACTCCAGGCGTCTCTGCCTATACAGCCAATCTGCCGTCTCGTGGCTGCCAGCCTGAACACCACGGGTGGCAGAAGTACCCTCAGCTCTAACAGGCTACTCAGCCTCCTGTCTATCTGACCGAGAAGCGGTACATTCTAATTCCGAGATTCGGCTAAGATGTTCTAGAATGATCTAGGTTAGATCTCCGCCCGATCTGCTGTGGATATCAGTCTTGACCGGTCTTTTCTCTGGGTGATATTTGACAATTTGTTACGTTATGCTTTCCTGATAAGGTACAAGGCGACCGACCTCTGAAGGTTTATCAACAGCCGCGCCTTGTTCACACCTTCATTTATGGGGAGCTAGTAGTAAGCCTTGGGCCTGACCTCCTCCTAATCAGATAACGATAGAAACGCCGCCCTGTGAGAGTAATTCTGAGGACGGTGCTTCTGGGGAGGCGTGGTGAAGCTAATTAACGTGCTGCGCTAGTGCAGACATTGATGCCTTGCGCCAAGGAGTTTATGAGGCTGAAAATCTCCTTCCGCGTTCTGTTCCATCTTGAGTCCGCCAGATAGAAAAACTTTGCGACGGGTGAGGATACCTTCAGCAGGGCCAGATTAGACAATTCAATAACAAGGGGCCCATTGTTCAGCATGGCAATCCTCCCCTCAGCTCTGTAGGTCGTTTCCCCCGCGCAATCCTTTTGGGCTTCGTCTCAAAGAGCACGTGGCGGCTGCCTTGCATTTAACTTCCGGAAGAACAGCCGGAAATTAGTTGGTGGGTCGAAAAGGGGCTAGGTTTCCATCCACTCGAGCCGTACGGCTCCATATTCAAACCATAACAAGCCAAGCGAGCATGGAACGCCCAACTTTAGCCTTCAGCCTCAATGAAGACCACAACAACAACGCCCGGGAGAGGTCCAAACCCTTGATTCAATCAGCATAAGTCCACGGAGGTGGTCAGGTGGGTAATCCTTCCAAGATTCCTTTAGAGACCTCACCGGCTGGACCGAGTCACCAGTTCTCCACCTTGCCTGACCTTGGTCTCTCCGGCTTTCTTTTGTGGTTCGACTTCGTGAACATGACTCAACGCTATTACCAACTCGCTACCCAAGGAGGGGGCGAAAATCCTCTTCGCGGCACCTCGAAGTAACCTTAGACCCAGACAGACGCCTTCTCTTTCCATCCTTGGCCAAAAAAGCAAAAAAGAAAACAACAAAAAGGAAAAAAGTCGGCTGATGTTTGATGTACGCCTTGCTGCATGCTTCACTGATTGCCCACCCGGCCATTGCCTGGTCTGCTCCATTTCCATACCAGCGGGGCCAGGATTAGCCGTGAGGAGATCTGAATTAGTGACAGAACGTCACGTTGAAGAACGACAAGAGAGGTCCAAGACTCAAAGGTCAGGACGTTTGTTCCGTGATTCTATGGCCTTCATTCAGCGACACGTACGCTGTAAATCAAGGATTCTCATCTGGTGGAGACATCAAAGATCAGGCTGAAAACGGTCCGTCACAGCAGAACTCTCGAATGCATCGATAACCACCATCAGGTGGGTGAATGACTATGCTCCCGATATCGAGATCGACCTCGGTGCTATGCCAGATAGACTCGACGTACTCCCTGCACCTCTCGTCGACAAATGGGGCATCTCCATCGAGCCTGGTCAGACTGACTTTGCGGGTGTCTTCGACGGGATTCGTGAGCGGCCCGTCGAAGGAGGTCTGAGCACCAGTGACAAATGCCAACGTGCATGCATGGCTCCAGGAGCGTGTCTACTTTCTGCTCAGAACACACCCGACAAGCGAAGCTCACCATCATCTCCCCTGCGCCGAGTGGCGGGGGCCGGTTTTGACCGTCAATGGGATTGACACCGGCGGGCTCTAGCAGGAGTGGATGGGACTGCTGCCCGTCCTGTTGTAGAAGAGAAGCGGCGATCTCCATGAGCGACCCACGCACTTGGGCCATCTCATACGGAGACGGTGCAGGCGGCGGCATTCGTGTTGCACTCTCCCCGGAGCCCGCGTTCATGGCGTCGACCACATTATTTCGATGTCTCTGCTGCTCGTCCTGGTCTTGTCCGTAGGAGAGTGGAGTATGTTGAGCATGAACACCAGAGACTCGTCGAGTCTCTTCGGCGGTCCTATAGCGGTTCCATGCTCGCACGAACATACCGGCAATGGGGCTCTGGTAGTCATCTGACTCGATTTCCTCTCGCGTACCGAACGGGTTCTGAGGAGGTCGGCGTCGACGTGTGGGTCGTTGGTGGTCCGTGGTCGAGCTATCTCTGGTTTCGGCGACACTGGCTACCTGGTGCGGCGGCCGCTCCGACGCACTCTGGGAACGGAGACTGGTGGGAGGCGGAAAGGACCAAGAGGGAGCCTGGACGTCAGGCACGAGGGACGGCGGTTGGAGATGATGGTGGCGACGACGACCCGGATCGTCGTCGGACTCTGAATCCGGAGCTCGGGCCCCTTGGGCATGACCGGGCGGTGATGAAGGGGAATGTGGAGTGACGGCAGGAGAATGTAGATTCCAGTAATCTTATCAATGTGAAAATAAGTCAAGGAACGAGTGGGAGGAGATGAAGAAAATGCAGGACCGAGACAAAGAAAAGACCAGCGCCAGCACTCACCTCGGCATCTCCAGCAATAGCGTTGCCAACGCCGGCCCTGAAGTTTCATACCGTGGCCATCGATATAGATCGGATAGGCAGCGGCCAGGGGCCGTCGATCCACGCAAGCGCAACAGGAAGGCAAGGCTGTGAGGACACATCCAATCTGCGCCTTGTGTTGACAGGGAGAAGGTCCAGATGGAGAAGGAATCCAAGCACTTGACATGGTAAAAGAGGATGATCAGTGTGGTCGAGTCAATATGATGCTTTAGCTTCCAGTCGAGCACTGCTGTAAAGTTGGGGCAGCCGCCGTCTCCCTAATCTCATGCCCAGTCGACGGATCTCGAGGCGGCAATTATCATGAGCAAGCTTCCTCATTACATGGACGTTCACCTTTGCTCGTGCTGATCCGGCGTTGAACGCACCCAGTCGAATGATTGGTGGGTGCCGAGGTGGGACAGGAAAGACAAGGAGAAAGTCTGGTCACGTGAATATGCGCCTCAGTGACATCCCGCTTGCGTGTGCACTCCAACTGCTATTGCACTTGCTTACAAGGCGTCATTTGTTGTCTAGACTCCGACATTCCTCAATTCTGGACGGGTAATAACCATCTCAAGCGATCTGTTGCAGTTGCCAGGGTCTGCCACCTCTAGTGTCCCAAGATCGCTCATTGCTCCTGGCATCACCAATCGCTCCTGGCATCACCGTGGACGGCTGTCATCCACACCCTCACGATCTGCCAAACTGGACCTGATCCAGCCAACTGACATCTCTTGCTTCTCCTTCGCCGAGAATAATCGGCTCTCCGCTCTGCAAGATGCGTCGAATCTCTCTCTAGACTCGTCCATTCGCACCCATCTTTATCTAACGTCCTTTTGCACCACCCATCTCGACATTCTTGGAGCAGGCCTCCAAGATGCCGTTCCCCAAGCTCACTCCGCTGCAATCCCGATTTGCGGCGTCCCTGGTCGCGTTCTTCGTTCTCCTCGTCCTGTACCTGTCTTTGACACAACCTCACTTTGCCTACGCCGCGGAGCTGGACTCGAGGATACACGCGGAAGACCACAATCATTATATGTTGCACGATCATGAGCAGGATGTCGACACCTCTGATGCGGCGGCGACCGGGGAAGGGAATTTGTTCGAACAACTCGTCCCCCGCGCTGCCGTGGGTGTGTCAGCATTGGCAAACAACGACCCGCAGAACATGAACATTGATATCGGGGAAACTCAGAATTGGGTTTTCCCACAGGAGGCAATCGACGGCCCCAACGGCGTCACCGGCCCCGGTCTCCCTTCGGCCAGGCTGGAACGGCGCGGCGACGATATGGCCGTGGGCGAACTGAAAAGACGGCAAGCAACCAAGAAGGTGTATATCACTCTCAACACCTGTCTGCAGCCATCGTCCAATACGAGCACCTCGGACAGCGACGTCATCCCACCCCAATTACAGATGTTCGTGTCCCTGTCCGGCGCCAACCAGAAGCCGGGTCCCGGATCCACGAAGGCGGATCAACAGACGGTCGAGGTCGTGGGCGGTTATGCGCTGGCAGAGGTCAATGCCAGTAGTGACGTCTACGTCGGCGTGGCGGCCCCCAATACGTCGAGTTTCAGCGGGATTTGGAATTACGAAGTCGCGGCCTCCATTGATGCTCCATATCACGGCGCCGACGCGTCAGGACCGAACCTGCATTTTGTTGACGGAGACAACCACGCTGCTCTTCTCATCACCAACGACACGACCCAGGCCGCGGCCAACTCGACGGTCTACCAGGAGTGGATGAGTCTGAAACCGCCTTATGGCGTCTTTGCACAGAACCAGAATGACCGAGCGATCCTCGGGGTACAGTATTCTTACTGTGGGTTGCAGAACAACGCCCGCGTGGTGGCCAACCTCGACAATGTCCAGAATCAGAACGTGGCCACCATGACCAATCGAGGGTTGGGAGGGAATCCGAAAGAACAGTTTTACATCACGGGGCTCAACGCGAGCTCGACGTATTGGGGTTTTCTCGCCATGGAGGGCAATTCGACCGCCTCTGGTGCCGGCGTGGTCGGTGGCGGAGGCATGGTTTGGGCGGCCATCAATTTCACCACAAAGTCCAGCGACAACTGCGCGTTGATGTACAATCTCTCGTTCTGTTCCGAAGTCGCCTACGCGGTGCCCACCAATCCGGACAAGTTCTCGCCGACGACGGGCCTTCCTGACCTGGCCGCGCTCTACGATTCTTACGCGGCCAGCATGTACCAATATTTCAATTACTCCCTCCAACAAATCCCATGTAACACCACGTCGAGTGCGCAGTATTCACTCGTCCGCGATTGCGACGACTGTGTTCGCGCCTACAAACAATGGCTGTGTGCCGTCACAATTCCCCGCTGTGAGGACTATTCCAACACGGATCCATGGCTCATGCCTCGCAACGTCGGTCAGCCTTTCATCAATGGTTCAACCATCGGGCAATTCGGTACCGACCAGCAGCAGCAGGCTCTTGTAAATGCCGTCGCGACGAACTCGTCCCGCAATCCAATCATCGACCAAGACATCCAACCGGGGCCCTACAAGGAGGTTCTGCCATGTCAAGATCTATGTTACGATCTCGTGCAGAGTTGCCCGGCCGCGTTAGGCTTCGGCTGTCCCTCCAGCGGCCGGGGATTGGAGGAGAGCTATGGCACCCGGAGCAGCGATCCCGGCAACATTACCTGCAGTTATTTGGGGGCGGCGTACTATCTCAGTGGAGCTGAGAAGGGCCTACGTTTTCCTTTAGACAACGCTATTTTTGTAGCGTTCGCCGTAGTGGCGTTGCACGCGCTGTAAAAGGAAATGGTATCCTGCGAGCAGGGCGCTGTGGCGTGAGCGTTGGGTGATCAAAAAGGCAACTACTTCGTAATCATATGGGTCATCCCACGATAAAACTTGCTCACTCTAGAGACATGCACGTATTCGTGAATATGATGGGGGGGCAAAGTTGCCCTGCTTATCCCACCATGCTGTTTCCCCTCATCCTCAACAATTCCCGGCTGCTTTCCGGCGAGGTGTCCGACCGGTAATCCAGAGATGAGTGCTCGCCCGGTCATCGGTCGATGACTTTGCTGTTCCAACAGGCGTCCTGCCCAGTTTCTCCATCAGCTTACGTGCTGCAGGTGTCATGTTACCAGCTCCACCTGCTGATGTCTTCATCACCACCGGGGTGCCTGCCGTCATGGGAGTCCTGACGGTCTCATCCTCCTTCATCCGCCTCTTTTTTGCCTGTTTTTCCACTAACCGGTGATGAAGGTCCTCACGTTTCCGGTTCTCGCTGATCTTGAAGGGATTGGGCGTCCCGTCAGCCACCTGACCGGCGAGAAGGTCGCGATAGCTGGGACCGTTTCCCCGCCGCTCCGTCCCGGTCGAGATGTTCTCGGGCTCGTCTTCCTCGACGAAGGCGTATCCATTGACACGGGGAGTCTCGCCGCCTGTGAATTCGGTCTCGGAGCGTGCTGGCTCCGCCGCCTCTCGACGGGTGATGATGTCTGTGTTGAGAGAAGGCGACGGAGGGACGGGACCAGGGTCGTCAACAAAATGTAGCGAGGGGAAGCGCGTGTTCGAATGGATGACCTGGCGTGGTCCAGCTTTGGATGCGGCTTCGCGGACGTCTTGTACTGTTTCCAGGCCTTCCTCATCAATTGAGCTGGCGTGAAACATAAAAGTGTTGTCGGGCTTCTTGATCTTCCACGCGTCCGGCTTCGCCGGCCTTGCGTCTGTTGCCCCCGTGGTCATGGGAATCAGCGCCTTGCCGCTGGCGTCGTCCTCCTCTCGCTGTCTGAGGAGTCGGACTTCCCTCACTCTATGCTCAATTTGCCTGGCAGAAGGAATGCGCTGGTCCTGTGTCCAAAGATGGGCATGTTTTCCCCGTCGCTTTTCATTTTGCTTATCGAGCAGCGTGTTGAACGACTCGTTGTCTTCAGATGTGTACTTGGCCTGAAAGGCAGAGAGCGACAGTTTCGACGTGTCAAATTCGCCGTTCCTCTTGCCGTTCCTCAGGTCATCTTGTTCTGCCGCCCTCGTCGGTGTCTCTGCACCAGTGTTCCCAAATGGTGTCGCTTCCGCGGCTGGTCGTGGAGTAGCCGATGGTGTATCAAATCTTGTATTTCGCCCGGACGACGGTCTTCGACCCGCATGCAGCGGGTTCATGATGGCGCGAAGCTTTTGCCCTGCCTCTGCAATCCATGCATCGTCGTTCGATTCCAGAGCAGACAAATATTCTTGTTGCGCTTGACTCTCGAGTAGTCCTGGAAAGTAGTCTCGGGCAATGATGTCCGACAGCGCAGAAGTGTACTCGTCCTCGTCCAGCACCTTTGGCGGTCTCTTTATCCGCTTGACCGGTGGTGGAGGCATCAAGGCCACATCGTCCACCGGGCGCTTTATCAGGGCCGTTGATCTTTGCACCGACGCCATTCTGGGGGTTGGAGAAGGCGCATCAAACATGTCGGCGATCGCCAGGCCTTTAGAGAATTTTAACTTGGATGAACCAGAACATGCTGATCTGGTCGCAGATGGATGACATAAACGGCCTGCAGTCAAGGAAGTTGAGGCAGTTGAAGTCCAGCTGGAGAAATCTTGGCCCGGTGCCGCTAGACTCCGTAAGTATTCTGGTTATGCAATTACTGGCAGCTCTCCCCACAGCTCAAGCACGGAGTCTTGGGGCGTGTTGCCGAGGACTGTCCTCAGATCAAGTCTAGCAAGAGTGGTGATCGCCTCCCGCTTGCCTTGACATTTGGAGGTTGAATGGAGATTGCTGTTACCTGAGAGAACCACTACTTGTCTGCAGCGAACCGCTTCCCAAAAGACCTAAAGATGTCAAACCTTCTGCTCGAGTCTATGCATGGACCCGGTAAACGTGAAAACAGTTTCTTTGAACGGTCAATCGGAATTTCGGCTTAGAACAGTGGCACTGGTCCTTGACATGGCAACATCTACAACAGTTGGCTCTTGGACAACACGCAGATGCCATTTGTCAAAGGCACATAAATTTGCCAGACCAAGACAAAGCAAGACCAGAATACAGTCAAGAAGCGTTTGCTCAAACAATCCAAGTGGCCGCAGCGCGAACCGACGACAAGTTCAAGCTATGAATAACGTCTTCTGAAGCCAAAGTCGTGTCAAAGACCCGAAGCTGGACGATCAACATATTCGGATCAGCGCCTGAGAACAGATTCTCTCTACCTGTGGAAGAGATTCACCATCCTGCCATTCAGCCCTTTGGTGACACTACAATAAGTCGGAATGGTGTACATGACTCGACAGCTCCATCCGTGTGGATGGACGCATCAGCATGGAAGATGGACCAAGATTCTTCCGCTCCACGGTCCCTGCGAGAAAGGTTATTAAAATAAACTCCCAACCAGCAGTGAAAGCCTTTAGAAGCAAGCCGGTAACAAGGTCAGCCTTGGGCCGATTCTCAGGTCCGTTAATTCACCTACTCATTTTTACAATCAAAGTTGCTAATTTCAGAGTCGTCTCTTCCGCCGAGGTCACTCAGCAAGGGGCTGTGCTCTGTCATAGTATTTCTACACATCCTTAGGTGCCTTTGGCCTCACTAGCTGCCGCATACAGTCCTTGCCCCCTCCGCTATGCTCATAATACAATACAATTCAGATCGTGTCTCCGTCTTGATAGAAACACATGACTCGAAATCGCACTCACTCGCTATCCTCGTCGCCTTCACTCGCAGGCAATTCGGCGTTTGCCGAGTTGAAATCACCACCCCCCTGGTCAGAGTGAGCCTCCTCCTCCTCGTCATCATCCGCAATTGTCCTCAACTGCTTTCTCTGCCTCGGCGGCTGCCTGGTGGACCTGACATCCTCTTCATCTGCGGGTCGATCGCGCATCTCTTCGTCCTGGTCCACCACGTCCGAAGCAGGCGTCTCAGCGGCAGCCGCTGGTGTCGACACTGCACTCGGCTCGTCCTCCAGCTCTGAATCCGAGTCCACAACCACGGCGGCGGACTTAAATTTGCCACCGCTTCTTCTGCCGCCTTCCCTGGCGGCAGCACCCTTCCTCTCCAATTTCCTTCGTTTCTTCTTCGGTTTATCGGTCTGTTCCTCATTGTCACTTCCACTGACGGGAGTTTTGGACACGCTCTTCTCGCTTTTCCCGTCGAACAGGTCTCCGTCATCCTCGATGAAACCGTCGTCGTCTTCCCTCTTCTTCCTCTTTGCCCCACTCTTCTTGGGCTTTCTCTTGATCCTCTCTCCAGTCTCTTCGTCATCGGTATACTCGGCGGCGTCGCGAGCGGCCGCTTCGGCGCGGATCTGTTCCGCGATTCTCTCGGTCTCTTCAACGATCTTCCTCCTCTCTTCCGCAATCTTCCTTGCCCTTTCTTCTTCCTCTTCCCGGCGTCGGCGTGCAGCCTCCTCCCGTCTTTGCAACTCCTCTTGTCGCTTCTGCTTCGCCTCCTTGAGTTTGGCCGCATTCTCATTCTCATACGTGGCCTGCTGTGTGCGCTGTCTCTCCAGTTGTTTCCGCATCGTATTCTTTCCCATGGCCGCACGTTGCTCCAGCGCACTGCGGGGATACGGCGGCTGCTTGTGTCTTGCGACACGTTCAAAGGTGTCGATCGCTTCTTCGAGTCCCTTAATGGCAGTGTCGACATCTTCTAGGGTGCGGTCCGTCTCCTTGGCTTGGTTGACATGCTGCGCGATCTGGAATTGGATAAAGGCAACGTTGAATTGCAAATGAGGGGAGTCGGGCTGCGTGGCCAATGCCCGCTTCATATAGTCAAGGGCGGTGTGGAGGGCAGGAATCGACTTGTCCGCCTTGCCCTTGAGCAGCCATGCCCTCGACAGGCAGGCCAAGAGCAGCACGTTGTCGCTCTTCCCGTCTTTCTTCAGGGCGACTTCATAGTTATCAATTCCGCGTTGAAATTGACGAAGCTCCGTCAGAACGTGGCCCAGATTGGTGTTGACGGACGCGTCTCGCACGGTATCTTTGACCTTGGTGAAGATTTGCAGTGCGTCCGAGTAATTCTTCTTGTCGTCACACAGTGCAATCGCAATGCCCTGCGCCGCGTACGCGTTTCTCGGGTCGAGCTGGAGAGCCTTGTCGAAGAACTCATACGCTTTGGCGTACATCTTGCTCCTTTTTTCTCTCTCCGCCTCCGTGTTCCGGGGCATATCTCGGGCGATGGCGAGGTGGCAGTTGCCCATGCCCGTGAGAGAATAGATGTCATGCTTGTCATATCCCTGGAGAGTGTGCTTGTAATGCCGATTCTCGGCATCTTCGACAATGTTGTTCACCTTCTTCTTCGCGCTATGATAATACCAGCCCATCAACGCCCGAACTTCGGTGTTGCCATAATCACTTTGGTACACCGCGTGGATCTTCTTGGGTCCTTCCTCGCGCGGGGATGCCTCCAGCGCCATGTAGGCGAGTCGGGCTGACGCATCGGTATAATCGGCATGGCGAGCCAGGAGACCTTCGTACACCTTCTGGGCCTCTTCGGTCATGCCCAACGCCTCATAAGTCCGGGCCAAATTGTACGAGATGGTGGTGACCAAAGCGTCAGTATCGCTCGTGTCCACGTCTTCGGTGCCGGCCTTGTCCCCTTCGGCAGCTCTCTTTTCCGCTTCCTGCTTTTCCGTCAGCTTGACGCAGGCATTAAGCGCAATCTGGAAAGTTTCTCGGGCGGAAGAGTACGATTCCTGTGCGTACGTGAAGCAGGCGATGTTGTTGAGAAGTTGTGGCGGTAAATTTTCCCGTAACAGCGCCACATAGGTCGCTTCGTCCTCGTTCGGGTCTGGCCGGTCCTCGTCGGGGATTTTCTCGAGTTGCATCGCTTCCACCATTTGCAGACGCTTCAGGCTCTCCAGAGGCTGTTCGGTTTCATACAAACGTGCCAGGTAAAGCAGCACCGACTCATCCGGTTTCACTCTGGCCTTTTCGTCTTTCCACGTCTTGCGAACATTTTCCAGCAGCGTGATTGCCTTGCGCGTCAGACTGGCCTTCTCCTCCTTGGTCGCCGTCGACTGTGGAGAAAATGCTTCTTCCGCATAGATGCAGCCCAGAAGGGTCATCGCTTCAACGTGTCTGCCGATCTGGCTGAGGGATTCGAGTCGAAATTTCGCGCCTTGAATATCCTGGGTCTGGACCATGATTTGGATCATTCCAAACTTGGCCGGAAAATACCCTTTTTCGAGTCCACCTCGAGCCTGATCAGCTCGGTTGTAACAGTCGCTCGCCTTCTGCAAGTCGCCTTTGTTGTGCTCCTTCCGTGCCAGCAGATACCAGCCGTCGCTAGCCACGGCGTTGATATCTGTCTGCTCGATCGCCTTTCGCGCGAGCGGTTCCACGGTGTCGTAGCGACCAGTCAGCAGGAAATAGCTGGCAAAGGTGGCACAGCTGAGCGGGAAGGATTTGTCAATCGTGTAGGCTTTCTTCGTATGCTCGATCATCGCCTTCTTGTAGAGAATGTTGAATTGAGGATCTGACGCGGGATACTTGGCGCTTTCATGCAAGTAGTACACTCCCAACAGCGCATGCGCGGCTTTGGAATCCGGATTCAGCACCAGTGATCGTTCCCAAGCCATTCGCGCCCGATCACCGTATCCTAATTGCCACAAGCAGCAGCCAATCCCGATGCGCGGATCGGGGTCGGTGAGGCCGGGCATCTTTGACAGGACGTCCTGATACGACTGCAAGGCCGGCCCGAACTGCTTCATCAAGTACAGCGTCCGAGCCCGACCCATGATCGCCATCACATTGCGTCCGTCGGACGACCTCAGCGCATCGTCGAAGCACTTCAACGCTTGTTTCAACGACTCTGCTCTTTCGGCCTCGGCGCCAGTCTTCGTGGAGGACTGTAAGGACGCCCGGAGGAGGAAAAGGACGCCTCGTGTCAGGTAAAGGGGAGGAAAGGCTGGATTGATGCGCAGGGCATCGTTGATGGTCTGGGTCGCTTCACGCAGGTAGTGGTCCTTGGTCTTCGCCTCTGATGCCAGCTGGGCTTCTGGTGCCACACGTGGGGCATGTCGGCTTTTCAAGAGATTCAACCACGCCACGCAGGTCAGGAGGCTCAGCCGTTCTTTGGGTCCGCTCCTGGTCAAAGATCCAAGGCCTTTGACCAGGATGTCAATGGCATGATCGACCTGCTTCTGCTTTGCATAGGCCAGCGCGATTGTAATCCACAAATTTTTGGCTGCTTTTTCATTTTCGAGCAATTGACAGAGCTCCGTCGGATCGTCCAGATGGTCTTCGAGGTTGACTTCCACGGCTTCTTCAGCGTCGAGACCCGACACGGGGATGTCTATTGCGGACGGAATGTCTGAAAAGCGATGGGCTGAAGTAATTCCACTCGTGTCATCATGGAAGTCCCGGGGAGCGCTGCCGTTCCTGACCGCGGCCATCTTGACTGTGGGTGTCGGCGAACGGGGATGGGGATCGATTCTGGCAGTGCTAGACGGTTTCGGTTTGGATCATACCGGGGCGAAGGTGTCGGTTTCGAAAGGGCAATGAGATGCTGGTTTGGTCTGGTATCTGGTCACCAACCATAACGGCTGAATGATGCAGATGTTCGTTGCGAGACGCGAAGTTTGTTTCTTGCACATGCGATGGGCGAGCACTGGGTAAGCCAAGACCGCGGCCACTTGTGGCTTGGACTTTTTGGCCTAGTCAGCGCGCCCTCGGCTGTTCTGACAATGGTTTGGATAAAAGGCACTGATCCTGCCTACCACATTGAACAGATATCTACGATCCGACTCCCACCACAACTAACCCGGTAGTCTTGCTCTAAACTCCATCCAAGAAGCCAAGAAAGGCAACCACTGAATCATACGCCCTGTCACCCTCGCACTCCAGCCTGCCGTCATTACGAGAAAAACATTTGGAAAAGCTTTGTCACGACATTTGCGAGCAGGCCAAAGGCGGCAAGCACCACAAATATCTGTCCAATCTCATCCCAACGTCGCAGCTGGATTTCGGTCTCAATGTAGCCGCCGTTCAGGACCGTCTTTTCATTGGCCAGGTCCAGGTCCGCAGGAAATCGGCCGGTATCGTGCCATTGCTCGAGAAGAGCGTCTTTTTCCTTCCACCGCTCGCTTAGCCAAGCCTCAAACGACTTGGGATCGTCAAGTGGGATGTCCGAGAGGGCAAAGCGGCGCCAGTACATATTGACACATTTGGAGGGACGACCTTGGAGATAACACGACCTGATGGTGAAATAGTCCTGAGCATAACCACCCTTCCTGTGACCTGTCAGCGTACGGGTCTCTGCGACGATAGTTGTGGTCAGTACACGTACGGTGTGCCCTCGTAGGCAATGGTGCAATCATACACCCAGTCGACGGTGCCCTTCAGCTGCTGCAGACAAAAGAACAGTCCCGTACTGCGAGGGAGAAGTTGGTACTTCAGGTCAGCCAGGCCCTGTTTCTCGGCCCACCTGGCACTGCTCAACCGCGTATTTTTGGACAGATTGGTGCCCTCGGGGAAGATTAGTAGCCACATGGGATCCAGGCCGGCTGAGCCTGACATAGGGCCACTGTGCCGCGTTTTCAACTTGTCGAGGCGATGCTGCAGGCGCGGCTTATCCGCAATCCATTTCCGTGCCATGAAAATGAAGCCATAAAACATCATGCCTGGCCCAAGAACGGGGACGTATTTGAGAGACTCTTTGAGGATGATAAAAATGTGCCCGTGCATCCTACTCGTGTACGCGACCCACCAGAGGTACAGCCACTCCGTGTACACTTGGTGATTGGAGATGAGGACGAGCCGTTCAGGAAAGGTGGTCTCGAGTTTGCCATCCTCCGTCTTTCGGAACTGTCCTCGCAGACTCGGATCCCAGCTCACGCGGACCGGCGTCGGGCTGAACCAGCGAGTTCCGGCTGTGGTCATGATGCCAAAGGACTGCTTGGTCAAAGCCATGTAGGCGTAGTAATAGTTCTGACTGATGAAGTACAGAGGCGATCCCAAGAATTGAGTGACATTGATGACGATGCAACAGCAGTTGAACCAGGTCAACAGGAGGATCGCTCGCAGCACCTGCGTGCTGACGCCGTACTTGACTTTGCCCGCGGGGTGCTCCCCCGCTCCATCATTATTGCTGGGCTTGTCCGATCCGAATCCAGGATTGGGCTCGGTGTCTGGCTGGGGATGACGCTTTCTCAAGGTGTCTGTTGTCATGGCTGTCGGTCAGGAGAGACAGCCCAATGGAGGAAGGAGAGCAAGATAGGAATCCGCCGCCATAGAATAGTGCGGAGAGGATGCCAGAGTCGGCGAGCCGTTGTGCGAGAGGATTAGCGAGACAGGGCCACAGACAAAGGAATAATCAAGCGAGAAAACGGAGCCAGGCTGCGGAGATTCAGGTCAAAGGATCGCGTGCCTTGACCTGTGGCTGTTGCCTGTCCAGTAACTCTTAGTTGCGGTGGTGGCAGCTAGGCCGATTTGCAGCTGTATGCAAGACGTAATGTCACGTGAATAATCCGAGGCTAACCAGGCCTTCAAACGACGTCGCATCAACGGTAAAGTGTATCTAGGACAGAAGCCATCCTTGTGAACTCTTTTCCAGTATGCGGCTGTAGAGGTTAAACACTTTCGAACCACTGTCTGCTTTTCTGTGATTGAGGGGCAACGAGCGATCCGCCTTATACACCTCGAAGCATGCACCATGCATTAAGCCGCGATCTGGCTCTACTATCATCGATTCTCCGGCCCGAGAGACTACGCGCCCCTGTATCCCGCTGGCCGATCCCCATATGTCGTCGGGGAGTCGGACAGGCTCCGGCGGCTTGCGAGCGGCGGTCATTCAGCACCAGCTCAAGACGAGCACATCAGAGATCCTGGACTGATCTGCCTCCGCGCCGAACAGCTCGACTGAAGGGTATGTCGTCTAGAGCGTTGGCACACGCTGTCACTCATCTTGACTACTCTTCTGACTCTTCCTTAGAGACGCCTGCCAGCGAGCTGCTGTGTTTAGAATGGCCCCAGCCGCCGCGTAATATCCTGCTCGTCAAAAAGTATTGTGCGGAGGATGCCACCGACGCTCTCAGCGAGTTTTCCAGGTCTGCCTTCAGAACAGAAAGAGTGTGTGTCGTCCTCCTGACTTGACCCCGATAGGCATGTCAAATTTACTTATCCGGAGGTGAATATTTTGGTCGAGCCACGCAGCGCCGCAGAGTTGGGAGACGACTTACCTTTCGACCTGTACTGCTCACCTGCACCAGACTCCTTCAGCAAGACGTACTCGGAAAAAGTGGACCTCGTCGTCACCTTCGGCGGGGATGGCACCATCCTGCACGCAGCGTCTCTTTTTTCGACCTCGGAAAAGGTTCCCCCCATCTTATCATTTAGCATGGGCACTCTCGGCTTTTTGAGCGAGTGGAAGTTCACCGAGTACAAGCGCGCTTTTCGAGAAGTGTACATGTCCGGTTCTGCTGTGGAAAGGCGCGCCATGCTCGACAGCTCGCCGCCAGCACCAGAAACAGACCTCGTCAACGGTCGAACTGGCTGGTCGTCGATCCGTGGCAAGTCCATGGGCCCGTCCCGAGGTGCGCGAGTCTTGGTACGTCAGCGCCTGAAAGTGGGTGTTTTCGATGCCAGCGGGAACCGGCTACACAGCAACGGCGACGTGACCCAAGACATGCACGCCATGAACGAGGTCATTCTCCACAGAGGCAAAGACCCGCATCTTGCCGTCGTGGATGTTTTCGTCGGCGGACGCTTTCTGACCGAAGCCGTGGCGGATGGCATGATTATCTCGACGCCGACGGGCAGCACAGCCTACAGCCTCAGCAGCGGCGGAAGTATTATCCATCCCTTGGTCCCGTCTCTGCTCCTCACCCCGATTTGTCCTCGGAGCTTGAGCTTTCGACCCTTGGTCTTGCCTGCCACCACGCCCATCACGCTCAAGTTGAGCGAGAAGAACCGAGGCCGCGAAGTGGAATGCAGCATCGACGGCGTCAGAAGGAGTCATGGAATAGGTGTCGGCACCGAACTCAGGGTATCCGCTGAGGAAATCAGAAGGGAAGCTGGAACCTTGATGGGAGGCATCCCATGCATCATGAGGAGAAGCACTGCTGGCGGCGATGGGGACGATAGCTGGGTGGGGGGGTTGAACGGCCTGTTGAAATTCAACCATCCTTTCGGCGAAGAAAGGTAGGACACAGACACCGATTGCTGGCGCATCACCACCTCCGTCTTGTCCACCGCTAAAGCCAATGGCGCCACCACCTCAACCAGTGGCTGGGCAGTTATCATCACCGATACTCCAGCTTGGAGAGACCAGAATTGAGGTTGGATGTTGTGAGAATGACACCAACGTGTTAGTGCTCGCTCCATGAGAGATTGACTGGGTTTGGCCATTGAATGGCTTGTTTTGGGGCCATGGCCTGCAATGAAGACGCTCAGCTCGCTCCCAATTCCAGCATTGGAGGAAATTCTGTAGACCCTGGTTCATCTCTTTGTCCAAATAGAAATTGTCAGATGGTCGAATGGCGCATCTTCAGGGCCGACTCGCCGCTGACTGCGCACGTCGAGATGCAGGAATATGATCTCATTTTGGGTGTAAGGAGTACAAGGCTGAGGCCAAGAAGCAGCGCTCGTCCGGCGAATATAAGGCGGTTCGCCAGGACCTCCCGTTCTGATTCTCCAGAGGTTAGTTTGACATGGCAATGGCATCTACATTCTCCTCCCCTGTGATCCCGTCACCCTGCCTATAAACATAGCTGTCGCCTTAGCGGACAGGAAGCCTCACATTGGGCCTCTTGACGGTGGTACATTGTATTAATGGCCCGTGCTGTTTTGGACATGCCTGCGGAGCTGGTTCAACCAATGTTCAGGCTCCAAGGATTCCCTCTGCCGTAAGGAGAGGCAAATTGTCTGGTAATTTCGGTTAGCGCCAATTTGGGCCATACAGGTTCGGAATGCAAGCTGCAAGCGTGGTGAAAGGCGGCATGGAATGTTGACCCATGACTCCGTCACATCCCTCATTGTTCCGTCCTTCTAATAATGTCTTGCACGGCCCTGCATCATTCTTCGAAAGGTGGGCCCAATTTCGTCAAGGCTGCAACAGACCTGGGAGTGACAATAGTCACGCATTGAGAAGGGTCTCCACAAAAACGGACTGCTGTTTGGATCAACCATATCTCGGTTGCCCTCAGCAGATATACAGGCCGAGCCATCAAGAAGCATTTAAAATACTTTCAGATCGCCAATCGTGCGCCTGAGCAGGTGCAGCAGCACCCGCAGTCACAGATGGCCGTCTCATGAGCAGGCGATGGTAACAGGAATGTTATGGCCTGGGAGTATGAAGTTGACACCGCCGCATTCACTTCTGCCAGGTTCACAAACTCTTCAACAAGTTGTGTGTGCAAAGGTCCCTGCAGTTGCCCTGCTCTCGACTCCGAAGCTCGGTGGTCTCAATTTGAGCATGAAATGTCGAATCTGGTGCCATACTCGATGGGCTTTCCAGTCTCAGGTTCAGCTCTTGCTGAAGAGTTCTCCGCCTCGTGAGGGAAGCTATCCTCTCACCGGTGGGGTTTCCCGTGGAAGGTCCACTGTGATGAGATGTCGATGGTTCCTCCAGAAGTCTTGAAGGACAGAGTCACAAAAATAGCCCCATCACTTCACTCCAGCCTCCACAATTAGCCCGACACACGACTTGAGTCTCTCCATAAGGGCTTGGCATCTGTCCCAATTGTCTGGTGGCAGAAGTACTGATTGTCTCAATGGCAGAATTGTTGACTGGCCTGGTGGCACCACTGCCGCCGCTCAAGTCACCAAGATGTCGGTACAGGTCTCAATCCCTTCTTTTCAACCCCATCCATCGTGAACTTGACTCATCTGAATACTATTTATTCCTCCATCCTCGACGTATCGAGCGATTTCTGCCATTTCGATGCTGCGGCTTGGTTCTTGAGAGGTCAAGATGACTGCGTCAATCCGTGTCCTACAGCAATTGCAGAAACAAGTGCAGATAAATGCGGCTACTATCATTGTTACGCCACGACTGCCACCTACCTCTTCGTCTGCTCAGGCTCCGTCACAAGACTATCCTGACTATGATGTTGGATATCCCATCGACGACCCACCAGAGTTCGTGGAGCAAGACCATACAAGTAAGTAGGTCTGCATAACGGCCTAGCAACAGAGACTGACATGATCTAGGCCCCCCCGACGACGACGAGACAACAGACCACACGTACGACATGTTCAGTGAAAGTGACCTCCCTTCTCAAGTCTTTCAGTTGGAGCCTTCAACAGACCAATTTGAAGATTGCAAAGTTCCTCTCGTCAAGAACAGACAGAGCGGAGAGATAGAAATCGGGACCAGCGGGAAACCACTCCGGTTCTTCTCTTTTCTTCCGCGTTACATCAACCGCAACGTCGTCGGTGGCCTCCTCGAACTCTGGTTCCGTCTTGATCCGCGACTGGAAGTGAGAGACATCGTCGATCGAATGGGTGCTTTCACCCACCACCGAGCTCAGCTCCCTGTCCCGAGTAACAACGCTCTCAACATGCGCCGCATCAGATTCAGGGAAGCAGTCAACACGCTGGCCTACCTCAACGGTCGCCAGTGCCCAACACGAACAGAAGTCGATACGTTCAAAAACATCACTCGTGAGCAGCTTCTGCTCAACACGAGTATGGAGGTGGATCTAGCCCACAACAGACTCCTCAAACCCGTTCTTGCCAACGGCAAAGTTCGTGGGTACATCGACAGTGGTCTCCCACTGGATTACTTTCTGCGAGTTTTCAGTGATGCTAACGCTATTCCCTCTCAGCGGCAAATCGTCACCCTCAAGCTGCGAGTGCGGCTGCAGGAACTTGCGATCGCCAAAGGACTGGGACATGAGCCTCAAAACTACGAGGGGCTGGAAATCAACGACGAGCCAACATGGTTCCACGACAGGAAGAAATTGACGGCCGAAGAGAAGCGAGGGCGCCCGGTCTTCGAGCTCGACGGGAAAAGCCATTCTGAATGGATCCAAGGCGTCATTTCTGCTTACCCGGAAGCCACGAGATCGACCATTCGCCGGCGCATGAACAATCGCTCCAACGCGACAGACAAAGGCCAATCCAAGAAAACAAAGAAGATCAAGAGCAGTGTGGAGGCAGCTAGAAGTCAACCCATACAGTACTGGCCCCAGGTAATTGAAGACGAGCAGAACTGGGATCCTGACTCAGACGATGTTCCAAAGTCCACTCGAAAGTACCGAGACCTACGGTCCAGAAAGTGTCCCAGGAATCAAGAAACCGACAATGATGGTGGAGGGAAAACTCAACAGGCTGAGCGCAAAGATGGCAAACCACCCACGAAGCGATCGAGGACTTCGTCTTCGCAGCCACCGGCTTCTGCACCGGCGAGGACCCAGCTCGTGCTTGACCCCTTCGACAGACGCTACTCTGACGCTGGTTACGCCACGGCAGACACGCCGAACATGCGAGTAGAGAGTTCAACCGGCTGGGACGGGATGGATTCTAGCAGTCAGCAGACACTCTGGGTTAGTTGGCAAACCGCTCCATGTACAGCCACCCAAGCACAGGCAGGTTGGCCCATGGTCAATTCGACAACGCCATACCTCCCACAGTACCAGTCGCCACCCCACTCAGAGCCACGGATACAGACACCGTACAGGTATGATTATGCATGTGGGTCCGGAACAGAAGATCTCATATACCCCCAACAGATCCAATGGATACCGCAGTTCACCCATCCGCCTCCTCGCCCTCAGCATCCCCCGTCGTTTCAGTCCGTGCCGATGACTAACGGTGTCCGGTTATATGACAACACTATCTACACCGACTTCCGCCTCACGACAGTTAATTCGCCGAGCATGGACAGCTCCCTGCGGTTCCTTCAGACGATCGCTCCCCAGGAACATAACAATTTCGCAGCGGCATCAGCAATTCGAGCAACAATAACTGCAGCAGACCATCAGGCCCACAACTCCCTCCCCGTAGATGGTGCTGCTGATGTTCCGCTACCCTCACCTTTCCCCCCCTTACGTACCTCTTTTCCCCTCCATCTCGATCTTGACCTCGATACCTTCTCCAGGCGCCGTGATGACGACCTGGACACATCTCAACTAGCTACCCTCGACGTCAATCCCGGACAGTCTGTCGCGGACGATGTGTATCCCCATTTCAATTACAGGTACGGGTCAGAATTGGGTGGCAACAGTGTATATCCGCCGCTCGACTTGGACGATGACTATTGCAATGGCGGTGGAGAAAAGATTTGTCACAGCGACTGAGAACGTAATGGCTTTTGTCGTGGCATCGCGGACGGGGATAGTAGAGCATCACGTTGGTGCAGGTTCAACAGCGTTATCAATTGGAAAAAAATGTCTTTAGACTCGTGGGTGGGTAGAGCGATCAAATAACAGAGCATCACGCTGCCACTATTATTTCACTGCTTGTATACTGCCTACCAGTGTACGTGCATGTGTATACTTGTAAACAAAATCTCAACTCTGCTCATCTCCGCTCGGGCACCAACCCTTAGAACACAGCCTCGTCATGCGCATCACGTGACAAAGATGGCTACCACGCCGCCTTGAAAGCAAGCTGTATCGTTTAAATCCGGGTTTATAGAGCAAAGCTAAGAGAAGAGATAAAGGCTGACAGGAGAACAAGTCAAAAGCATCCTTGATGGCGATCGACTAGTCCGAGATGAGACCTTCATATGTGCCGGCAAGAAGTGTGTTTGAAGCCATGTCACTTGGTCAGAGTTTTTCACGCGACTGCATCTGACAGTGAATGTCAAGGGCTCAATCCTGCACACAACTACCACGCGCTCTTCAGGATAATTACACTCTCCTCTCCCGAGGACGCCTCTATTGCCGCGACACCGGTGCCAGAGTCAGAGACCGACAAAGCCGCCATGGCAACCACTCAGAGCGACAGTGGCCAGCTGGTGAAGCCCGATGGCGACTGCGATACTGATTTCAAAGATGTAAAAACCGTTCGCAAGCTGTTCCAAGTACCATTCGAGACAAGAGAAGAGATTCGGTCGCTTCCAGAAAAGTCCGTTGCGAGGAGACTGAGCTTTCCTGGAGCAAGGCACCATCAATCGACGCCACGCCGCGAGTGGAGGACTTCTGTGTCAGATATCCTCGAAGTAGCTCCCTCTCCCGTCAAGATGGATGACAATCCAGGTCCTCAGATGAGACATCAGTTGATTGGGGAGGATGAATTGTCAGCCGTTTACATCAACTTCCGGTCAAGCACGTTTCCTCGGCACATTCTCTGGGCTGCCCAATCTGCTCAATCCTCTTTGAGACCTGAGATTGATGTTGGAGCTAACATCAATGTCAACGACGCTCAAAATCACGACCTTCAATCTCTGCCATCATCCTTCGAGCGGGGACTGAACGAAGTCAGCGATCACGAGAGGCCACTGTCCTTCAACATCAGGACGGCAGCTGATTACCGACCGTATTTCCAGGAGAGTTTCAATAACATAGAACGGCTCACCAAGGGTGGTGACGACATTACGAGCTTCGATGCCCGCGGCCTAGCGATGATTGATATGGCTGATACACCCGCAATATATCAAGACCCAGACTTTGTAGATTTCTGCTCCACCGCGACGTTCCTGGGAGGACCAGGAGGTCCACTGCCAGACCTGTCAAATCCTGCTGAAGTCGTGCAATATGCCAGGGAAAAGGGCGGAGGACGAGCTGGTACGTTAACGGCAAGGCCGTAACACTGATCAGTTGTATAAGCTGACAGGCTGCCAGGCGAATTGTTCCTGACCGCAGCCTCTCAGGACCCTCGGGCAAGCCCTGCCGCTCCAGGAGACGAATCACTATCCGGATCAGGTCTGCGAGCCTCCCAGCGTCGGCCACAACAGCCACAAGCGTCGATCCAGCCGAACATGCTGCTGACTCGGTGTCCACTGCAGCCAAACCTGTGTCAGAAGGGCAGCCGACGTTGAATAGTCCACAAGACGGAGAGTCATTAGGGGTCTATCCTCCATATGCTCCTCCAGAACAGAACAGAGTTGGTATGCCAGTTGATTATTATCCAAATGGTGATGCGGAACGACCTGATCAGCAAACTCCCTCTGGGACCTTGCCAATATCTTGGGCAACAAGCCTGTTTGATGCGATCGCCACGGACACTGGTTCGAATCATTTCCTCGCGGCGGCAGATCCAATTACAGATCGCCTCTGAACATCACGCTGACCAACCCAGTTTGCATCCAAGGCAGGCGGAGGGAACATCAGGACGACGAACGGACTCGCTCTCGCTCAAGCTTTGCAGCAGAACGGACTCCACGTTGGCAGTACCGACAATTTGTTGAGGCATCATAGTCCATTATCGGCCAAACAGAGTATACGAGAGCTGTCTAGCGGCCTGGAAAATCTCCCGCTAGGATTTGCAAGAGGAAGCAAAGAGAGGCCAACATAGCACAAGTATGGCATATGCAGATGGACGATCTAAAGGAGGTGGCTACAAAGATTGTGTACCTTAGTTAGCTAGTCAGTCTCCTGGAAAGTTGAAGACATGTTGCCAGAAGTTGGTGGACGAGATATTTCCTTTTTGGTGCTAGTACAGATGCCCAGTTTGTGATCACATGACCAAGAAGCCAGGGACGAGGCAGAGAAGACACATGTTGCCAGTGCTTCAAGTTATGGACGAGTGTAGACAGCCTGTAGGTATACCAAACGCCATTATCCTTGCCAAGTCGGCGTTCGTATGGTAGGGATTCTTCTGACCGTCACTGGGCGAATTCAATTGACCCTCAAGGCCTGGCCCTGGCCATGCTGTTCCTCCTCCTTCTGCTGCAGATTGATTTCCTCATCTTTCCTCGCATCCAGCACGATATTGACCACGTGTCCTAACCTGGTCTCGACGTCGACGCCGACCCTAAGTGTCTGCAACCGACCCAAAACAAAACCAAAACAAAACCAAAAACAATCAACAGCCGGGATTCGCTGGTGGTCACCCACCCAACTACTAACCGGCCGGCATGAAGCTTAAGTACCGCTGAGCGAACGGGAAGCGCTGTATACTTCATCCTATGGTCGATTGCGAAAGTAGATGCTTGCATTGTGGTATATATTGTGGTATATACGGTCGAATGATCATATCGCCGTTCAATACGGCCACTCTTCCGCTAATACTTCTGTGGAGCAAGACCTGAGCTGTAAAGGTTGCCGGAGTGACGATGGCTGGTTTCTTGAAACTCGCCTCAATACGACACAGTACCGCTCGCTCAACTCGATCAACCGGACCGCTTTGTCCTTCTGCTCGTCGGGTACTTCAAGTCCGACGGAGAGTCCTAGGCCTGGAAGCCGACGGCACGGGGTTGCCGCCGGAGTCTTGACACCCAGTGTGCCGCGGAAGTCGAGGTCGCCTTCGGCCGTGATGGTGCCGTTGGCCACAGAGATGCCCATGCTGGTGGCGACGGCGCGGATAGTGACGCCGAAGCAGGCGACCAGCGACTCGAGAAGCATATCGCCGGAACACGGTTCGCCCGAGGCATCAACACCTTGGCCACCGGCTGCTTGGTGTAGGCACACGACCCGGTGGGCGGCCCCAGCGCTGGACAGCGAGCAGGTCAGTCCCGTCGATTCGAGGCTGCCGCGGCTGGAGAGTGTCACAAGCGCCGAGCCGGGGTAAGCGCAATATCTATCTTTGAGGGGTTTCTGCTTGTTCCTCAAGTCAGCGGCGGGTATCATGACGGCGTCCATAAGGAACAAGTGGGCAAGTCTCGTTGAAGAATAGTGGCTGCCTTTGGCCCAAAAGAAGGTAAAGTGGAAGAAAGAAGTTGACTGGCAATAGTTTTCTCTTCTCAGGTCCAAGAAAATGGTTCCAGGATTGGCAGTCAGGGAGAGGAACAAGTAATTCCGAAAAGAAACAATATCTGAGATAGTCAGGAACCAAGCAAGCAGGGCATGGCGGAGAACGGGAAAAATAGCAAATGAATCTCGAAGTCGTCCTCCGGATATCAAAGGCAACGTCAATTGACAGAGGAGGGAGGACAGCAGTAGGTAATGGCTTACCCCTCATTAAAATGTGGAGGCTCACTTCCACAAGGCTGCTAGTGCTGGGAATTGACGTTTGAGGCAACTGCCGCGACTTCTATCTCCAAATGCTGCCGTGAGGGTGAGTTGTGGGTCGCCAGGGGGAAGGCGGTATGAAGGCATACTGGATAATGGGTGAGCCTTTGATCCCTTTGGCCCTGTGTGATGGCTTGGCCCTAGCCTCTCCGTTTCCCATACTGCCAATACGTCATCCTTCCGAGGACATGCTGAAGGCTGGGTTGGTTCCAAGGTAGCGAGCCGATAGTGCTACCTCGACACGGTCATTAGCAGCCACTGGTTGATCAGTATATGCGGACTGGATGCTGTGGGGCATGTGATCGAGGTGAGAGGCCGTTGAGATTCTGGGATATGGTGGCACAAACGACCGAGCTGACCGTTGCGTTGTATCGTGGAGTTCAAGCCCGAGATGAGTGTCAACAGGATTATGACATATAGGCTTCTCCGTCGCCTTCTTTAGATTCTCCTGTATGCTCGCTTTCATGGGGGCATTGTGTGCCAGAATTCAGCCTGCGATTTCCCTCAACGTCGTGGTAAGAGAAGCAGCAAGAGTGGTAACATCGCAACCATTCCGACTCCCACTACCATCATTGTTATCATCATCCATATACGCCGAGGGCGATTCGCGGCCCAGCTCCAACCATGCCAGTAACGGGTGACATTCGCCACTCCGAAAACTTCCCTACCATGCAGAGCACGGTCGCAATAAAGTACGGCCAGGTTGAGGAGGACTATCATCACCAGTCCAATTTGTTGTGGAGCCGTATCAGGCACCGTCTTCAGGATCTGTTTGCCGAGTTCATAGGCACCGTGACCATGTTCGTCCCTGGCTTCCTCACGCGGCAACACGAAGCTGACCATGGGCCACCCCTTTCGCATTCTTTTGGGCCATGAATTAGTTGCTCAGGTCACTCTCAGAACTGGAAGCGGCCAAAGGCCGACGCAGGACGTTATGAAAAGCGGGTCTGATGTCGGTTCATTTGACATCCCCATGGTTGACATACCAGATGCAGTGCTGCGTGTACGTTACTTTGAGGTTTTTGTGGGAGTAATGGGGGCCGGAAGGGCTGCATAAGACCGCCATGAGGTCAATCATAAAGTCGGATTCTGGTTCGAGATCGATTGCTTCACTTCTGCCCAATATATCTCCGATATTCTCAGGTTCGCCGTTTTTTTTTCTGTGGGCCGCCGCCGCTGTCGTCTTCCTCCTCGTCGCTAAGTTCGGCGTAGATCGTCTTCGGTTGGGTGGCCTTCCACGCCTTTGTAAACATTGGATCCTTTTCCGCTTTGTCGGCGTACTTGAGTAGTGCTTCTCTCGGGTCTTCCTCGCGCATAACGCTCAACGGGATCCTTTCCTTGATGTGGCGTTCGTCAGGCTGACTCTTGGCAAAAGGAGTCGTGTTGGGCAAATGTGGCCTCCTTGGGTCGCGCGATTTTCCGGAAGCAGTCAGCCCGATGGTCGGATGGCGAGACGCATACGTGCTGGTAACGATGGTCTCCCGGTCGGTGCCAGGGTTGACAATGCTATCTCCGGACACGCCTTGCGACATGTCCGTGGTGAAGGCCGCGTCATCGTCGACATGGCGACGCTTTGGCGGCTTCGACATAATCATCACGGCGCCCTTGTGGGACGTTTTGGGGTTGAACAGGACGTGGGTTTCGGCATTGGCGCTTCCGGTCAAAATCTGGTTCAGCTTGTCGTGCCAGAGAACGGTGATGAGCGGTGACCCGGGCGTGACCGGAGTGACCAGCTCAGGCTTCAGCGTCGCGGGGTTGAGGATATGAAGATCTCCCGACTCGGAGCCCGTGACGATGGAAGCCGAGTTTGGTGCAAACACGATGTTGGACGTGGGGTATTGGCTCGACGTGGAGGGGTGGGATGCGGTATTGACCGGCTTCTTAAATTTGCGGGTATCCCAAAGCTTGACCGTGTCGTCTCCCCCTCGGGTAACGACCAGGCGTCCATCCGGGCTGAGGTCGATGCCGCTGGTCCAGGTGTGGGCGACATGTGCCTCTGTGATCTCGGCCGTCGGCCGCGTGTAAGGGCCTTCTCCTCCCCACATGAGCAGAGACCCGTCGAGGGCGGCCGCGACCATGACACTGCTGCCGCCTTCGACCTGGCTCCCCCATGCGACCGCCGTCATCCTGCTCCGACCGGCAGATCCGGCGAGTTTCGACTTATGGACGATCACATCCTTTTGCTTCGTTTTGACGTTGACGTCCCATATACGAAGTGTGCTGTCCGTTCCCGCCGTCACACACAGATCCCAGTTTGTCGGATGCCAGGTGCCCGCAGTAATTTCACTGACATGGCCTTTGGTCATGTGCATGTCGCGAAGATACATGTCTCCTTTGGCAAACTCTGTCGTGATCTCGCCATCTCGAGACAAGATCCGGGCCTGGGGCGTGGCCGTGATGACCAGGACTTGGCCGGGAGAGTGCGGATTGAACTTGGCCACGTGTACCGGATGGCTCTCAGAATTCGCCGACGCCTTTGCGGCCGTGGGGTTGACAGACTTGAAAGCGCGCAAGGTATTTGGAGTCATCGTGGCAAAATCGTGGAGTTTGATGGTAGAGTCCGTTGAGCCCGTAATCATTCGGGACCCGGAAGCATCGACGGTGATACTGGTAACGGCACGCTCGTGGGTTTTGAATACGATCTCATGTGACACGGGAAACTCGTCTTCTTCTTCAGAATCGTCTTCCGAGTCGCTGTCTGAGTCGCTGTCGCCCCCCGAGCTTTTCCTCTTCTCATCGGGAGCAGGAGCTGACGCACCAAGCACTTGGCGTCGCGCTCTCTCCATCTGTGCTGCTACATCAAACCCGCCTCCCGTGGCCCCAAAGGAACTCGGGAGAAAGTCTTTGAGGGCGTCCTCATCCATGATGACGCGGTCCAGATCACAAGAGCCGGATCACAGTCGGTGTGGTGTCTTTCATCGATGTGAATGTGGGGATGTTAGAGCTGTCCGCAGCCGACTCGTTGATATTGTCGATCCCCTTTTGCCTGTATTCAGAGGTGGTGGGAGTGATGAATGGTCGAGGCTGGTCCAGTCCGTTTTGCAGAAGTCAGTGCCTTGGGCCTTGTCTTGGCGTTGCCGAGTGGGGTGCCTTTATGCCAGTTAACTGCAGTAGTCCCCCGTTCTGCTTCTCCTGGGTATTCTAGCCGTTCCCCACGGCGTCCTGCACAGAATCCCGAGGTGGAGCCCGAAGCGAATCTGCTCACTGGTCAACAGATACCCGAGGTTAGGTAAATCTATTCGGTCGCACGGCGATTGAACTGCGGTAGGAAGAACAGTTTAGCAGATCGTCGGGCGGAGATGGGAACTAAAATCCGTGCGCTTCAACTTTCGGCCTGATTGTTCATGGGTATAAGTAGTGATCTCGGTCGCCTGTTAACGCACGGAAGCAGCCCAGGAGGACAGCAGGCCAGCGGTTATCCAGACGACTTCACATTTGCCCAAAATGTCCTCCGGCGGTGCCATCTCGCTCGACCCACAGGTCTTTGCACCGTCGGCCATATCAGAGGATACACATGCTCTCAATCAAAAGCTCATGGGCCTCACGGCCATCGGCCCAACGTGGTATGAGGTGTGTGAGTTTTCCAATGAATCCACGGACCAAAATACTCACATGCTGGGCAGGTCGGAGCCGCACAATACCGTGCCATGAGGGCGGCTGGCCAGACGGCACTCCCGGCTCCAACTCTTCTGGATTCAGCGGAGGATCTGACGGTACCATCTCGTGAACCTGGCCGTTCCATCCCCGTGCGCGTCTTCAGGCCGCAAAACGGCAAGCCAGTTAAGGCCCTCTTCCTGCACATTCATGGCGGAGGCTGGGTTCTCCAAGATCACAAGTCCCAAGATCCGACGCTGCAGTCCATCGCCGACGCAACCGGCGTCGTCGCTGTTTCGGTCGGCTATCGTCTCGCCCCCGAGCATCCGTTTCCCGCGGGACCAGAGGACTGCTACGACGCGGCCGAATGGCTGGTCGACAACGCAGAATCCAAGTTCGGCGTCCCGTTTGCCTTTGTTGGGGGCGAATCCGCTGGCGGACACCTGAGCGTGCTTGTTGCCCTGCATCTCCTGCAATCGCCTAACCCCAGGTATGCCAAGTTCAGCTTGAAAGGCCTCCTGCTCCATTACGGGTGCTACGACCTCACCTGGACGCCCAGGGTGCGTACCTTTGTCAAAACACCCACCTTGCTTCTCGACAAAGACCTCATGGACCATTTCGCCGATGCCTTCCTGCCCAACATGACCTTCGAACAAAGGAGAGACCCGAGCGTGAGTCCGTTGTATGCCGACTTTGAGTCTCTGCGAGGCCGACTGCCTCCGGCGCTTTTCACCTGCGGAACGGAGGACTGTCTGCTCGACGACACTATCTTTCTGAGCGCTAAATGGCTGATCGCCGGCGGTGAAACCGTGTTGACCATCGTCCCCGGCGCCCCCCACGGCTATACCATGTTCCCACGCAATCTGAAAGGCACGGGTGCCGATGTGGGCCTAGACGGTGTCGAGAAGTTTATAGCATCTAAAATAGGCGCGTAGAAGACATTCTAGAATCGTTGTTTAGCAGTAGATTAGGCACAGGCACCGGAGTTACTCGGTGGCCGATACTCAACGAGCTGAACAGGAATAAAGCAGTCCGTAAAGCGGCCAAAAGATAAACAGCGATGAGCTTTGAAGCAAATGCTTTTTTCCACTTTTGTGTCAACCCTTTGGCCAGCCCTCAGGTTCAATTTTGTTCTACAAAGTCCGTCCACCATACCACCAGCAAATTCCGGCTTTGACCACGTGGACCTGTGCCCGTCTTTACTCAATCATGTCAATGTCATCGACGGCTGCAATGGGAGCAGCTGCGGGTCCGGGAGCAGCGCCCTCTGTTTTGGCCACATTCACGGTTTCTGCTTGGGTATTGGCAGGTGCTGCAGGACCGCCACCACCTCCCCAATAGTCATCCATCTCTGCGTCGAGTTCTTCAGCCGTCTTCCGAGGCCGGCCATTGACCAGTTTATGTCCACCCTCATCTCGGCGAGGACCGCGTTCTCTTCTCTCCCCCAATCTTCGCCCACCTCGAAGACTGGAGCTGCGCCCATTGCTCTCGCCGGGCACGTAACGGTCAATGTTCTCCGGCGGTGGTTTCGTCACATCACTCCTCCGCTCTCTTGGTGGTGGCGGGCCTCTCCGGGAACCACCGCGTCTCGCAGTCGCCCTCTCCTCGTCGGCATCAGACATGGGACTGTCACTCCGCCTTCGACGGCGTCCACTGGGCGCCTCGATCCGGTCGAAGAGACTTCTCGGATTCTCCACTCGGTCGAATGGGTTGTCTCGTCTCGGCAGGGGAAGAAGAGTCAGTCGGATTGGTTGGCCTTTGGCGTTGGCTCCGTCGAACTCGCGGATGGCAGTCCGGGCGTCGGCCACATGTCGATACGTGACGAATGCAATGCCCTCGGATCGCCCAGCTCGATCATAGCGGAGTTTTGCTTCCATGACTGGAGCAATTCTTGTGAAGAGGTCCTAGCCCGGTCAATACCGATGAATGGAGAGAGTGAATGACGTCTTCCATACATTGATGTCATCTTCGGTAAGATCGTAGTGTAAATTGTCCACTCGAAGTCTAGCTGGGGGAGGTTCTCTGGGGATTTTCAGCCTGCTGGGGTCCGTCAAGCTCTTCCCCGTGGGGCATACCTGTCCCGTTCTGGCAAGTAGTCGTCGTCTCGGTCGTCTTTGCGGTATCGTGGCCGCGAAAAGCCACCGCCGCCACCGCCGCCACCGCCGCCGCCGCGTGCCGCTGGAGAGTTCTGTCAGCCCCGTGATTGAATGGCCCAGGAGATGGTCATACGGTTCGATTCATCGTCGTAACGGTCGTGTACCCAGTCACTATCTCAATTTAGTAGGGGAGTACGAGGCGTCGCAGCTGGAGCCTCACTTGTCGAGGTCTGCTCGATCATCTCTTCTAGACTGTGTTGGAGGAATACTAGGTTAGCTGGCTGTCAATGAGACGTCCCCGAGTGTGATTGGCGTCGACGTCGAAGCAATTTTGGCCTAGCTTTCGAGGTGATTCGGCCACCGATCAATCGTACGGGTGGAACGACAGGACGGTATGGAAGGGGAGAGGAAATCCGGACCTAAGCCACGAGGTTAAGACCAAACATCATCGGCACGCGTTGTCATATTGCCCACCTTTCTGACACCATCGCGAGGGTAGTCATAATTGTTCCGTCGTGGCGGAGGCGGAGCTCTTCGAGCGCGATTACTCGCGCGCTATTAAATGTTAGTCCACAGCCAGCGGCACCAGCGGCTTCTCGATCGTATCGCGGACACACGGACCTGGCGTTCAGCAATCCGTTCGTCGAGGCTACGATCCATAATGTGATCGACTGGCGTGAGAGGAGAGGCGAAGTGAAGGAAAAAAGAATGCCGTGGCTAATGTTTCCACAATCTTTCAATACGAGAGGGAAAAGCAGGTGGTCGAGGTCGCAAAGCTGCTGGGGCCCTGTTGTGTGCCACACGGTGGGCTGAGCTGGCAGGATGTCGAAGTCTCAGGAGCCTCCACACAGTCAATGATGCAAAGGCGCAAGAGGATGATGCCAAGAGGGAGAGGTCACTGCGGGCCAGTCGCCATTTCCGCCACAGAGGAAACTGCTTGATGCCTCAGTGTCTTTATTGTCTGCTCGCCACCGTTGTTGCGCCCATCCGGGTGGCCTTCCGACAAGCATCTGACAGTCCTGGATCGCATTGTGTCTATCGTGCCTGTGCGATGTTTTTGCTAGGACGGAGGAACCAATGATCATTTCATAACGCATATTACCGCCGCGTCTTCCCGTCGGCCTCTCCGGCCCCAGCCCCACCGTCAATTCTGTCCTCAATGCACATTCCAGGTCTGGCTGGCACGCCATATATTCACACGACATCTCTTCCGGATGTCTTCAATCCCTATGCCGGAACACAGCCTGGTTCGGGTTCGGACGAGCGCGAGTGGTCTTCCCTGATCGGAATTGTGACGGCCATCGTGGGAAATATCCTTATCTCTTTTGCTCTGAACATCCAGCGCTACGCCCATATTCGGATCGATAGAGAGTATGATGAGGCCAGACGAGTTGCGGAAGATGGCGCGCTCGCCAACGAGACCACCCGAAGCTACGGCTCGGCCCAGCAGGAAGAGATTGCGGCTCAGCGTGGCCTGGAGTTGAACCTTGAGGAGTCCAATCCCGACATTTCCTCAGATGAGAGTGATGCTGGGCCGGACGCGCGGTTATTGCAGGAGCCTTCCCACCCCGATCAATCTCGACCCCATCACGAGAAGGATGTGGAGGATGAGCACGGCAGGACGTCCTATCTCAAATCGCCGTATTGGTGGTGTGGGATAGTGCTCATGGCCATTGGCGAAGCCGGGAACTTTATTGCTTATGGCTTTGCGCCAGCCTCCATCGTCAGCCCCCTCGGAGTCGTTGGCTTGATATCGAATTGCCTTATCGCCCCTCTCATGCTCAAGGAGCACTTCCGAAGACGCGATTTTTTCGGTGTGCTGGTGGCCATCACCGGGGCTGTCACTGTCGTGCTCTCTGCTCGACAAAGCGAGGAAAAGCTGAGCCCGGAGGATCTATTAGCCAACATCAAGAGATGGGAGTTTGGACTTTATATTACCCTCACCCTGGTCGCCATCATTGTGCTCATGAGTTTGAGTCCACAGTACGGTCGACGGACGATCCTTGTCGACCTGGGATTGGTTGGTTTATTTGGTGGCTACACCGTGTTGTCGACAAAAGGTGTTGCCTCCCTGCTCTCCGCATCTCTGTGGAAGGCGTTCACCTACCCGATCTTCTATTTTTCCGCGCTCGGCCTGGCCATTTCAGCACTGATGCAAATCCGATACCTCAATCTCGCCTTGCAGAATTACTCGTCCACGGAAGTGATCCCGATCCAATTCGTCCTTTTCACGCTTTCCGTCATTCTCGGCTCGGCGGTCTTGTATCGTGACTTCGAATCCATGGCATCGAGTCGAGCGGTCAAGTTCATCACTGGCTGTCTCCTGACCTTCTTTGGTGTGTACTTGATCACCAGTGGGCCGCAGAGATGGGAGACTCGCGACGATCGTGGTCCTTGCGACGAGTCCGACGAGCCCATCCGTCTCATCGACGAAGAAGCCCAGGCCGCTGATGAACGGACGTCCCGCAAGCAAGCACATTCACACCCTGCTTCAGGCCAACCTAACGGACAAGCACGGGGAGATTATAATGCACTTGGTGATGGCATGTTGACGCCTCGTCGTCTGTCGAATGCTTCCTCCCTCATTCCTTCAATCGCAGTCACCCCGGCGGAATCTGACTTTCTCACCACAAATCCTTGGCTATCATCCACCGATCATCTTGACGACCAATCAAAGCCGAGCGCCAACTTTCCAACGACCCCCCCAATCAACCGATTGCCAGACCAAGAATCGGCTCCATTTTCCACCTCGTCAACGTCGCACCGTCTACAACGTGCTATCTCCTCTCCTGTCAACTCAGCAACACCGACCCCTGGGGCGAGAGACACGACTCCTCCCCGAGCGGACGAGCCGTCACCATCGCCAAATTTTCTCCGCTCAGCGCGAGGCAGTATCAGCCGGCTCTTTCCGGGCCCGCTCATTCCGCCGCTCTCATCTTCGCTCAATGCTGTCGTTGCGGATTCCGTCCGCCGCGGCGAAGGCTCTCCGAGAACATCCAAAGAATACCCACGCCGGTATCGAACTCTACATCCGGCCCACGAAAGACGCCACACGGTTGCCACGGACGAGGAAAGCGCCCGGCCGAGCGCAGAACTCACGAGACAGCACTCTCAAGACAGCCTGCCCATTATCGCCGTCAGAGACCGGGCCGACGGCGAGGATAAGGAGGAGGGCGACGCGGCACAGCAGAAAAGCAGGCTGCGAGCTATGAGCGAGACATTGACAGGGATGGTTACGAGGAACAAAAGGGAAAGGAGAGATGACAGCAACGGCGGCAGTGGCGGCGGCAGTGAAAGTCCAGGTAGTAGTCAACAGCCAGCCCAAGAACCATAATCCAACCCCGGATGCGGCGGTGTGAATTGTATTTACTGTATTACCCTGCTTGTCGAAAACCACATTAATCGTCAACAGGTTCCGCTCAAGGACTCTTATGATACTTCTACCACACCAAAAGCAAAGGGGCTAAATTCATTTGCATGGCAATGAATGGAGAGGTACATACTTCATAACCCCTGTAGGAGGGTAATAATATCTTGTGCATTTGTTTCTGACAATACGGAAGAGGGGGGGAATAAAAAGGAAAATAAACCTTCTCCATCCAACAGTACTAATTATTACTTTGATTGCGTTGGAATTTGGGATCGATGGTTGCCCATATGGCCTCAGCCTGAGCCCCCACCTCCCCGGTCCTTCACGGCCTTGGGGCTGGCCTCCCTCGAAAAATATCTTGGTCTATCATATTGGAGGTTGAAACAGAAACGCCATGGCCTCTCTGTCATCTCCGTGTTGAAACCGACAACCGACAACAGGAAGCTGCCAGAGAACAGAGCACGTTCGCCTTGAGCTGTCCATCAAACTAAGCCTCTGAGGCAGTCACCAAACGATCAATAGCCGGTCTATTGGTCGCATCCAGTGGGTCTTTATCGCTGAGGGCCAGTTTCTCAACTTCAATGGTAATCTCTTTGCCGAGGTTGCTGTCCTTGACTCGTTCCGGTTGCGGCAGAGTGCCATTAGCGGATTCCGGTATCGTGGATGCAGACTCAACTTCCAAGTTCTCCGCCGCGGTGGGTGGGGCGGGCGACGGCTCAGGCTGGCTGTGGCCTAGTGGCAGATGCGATTCGGTGGGTGAGGGCTGCGGAGGTGCCTCCTGTTGCGGCGGTGCCTGGTCGACGACGACGACCGTGGCCTCCTGGGCCGTATCGGTCTCCACTGGTATGATCTCTCCGACCTCATGTTCATGGGAGGTGGATGCCAGCTGGGCTGCTCCGTTGGCGGGCGCCGGGGCCTTCAACAGCGCGTCGTCGACCGTGGACTCCTGGGCCGTATCGGTCTCCACCGGTATGATCTCTCCGACCTCATGTTCATGGGAGGTGGATGCCTGCTGGGCTGCTCCGTTGGCGGCCGCCTGGGCCTTCAACAGCGTGGAAAGGTGTCGATCGCGATGGACAGGCACGTCAGTGTAATCGGCCGCATAGACCACTGGTTTCTTCTCCGCCACCTCTTCATCGGCCCGTCTCAGCTTCCCGTTGTCAGATCCGACTACCACCCTCTGGTAGTCCAGCCAGAGGCAGGGGCCTGGAACCCATCCCTTATTTCCATCTCTCTCGACGGCCTGGAGGGCTTCTTCATCGAGACTCGGCAACTGTCCCCATTCCCAGTCGAGTTCACCACCGTATCTTTTGGGGAAGTTCTGGGGATCCATGAATTGGGACAGGGTCGACTTCACCTCGCTCTTGTGCAGGATGAAGATTTTCGACACGGTCACGGGGTCGAACCATCTCTTGACCCAGCCCCAAACAGTGGGGAAGAACGCCGGAGCGCCAATGATCTGCGGGAAAAGTCAGTCGCGGCTGTCATGCACCTGGGTGCTTGCTCTCACAAATATCCTGTCTAGTGTTTCCGGGTAATGTGCGGTCGCCAGGACGCTGGCATCCTGCATGTGTCCTTTCAAATTCCAAAACTGAGTCAGGCCGACATGGGAAATATCGACAATGTTTGTTGAATTCGTGATCGGGACTTCGGGATTCGGTCGCTCAAGTGCCGAGACCAACGGGAGGACAAAATTGAGAAGATTGTGGTACAGGGCAAAAAGAGGGAGCATTTTCGCCGGCGTCGCCAGGGTTTTGTGGTAGGGAAGGCTGTCCTTGTATGCTTGCGAGTCTTTCTGGTATTTGTGGACGTTCTTGCTGTCGAGCTCCTTGATCACAAAGACGTAGATCGGGATGCCCCGTCGGTCGCGCCGACCGGTCCATTGAGGGTACTATGAGCACCGTCAGATTCGTTCATGACTCGCTTGTCAAGCAAGGGGAGGGGCACACACCACCAGCCGGGCCTTCTCATACGCCTCGACGTCAAAGTGCTCGTACAACTCATCCACGCGGTGCTCTTTGAGCCATTTCTCAGTGTCGGTAAATTGGCCGATGGCGCCACTGACATCGAATTTCCGCGCGCGGAGGTAACGCCTGTCAGCAAGTCAACGCCGGCCGATATGCTCCATGGCAGGACTCTCTTACAAGAGAGTGGCATCGTCGTGACTAGCCTTTCCGTTGGGTCCGGGCGGTGTCCACCATCCGTCCTTCTGCAACCACTCCTTGAACTGCTCGAGTTTCTCTTCTTGCGCCGGGCTGAGGTGGTTCAAGACTCCGGCGAGAGGGTCGATGGTCAAAGTCGTGCCGGTCCGGTGGATGGAGTGACGAGTCTCGGTGGAGTGCCCCGAGTGGTGCGACCTTTGCGACTGTCCTGTGAGAGTCCTGTAGAGTTGGCTCATGACGGGGAGCAGGGGCGGTCAAGTTTAGGACGGAATCCAATGCAGCACAACCCCGGGCATGCGGCCAGTGCTAGTCTGCGCTCAGAAGCCAGGATTGACCGAAACTGAGAGCAGACTGTGAGTGCCAGAGAGGGTTTTTCTGAAAGGCCAGCAGCTGTGTTATTCTAGCCTTACAAGAACAGAAGCAGTCATCAAGGATTGGCGATCTGACTGGTGGATATCATCCTGCACCCACAACCTTTCGGCGGCTCGGGGCTGGAAGCTGAGGTGATGCCGATGCCGTTCACTATTATTGGCGGTGGATACGACCCCTTGCCCAGACTTCCATCATAATTCCCAGGCCGGTCCTGGCATACCGGTTTCCGCACCTCCCATAAGCTGAAGTAATGCTGATGGTCGCATTAAGTAAGCGTGGCCAGTCTTCGTTCCGAGTGTGCTGCTAAAGCTCCGCCATCCATGTGCCCATTCATGCTCTAGGGAGATGGAAGAACTGGGAATCCGAGAGCTTTAACCTCTCTGGTATTCGTTTCGAGAGCGAGGTTCATCGTCAGCGCATCACTGAGACCACCGCACTCGGTGTTTGAAGTACGTCCGGTAGGTATGTGAGGAAATAGGAGTTGGAGCAGCAGCCGCTGATCATTCCAGACGCCTCACGTCACCGTCGAACTAGGCAGCCACAATGTCGGGCAGTCAAGGTTGCGGAGTCGGAGGTTTTGCCTGGCAGATTTGCGTAGAGTACTGAGGATCTGTAGATGTGAAGAACAGTTTAGCTGCCAGTGGGATCTTACTGCGCACGTAGGGTTTGCAGTAGAGTGCCTGAAAAGTGGCGGCCTCCATTTCGCTCGGAGGTGGGCGATCCTTTATGCTGTTGACGTGCACATGCAACTCCAACATCAGTGCTCCGTTGACGTACCCCTGACGCCAACATCACTCCTTGAGCATCTCAACAATACTGTTCACCTCTCCGTCCCCACGGTGAGCTTTCTCTGCTTCGTCACACCATGACAACACGTGGACGTGTCTCAAGACCTCGAAAAGGTCAATAATCATCGTCATTTTAACTGGATCCCCACGTGGTGCACTGCTGAAGAAACGTTCCTGGAAGAGTTCACACGTGTCTGAACTGCCAGACAAGAAATCAGCGCCACAAGATCAGTCTCAATCATCACGAGAAAGTACATTCGATATCTCGATACGGCATACCACGGCATACCTCAGTATGTCTAACCAAGTCTCAGGCATTACCGGCGGCCTGACGGACACCGCTGCCGTCCTCCAAGGCAAACTCAGCAACCTCATCAACATAGGTCAAGGTTCGCTCGACAAGGTCTTCCCGCACGAACAGCGCAAGGCGTGGAAAGCGTGGCTGGCCGGATTCGCCACGGAGCGGCCGTACCTGACCTCGTTTCTGCTGTCCCAGATCATCATCAGCGGGCTTCCCCTCGTCCTGTTCGCCATCACGACCGTGGCTGTGTTCGTCTTTGCACTGATCGCCGGTGTGCTGGTCGGCGTCCTGGGCGCGCTGTTATTCGTCGGGTTCACCGTGGGAGTCGCGCTGCTCATCCTATTACCGACGCTCTTCTTCACCACGACGGCCGCCGTCTTCGTTTGGCTCTGGGGCGTCAGCATCTCCTTCATTATCAAGTGGTTCTACACAGACGTGGCAGGGGTCAGTGGTGAGTTGCCGCTGGGTGGCAGCCCGCGGGAGCCTGTTCAAGGACACCAAGCGACCGAGCAAAGCGGCAAGACCGAAAAGCATGAAAAGGAAGACGATGATGACAGGAAGAAGGTGATATGGTAGCAGACGAAGGACGCAAAGACACTGTCGTCCGAAGGAGGCGACTAAAGAGGAGGAGACGCCGTCAGCTCGGTCACCAAACCCGTCTCTAATATCGGAGGAAAATCAGCGGCACCATAGATGCCAGAGAGACTGTGGAGATATGGTATAGCCAAATCCAGCTCGGCACCTTTTATTCTTCTTCCCTTTTACAATACAGCGGCCAACTCTATTTAAGGGGATGACCAGCCAAACAGATGGAGAGATGTCCAATTCGGCACAACATCGAGCACGGGTTCTGCCCTCCTTTTTCTACACCACATCACCATGACGAGAGCGGTGTTCGAGCACAATGCATCAGAACCTAGTGTCGAAGTGGGAGAGATGGATACAACAGGGGTTTATGCATGTAATAATCAACAATCTCCTACATCCTATATTCTTTCATGATAGCGTGCGCAGGATAGATTCCACATGTCCTCCTCGCTTGGGTCGTCACTCCTCTTGCAATCCTGCTGCTTGAAGATGTTTGAGCAGGTATCGCTGCGTCTGACTCCAAAATGGAAAAGCTGTGTCATGCTTCCAGGCCAAAGTCACAGGCCTCAATGATGTCGCCTCCCTGTCGTGTCATACCACGCCAGACCACGCCATGTAATGCTTCGTGCGTCATGCCGGTGTCGATTCCGGGCGAAAGAGGCCAGTCATAACGTGTTCTACACGCCCATCGTAAAGTCGTGCTCGATCCCCGGGGTGACGCTGGCCATGAACTTCAAAAACACGACCAAATACTGATCCACTCGAATGGCCACCTTCTCCTCCTCGCCATCATCGTCTCCTCCCTGCTCGAGGACCTCCCACTCATCACCTCCGGCACCGCCCGTCGCCGCTTTGACGCCGGCCTCGTGGCCCCTCTTTTCCCGCTCCCGCTCCGCGAGGGTCAAGTTGCTCGTGTCGTCGATCAGTCCCTCCATGCCCGACACGTTCTGAGTCGGAGTATCTTCGCCTCCCACGGCTTTTTGTTTCTGCAATCGAAGTTTCAGCGCTGCGTCGGCGCGATCGAGCAGGATCTTCATGACCGATGCGTGTTTGCAAGGGTGGATGCTGGCCATCTTGACGCTGGTATCGAACAGGGGAAAGTCCTCGAGCGTGACGGTCTTGTCTTTGTAGTCGCCCACAATGTCTTCCATCATCAGATATGGAGGGAGAGGGTCCGACGGTGACAGGTATCCCGAGAGGTACATCCGTGGCGTGCGGTAGTAGGGAGTGTACGTTATATAGAGTGTGTATGTGCGCAAGGGCCTAGATGTTCTTCCGTTAGCAGCAGGAACTTCAACACGTGCGGATACAGTGGCATACGCAGATGTGCCCTCGCTTTGGTCCCGGATGATGGCCTCGTTATCATCATCCTCATCCTCCATATCGGGGATCTCGTCTTCCTCATCCTCAGACTCCTGCTTTCCGATGTTTCCCGACTCGGACATGGTCCTGACCTCGCCCCTGAGGCCTTCCTGCTCCTTCTCCGACGTGCCTCCCGTTCTCAACCAACCGTCGTCTTCTCCGCCCTGCTCGTCGCTTGGTCCGCCCAGGAATCCGTCCCGGACCAGGTCGTCGGCAGCGCCGTGCGAGCCGGCAAAATGCTCGTCCAGTCGCCGGTGGCATGGCACGCCTCTTGTGATGAGGAACTGCTTGCCTGGTGGAAGATAGCTGACACGTCGATTCGGACTGGACGCATCGGACCACGACCAAGAGGGGAACTTGTACACTAGATAATCGCCAGCCAGGAGGAACTCTTCCGGTGTGATCTGACCGGTATTTCGAAACGTAGAGGTATGCGTTATCGGGGCGTAGCGGTCGCGGACCTTGTCCAGGGCTGAGTGCAGGAGATTCATCGTCACTCCTCTGAGCTCGACCGAGGGTCACGGGCCGGGTCGCAAATGATTGATTGCCAAGGACGACTCTTTACTGTTGCAAGACAGTCGTTACAGTATTTTGATCCGTGTCAGGAAGGAGATATATTACTGCAAAGTCACTGCGGGGAGTCGTTCTTGATCGGCGGGACACAGGCCCCAGTGACGTTGACTTGGCTAGACATGGCGACACCGGACTTGGCCCGCTCAGCCTGATGCATCATGTGACTCCCTCTCCGACGACTTGCTATTGAGTTGTAGTGGAGACCAAGGTCTTTGTCCTGAGTCGTCCCATAGTCAAGATCATTCTAACCCAAAAAGTTCCTTTCCAGTCATCATCACTGCTGCACTCGAATCAGCTTCTTGTTCACGAACTCGCCGATGCCCAGTTCAGACAACTCCCTCCCGAACCCGGAGTTCTTGACACCTCCAAAGGGAACCTCGGGTGCAGTGTACGCGCTAGAGTTGATAAACACCATCCCGCTTTCAATCTGAGCGGCTACTTTCTTCGCATGTTCGATGTTGGCGGTCAAGACCGCCGACCCAAGGCCAAATTTGGTTGCATTGGCAATCCGGATCGCCGCTGCCTCGGTGTCCACGACGTAGAGAGATGCCACGGGTCCAAAGGTCTCTTGCTGGAAGAGCGGGTTGTCCTCGCTGATGTCGGTGATGACAGTTGGCTCCATGTAATAGCCTGGTCGATTGATGCGCTGACCGCCCGTCACGATCCGCGCGCCGGCGGCCTTTGCCCCCTGGACCTGTTTGAGGAGGCCATTGAGGATGTTCTCGTTGACCAGAGGACCAAGAGTCGTGCGGGGATCAGCGGGATCCCCGATCTGCAGGCTCTCGATAGCCTTGGTGAATCCCTCGAGGAACTTCTCACCTCGTTCTTTGCCCACGATGATGAGCCTCTTGCTCGCGACGCACGCCTGCCCCATGCACGTCATTCTTCCAACGACCGCTTTTGCCACCGCATCCTCCAGGTTTGCGTCTTCCAGCACAATGAACGGGTCGCTGCCTCCCAGCTCCAAGACAACCTTCTTGAGCTGCCGTCCTGCTCTTTCTGCGACGGCAGCGCCTGCCCGCTCGCATCCGGTCAGGGTCACACCACGAACTCTGAAATCATCAATCAGCTGGCCCGCCTGCTCAACGGTGCAGAAGAGATTGGTCCAGACACCTTTCGGGGCCCCCGCCTCTTCGAGCAGCCGGGCGAAAGCGAGGGCACACTGCGGCACACTAGGCGCGTGTTTGGCGAGGACGACGTTCCCAGCGACCAGCTGCGGACCAGCCACTCGTGCCAGCTGATAATAAGGAAAGTTCCATGGCTCGATCGCGAGGATGACACCGATAGGCTCCGTGGCGACCAGGCAGCCCGGCGCTTCAGGAAGCGGCTGAGTTTTCAGGAATGCCTCGGCGTGGCGAGCGTAGTATTCAAGGATCGAAGCTGAGAGCTCGACCTCGTCATACGACTGATCGATCAGCTTGCCCATCTCCAGCGTCATGTATTCGGCATATTCTTGGGCCTTTTGGCGAAGAATCGAACCTGCGCGTCCCACAACCGCCGCGCGTTCTGACACCGGAACGTGTCGCCAAGTACGGTCGAACGCCGTCTGAGCGGTGTCGAGGAGGGCAAAAGTTTCTGCATCTGAAGTCTCTGGGAAAAACTGCACAATCTCGCCCGTGGCCGGGTTGAGTGTCCGATATTCGCTCTGCTTCTGTGGCTCCGGCTGGACCTCGGCTTGTCGGGTTGACGGCCCCCCCTGGCACAGGGATATTGAAGCCGTTCAATGTGACGGAAACTACACAGTAGACCCCCACGAGGTAAATCAATTCATTCACACCGTGTTGACCGAAAGCTTTGGCGGCGGCATCCTATATGGAGTCAGGCAAGACTCCCCCTTTGGTCAAAGCATTTGCCACATCATAAGCACAGGCCTCTTCACTGCTCAGGTCTGCCGGACGTTGGCCAGCCGCAATAGCTGTGATCTTGGTCGTACTCATCACATGGCCAGCAGAAGCCATCGACATATGTGCGTAGAGCTCGTATGCTGCATTGAAGTGTGCGCCAACCACCAGGATGGCGGTCTGCCGGACAGTCACAGGCAGGGTTGCCTGTGTTGTGATGACCTTGGTGAGGTTCCAAATGGCACCGCCAATGACAGGCTCTTGGAGCCAGGCACTCCATGGCCCGACAAGGGCTCCGTCTTTGCCTGCGGTTTGGAATCCTGTGAGATGGCTCTGAATGGTGGCAGTCATGTCGTTGTAGAGAACACGCTGTTCGGATGAAAGTTCAGAGGGAGGAATCGGCATGGCGCGCAGGGCACCAGCCCCCGGAGCACCCATCCTGAATGTGAGCTGACACGATGACGAGTTGGCACTCTGCACTGCTCCAAGTCACCTTGGTGCGAGAGCGGGAATATTATACTGCTGGAAGACTGCCAAGTATCGTCAGGTCATTGGTTTGGGAGTTGGACCGAGTCGTCGCAGACATTATCCACTTTGGGTGCACATACCATTGTTATTGATTGGGTCCCATGCAAATGTATGATTTTGTAAGCCATTGCACCCTCTGGCGTCACATCTACTTGTCGAGGTGGAAGTCGGATCCGGCCGCTTCTTGCCGGGAGAAGATATACACAAATCAAGGATTGCCGACTTCACCAGGGTGAGATTTCTCAGCTGATCCGAGGGCGATCTCCCTGGTCAGAGCTCTTCAGGCCTCGTGCAGCTGGAGACATTCAACCTAGTTGCGTCGTAAATAAGAATCCCACACGTGACCGTGAATGTGGAGGCGGTGCTCGGGCGTCATGCCACTTGCAGAGGTAATCGTCTTCAGATGATTCCCAATGGAAATGTTCCGCATCCGTATGCGAAGGTTGGATGGAAAGCCTTGCTGACAAAGTGCTTCTTGCAATTCTCTGCAGCGTGCCTGATTCACGTGGAAGAAACCATGTGGAGGGATCGAGGCTGACACAGAGTAACAAAGGTCTTGCATTTGTGGCATGCTCATTTTTCAACCCATGAGGCAGAAGTGATTCAATCTTAGGAGCCTGTGGAGTCAGTATTGGAGGAACAAAGTGGCAATGCATCGGCCGAAGCTGACATGGAGCCACAGGAACGTCTCTGGTGTGGAAGGCAGACTATAGCATCCATCCTCCTTAGCAAATACCTCTTTGGCAAATATGAAAAACTTCTCTTCGCAGACGAGAACGAAAAATGATATCGATAGCTGTATTAAGGCCAGCTTCCGAGAACGGGGTGGTCACGATTGAAGCCCGGGCCACATCGTGCAGCCTATCCCATCAGATAGGTCTATAAAGAAGAGAAGAGCTCTCCTGGAAGGAGAGCGAGGATGTCCAGTGGATGACTGCGCTCAACAATGAAATTCTTCAAGCTTTTGTCCTGTATCCGCAGGTGACAAACTTGGGATCTTGGCGCCTCCAACCTTGACACACCCATCTTCCGAGGCCAAAATACTAAAGACGAAGAGCAAGACTCTCAAGGGTAGAACCGTGCGGATGGCGCTGCGAACGGCAAGCCTCGTCTGTGAACCCGGGCCAGATTCAATCCAGAGAATTCGATTGCGAGGGGGCATTGGGCGTCGACAAAGGAAACATGTCTTACTTCAGCCTCAACGTAGAGTCTTGGGGATGTCAATGATGTCCATCAGCCGTACTTCTTACATACTCTGATTCATCAATTCCCAAAATGTGTTGTCCCCGAAATCACCCAGGAACTGCTGTTGGGACTGCGGAATACCATAATCGCTCCACTCGGGGACAGGATGAGTTTCTGGGTCAAATTCTGGAGAGGTGCTCAAATCATGATACATCAAATCGTGGGTTGGCTGGAGAGGTTCAATCGGTCTTCCGAAGGACGTCATGTCCGCAGTCTCGCTTCCAAAGATATTTGCAGATTCGCCAGCAGGAGGCCAGTGGCCGGCCTGAAGAACCCAGTCTGCTGGTTGTCTCGTGGAGGCTGCCATTGCGGGTTGCATGGGACCTTGTACAGTGGATGGCTGACTGTGCTCCGGTCGCACTTCACTGTGGCCCCCCCGTTCGTGCCCAGACGGTCTGGCACGGTTATAGAGAGTCTGAACAACGTCAACCCCAGGGCCGGCAAAGACATTCGCTCCACGAATTTTTTGAAGATATGCAATGCTCTCTTCGATGCAGTGGAAAGCCTCGGCGGAGAGATGGGAATTTTCGGTGGGAAAAGCGATATACACCGCCAAGATGGCGACGGCCGCCTCGAAGGTCAGATAGAACAGAATAAATAACTTGTACTGATGTGGGCGTAATGCTTTGACAAGCCGATCTTGCGCATGGAGAACTTGGATCCCAGCCTGGACAATTTCAGTCCGACTGGCGGCCATGGTGAAGATGTAAGGTCGGTGTAATGCAACTAGGAAAAACCAAGTGATCGAACACAAGTACTCTCGCTGAGGGGATAACCAGGGACATGCGGCATCGAAAGAGGTGTCGGGGTCGTCAAAGCGCCAAATCTGTGGGAGACTGTCCATGTACGCATGCGCCTGTCCATCGAGATGCTCAACTCTGGTATAATCTTGTGGGAATGGACCTTCCATCTCCAACGTTCTGACCTTGTGAAGGTGAATGTGCAACTGATATTCGACCAAGCGCTGCGTGAAAGACGTAGGCTTTTCCAGCGGGCTTCTTGCAACGGGGGCGACGTGCTTCCAGTTGGCAGAACAGTGCGCGTCCAAGGGTAGCACTATTTTGCAGTCTTCGAGACGGATGTGCATCGGCTTTCCCAGAATCACGGCCATCTGGCTACGGAAAGATCAGCCAGCTGTTTTCGTGCGAAGCAAGTGACGGCACACTACCTGTCCCAGACCACCAAGTTAAGCATGACCCGACGTCGTAATTCAAGGTCCCAGAGCTGTACGGCACTCCTTTCTGTCATGTGAGCCGAGCTCTGACCATCTTGATGGAGTCCGATTTGCTGCGCGTCGCGGACTGCCTGTCCCAGAGCGTGCCACGACTCCACCACTTGCCCGTCGTTCTTGAGCCAAGACGCTCTCAGAAGAGCCATTTGGATAGACAACAAGGTTGTTCTTTCCTTGCCGAGCAATAGGAGAATCTTCGCCGCGCAATCGGCGTAGTCGCTGGACAGCTCCTGGAAAGATCTTCCCACGCAGAGGTCGTCCAAGGCCCGATTATAGTCCAGGGGGAGCAGTTGGAGGGCCAATGCGGCAATCTGCAAGAGCAGTGCAGGGAATGAAAGTTGTTCTTTCTGCAGGCCTCCTTGGCCATTGAAAATCCTCTTGGAGGACGAGTCGAAGAATTCCTCCACTTGGTCGAGAAAGATGTGCTGTTCCACGAGACTATACTGCCCGTTGATCTCGGCGAAAAAGATATCGGTCAAGAACTTGACGTAGAATCTAGATGGTAGCCGGCTCAGAAGGCTCGTATATTTCGACATGAGCAGACCATCCAGACGCGCTTCTTGGCCTTGGCCATTCCACGCCGACGACATGGGGGTGATGCCTATTCCAAATTGTTCAAGCTGCTTGTAGATGCCGACCGAATTAGAATCACTTCCCGTCGAATAGCCGAAGCGGTTGACGGTTGTGGGAGATTTTGGCCCGCTGTCCTGAAACAAATCTGCATCGGCTAAAGGGTCCGAGCGTGAACCGAAAGGACGTACACCTTGGTTGGCTCTTTCAAAGTTGCAACTGCGTTAGCCTTGCCCACATGGATGCGCAACGATCCGCTTACCCCGAAACAGATTCATCATAGACACACGTTCCACTTTTTCCACGGCGGATACAAGAAGCACATGGCGTCTGTCGATCGCACTGAGAAACAGTCAACGGGGAACTTTTGTCATCGGGCACGACAAACCCGTTGCTTGCTCTGTCGGCAATTGGTGCAGGTGAAGGCAATTCGGACTCGCTTCCGTCGAGGCTCAGAGGCCGCGGCTGAGTCAACCTCAGCCATCGCAACCGGCGTCGTATTTACGATTTTCAGGCAATCGGCTAACGACACCAAGCCGATGTGAAGAAAGACTGATCAATGTGGTACAGGAGGTCCGCCACCACTCCGCGACATTCCCAAGGCTGTTGAAATACCTAACCTGACTCACGGAAGTAGAGTATCATACTGCGGCGACGACGGAGGCCCGGAATATGGTGTTTGGAGAGGCCATGCCTAGGTGGCCAGTCAAGGCTTGGCTCCGGCATTCGCCTCACTGCCTAGCAGCTTGTCTTTGTATAGGGCTGGGCGTTACTGGTCATGCAGGAAAGCTCCGGGCTGATCGTATCCGCCTAAGCGACAGGTTTATGTGGAGCCTTAATAAGCACAGCCCAAAAGGGGACCTGTGCACCAAGTCATCATTGGCAGTTGTAATGAAACTCCTTGCCTGTCGGAAGGGATATTACTGTACATTTTCTGACCATGCGCTGCTGTTGATATGTGACAGATGGTTTGTGGTTGGAAGGTGGAAAGGCCATCTGTTTGGCCTTGGCAGCAAGTGAGCATTTCCCACTCCTGGGCAAGCTGCATCACTAATTCCCACCACCGTTAAAGTCTCGAACGGTACTCATAATCCCTCTATTATTCTATACAGGCATATAATATGTAGCAACGAACAAATTCGCCCAATACAAGAGCAGGCGCGAAATTACACTGAATTGGGAGTGCTTAAATTGATGAGGAGTCGTCTTGGCCAAAGAAACACCTTTTTTTTACGCCCGCTCATTATGCCTACCACCTACACCAGAGGTTCGATCAGACCAGCCTGTCTTAGTCCGACATCGTAGCGGGATAATCCCGTCGATCGAGACGCAACACCAGACCTGGGATGCCATGGCGCCTCTGACGGTCTTGGATCATCTGATCAACCCGTTGGCGTCCGCAGCACAGCTCGTCAAGTTCACCAGTAGCGACGTGGTTGACGGCGCCTCAATTCGGTTTGCTCAGGCACAGCTCACCCAGGCCGCAGGAGTCCTGTTGCGGTTACCGCAAGCTGTCATTGCGACGGCCATAGTTCTCCTCCAGCGGTACACTGTCGGCATCGACGTGGACCAGCGTGATCAATTCTCTCCCCAAACCATCTCGGCCGCTTCAATCTATCTCTCAGCCAAGATGTCTTTCACCCCGCTGTCACCTCGCTCAGTCATCAATGTCTACGTCTACCTCACATCCCCGGCCTCGCCGCTGAAATTCGTCAATCCTGCCGGTGCTGCCACAGATCCCGACCCAAAGACTTACTTCGTGTCAGAAGGCACATATGAGAGAGAGAGACAGCGGCTGTTCAGTTGTGAGAGCGCGATCCTTGCCGGCATCGGCTTCGATACACACGTCGCACTGCCTCATAGCCTCGCCCTGACATACCTGCAGGCGTTAGGAGTGGCCTCTCCGACATTGTCCCGCAGAGTGTTTGAGCACCTCAACGGAGGCCTTTTATCCCCTCAATTCTTGTACTTGACGCATCAACCCAATGCGCTGGCGGTCGCTGCCATTTACTTGGCCGCGCGAGAGTTGGAGATCAAGCTGGTTGACGAGAACTGGTGGGACGTTTTCGACGTGGACAGAGAAGATCTCGGATTTCTGGTGCTTGCATATGGCAGTCTCACCAATTTCGCCGAGGCCGAGGCGACTAAATGGGAGGGCAAGTCCCTGTCTTTGGGCTGAGTTGACTTGCTGGCGGACCTTTTGATACACGGGCTGGTGAGAAGCGGCTCCAAGACAAAGTCCTTCCATCCATGGCCCGGTTGGTGCTGGACAAATGCAATACCTTCGACGACCCGCCTCAAACACACAGTCAAACCTCCCACAGCGGCACTTTGAACCAGGGCCCTAAAGGACAGGTCTCTAGCAGTACAGCTTTTAGTGAACGCGGTCACGAATACCTTGGAGCCTGGACTCTGTTTGCATCTTGCTCGACGGAGATTCTCCAGCTGGCTGTGAGGACAGCACGTCATCTTCCCAAGTCAACGAATACTTTATCAAGGCAGATCTCCATGCAAACGCGAGGAAGGGAAAAAGCGCAAGAAAGCAGCAAATAGAAGGCATCGGGACAACGGTCGGGACCCAAGAGAGACAGGAGAAGGAGCGGTCGACATGAAAGAAGCAACAAGTTGCGACCAAGATCTCCACGCTCTCCTTGTGAGTGGCGCAAGATGTCAAGGCTTTTGGCCGTGTTCCTGATCCGAGCGAGCGGATTGCATACAACCAGTCAGAGAGTGGTTCACTCAGGGGCATGAACTAGCGCTGGGACTGATTGAGGCAGTTCAAGTCCCGCTACGGCGCTGTCAGGATGCAGAACGGTCGAAGGAGCTGACTAGCTCACTACCCACCTTAGTCACTGCCCATCAATCTGTATGCGACGTTGCGGCGCGGTTGACAGTGGAAATCTCGGTCAGGCCGTGCATCACGTGATCCGCTAGATGGGACCGTTGTTTGCGGTTGTGGCCTCGGCACTCTGTTGCAACTTTCTTTCTTCCCAGGAACCACACAGCCTCCATTCTCCCGCATTGGAGATTGCATGGGTCTGCGGCACTTCGCCAGGACACGCCTCTCCTCATGGAGACGTCCTGTGCAAAGCCGGTCCTGGTCGCACAGTCCATCCTCAGCCTCGGGCCATAATCGATGGTCGAAGATCAAACATGACAAAGGCAAGGAAGATGCGCTGAAGAGCAAGGCCAGAACGCTACTGTCACAGGATATCATCCTCGCGTCCAAACGTAAGCGTTTTCGTGTCTGAACCACGAATGAGCTGACCTGCATCAGACGGAGGCCCCGATCCGGCCCTGAACTCGCGGCTGGCAACAGCAATCGCCAACGGCAAAAAGGGACAGCTTTCCAAGACTTCGATCGAGGCTGCTATAGCCAAAGGCCAAGGCAAATCTCCAAGTGGCGCACCACTGGAAAATGTCACCATCGAGGCGATGCTCCCCTTTGGCGTCGCGGCGATGATCGAATGTCAGACCGAATCCAAGGCCCGGGTGCTGCAAGACATACGCTCGATTGTGAACCGCAACGGCGGCACTGTCACTCCGACCGCATTTTTGTTTGAGAAAAAGGGTCGAATATCGTTCGAGAAGCAGGACAAGGTCGGGGTCGACGAAGCATTGGAGGAGGCCATTGACGCCGGGGCGTTGGACATTACCTCTGAGGATGGCCAGCTCGTGGTCGATACACCACCTGCCGAGGTCGCAGCCATTACACAGCGTTTGCAAGATCGCCTGCAACTCCGTGCCGAGAGGTCGGAGATTGTGTATGCGCCGAAAGAAGAGTCGGTGGTGACCCTGACCGAAGAGCAGGGCTTGCAGCTCCAAAGTGTCCTGGACCTGCTCGAAGAGGAACCATCTTTACAGAACCTGTATATTAATGCCGTTTCTCCATGACCGTAGGATTACAAGACGGGACCACTGTTTCGTGGGTTTCTTCACATTGTGCTGCCATCAAAGATGGAATTCAACTGTTCAATGTCTCTTTTCGGACCATAGTGAGGATCATCGTGATCCTTATCATCAGACAATGGTCGTCGTCAGCCTCGAGGCAAAAGACGTAGCTTGGCAGGAATGGTAGACCACCAATTCGCGCCAAGATCAGCCTTTAAGGGCGAGAAGAGCCCATTCCTCTTTCTCGAAGAGCGATCAAAACACCACGTTCAAATTGTGCTCAGATTTGCTTCTCCTTGGACACAGCATGGTGACCGAGAAAGAAGATGCTAAAATGAGATAACCCAAGATTTGTTTCTCCTCGGCTCGTCTGGGTAGACAACATGGAAGCGGGAACGGGTCTCACCTCATGGCAGCAAGCCTTTGAAGAGTATCGAATACCGGAGATTCGGGTCATTGAAAGGGAACTGCGTGCCAGCGTGGCGCGCGACAAGGAAAAGTTGAGGGCGATTGTCGGGTAAGTTCGATGTGAATGCTCCTTCTCAGCCCCCGTGGCGAGAGTTGCGAGACTGGCGCCATGGACTCCCACCAAACCTTGCCCCGGAGGATGCCAGGCTTACCGGCTGACTTCCACTGGCAGAGGAAGCTATCGTGAACTGCTCGCTACCGCACAGGACATTGTGGACTTGGATGTGCACACCAAAGCAGTCGAAGACCAACTCCTGGTTATTGGTCACCATTGCCGACCACCGGCTCCAGACGCTGGTCCCCGGACCGCCGCCGCCAAAACTGCGGTGCTTGCGCAGCTGCATTTGCTTCAACGATGCTACTCGGCGTCAGCATCGGCACTGAGAAAGCAGTCCCTCCTGCCATGCGGTCAACTCATTGTGATTTCACGACTCTTATTGAAATCCCTCGGAGAGCACGAACACTTGACCAAAGTTCTACACGTGTTACGGGGCAAGGTCGGTGCTCTTCGGCGGCAGCTCCTTCGACAAGTAGACGTCCAAATGGTCAGCCCCGTGACGACGACGTCGAATCAAGTACAGGCCCTTTGCGCCTATTGCTTGGTGACGAGTGTTTCGTCTGATGATACATTCAGCCACCTCTGTGCACTCCGGCTGGACACGCTGCGGCGCCAGCTGGCTGATGTCTCTCTCCACCGCGCGCGGATACTGGAAGCTCTCCGATACCTCCTGGCATCCCTCCGGACGTTCAGAGCTGTCCTCGGGCGTCCGATGAACGAGGGCTTGAATCGCCTGCAGAGTCAGCCCATATTAACGGATCCAGAAATCGCAGCGCTCGAATCTCTCAACCTGGATCGGAGCCGAACGCTGATCCCCGAAGAGATCCGGTCCTTCGTCCCCTACTTCAAGCGCCGCGTGACGTCGTCGTCAGAGATGCACACCAAGCTGCGAGCCTGGTCGGAAGAAGCATGTCAGGCGCTGACATCGGCATTGCGCCGGCACCTCTCAGAGCAAGAAAAAGTTGGACCGGTGCTCCAATTGCGAACCGACCTGTACGCCATCTTTCTTCCGTCCTACTTCTCAACGCCGGGAGGCGCCCAGATCCATGACAGTCTCCGGCAGGCTTTCAACGAGAGGGTGGAGGAACTCTGTCAGAGTCAAGTCGCCAAGCTCAATCAAGTCGTAACCGATCTTGTCCACGTGAGCGCCTCCATCTCGTCCCCCGGACGGTTGTGGGATCCCGGACTGGTCATGTTGTCACCTGCCAACGGGGCTGGAAAGTTGATCGACCGCATCAAAGGCCGACACACCGGCATCAGTGGCCCCTTGAAGAAATCTGCCAACGCGTTGGACGCATGGATTTCGTCCATCAAGTCGACCCAAGCAGGCATCGCAGAGCTCGGGTCCATCCGGTGGCGCGACCTCATCGAGGAGCCTGACGAGGATGAGGATGAGGATACCAATGAGGATGCTGCTGCTACTGTCGTCGTCAGCCTGTCTCAGCATGATCCGCAATCGTATGCGGACCGACTGGACGAATCTCTTCGGCAAACCCTTTCTGATTTTGAGGGAATCATCTGCGACGCCGCATCAGGGTCGATAGACCAAGGCCCGAATGCGGAAACGGCCATCATCCTTCTGCGGGCCATCAGGATGTCGGTCTTGGCGCTCCGCCGTGCATTTCCGCCAGTCGCCCGCTTTGGGAAGATCGAAGCAGCGGTCCGAGAGCTGTGCGATGCAGTTGCCCGGGAAGTCGTCCAGCGATTGTCAGCATGCATGGAAGTGGGCCACAATTCCAGAACATTTCCCGTTGCGAGCGGCGACGGGTTACCCTCGCCGAGAGCATTTGCCACATTGCGGCGGCTGAGCTTGATTCTGTCAGACATCGGAGGTACTGACGTCTGGTCGCCGGTCGCTATTCAATCGGTCAAACGAGTGGTTCGCGAGAGGCTCTTGGACCCTGCGCACAAGCAGTTTTACGTCGAGACGGAGTTTGACGAGGCATACCTCAGCGCCGCCTTGAACGGTGAGAATGGAGACTCGACCGCGTCAGACCAATGGCGAGCACAGGTGAAGACCGGCGTGGAATATTGGTCCAGGACCAGAGTATTGTTTGGCTTGCTCGCTTGATTCATCACATCACCTCGGCTACAGTCTGTCGGCACGGGACAATGCCACTGCTGGAGAGATCGAATCCAATCATGTGGTCTCTCACATTACGGGCATCCCCTGCCAGGCCTTGGATCTATAGTTCCGCACCACTGCGGGGCAGACCACCATCTATCGCTCGAGGCGAGAGTTGCTGATTGTGACCCGCTCCTCCAACAAAGTTTCCTACGGACTCCAGCCGAACCTGAGCGCCACCTCCTGTCGTCTTCCTTCATAGGCAACCTCGCGAGCTAGCGGTCATGAGCGGCGACGAAGAATTCAATGGACACCACTTTGTGTCTCGGATGGGCCCGACGGCGAAGAGATGAGCCATTCGAGGGCAGGGTCACCTCATCGCTAGCTAAGCTGTTCATCGTTTATCAACTGCTGCTAGCCAAGCTGTAAGGATACCCCCATGATTTTCGGTTGGGAGGTCGGCCACGTGTGATTCCGCCCTCAGCCATGCGGCTAATAGCCGCCTCTCATTGATGCAGTCCAGCATTAGACCCGACACAGAAGGCTGGAGGCGGCTATTGCAGGCGGTCAGACGGAAATGTAATTCAGTCGTTGCAACCTAAGAAGCCAAATCAGACCGGCTGGTGTAGCGAAAGGTTGTGTGGGTCCCTTGGAGTGGGAGTAATCGACTTGAGATACCCGAAGGCAGCGAAATGCCCCGATCGAACGTCGATGCAGCAGGGAGAAAACGCGGCATCTGTTGTAGGTTCGGGGAGCACCGTTGGAGTGGCTGATATCGTAGTGCTACGTTACAGTACTGATCTGCGACGAAACTACACACCTGCTGAATGTGGAAACCCCAGGCCGGCCTGGGCAGATTTTCAATGGCAGCCAAGCCCGGCGGGCGCCACTGGTCATTGTGTACACACGGCGGCATACCTTGCTACTCGCACAAAACCCTGGTAAGCCTCGTCAAGAACCGTCAAGAGCCGTCAAGCCTATCTTCCGCCTGCGCCATTTGTCCGCCCGTCGCCCAGAAATGGTGTGAGAGGGGGCGAACTGGGCCACCTTGAAGCATGAAGCATCCGCATGCCAAGAAAGCCAAGAAAGGCTTTCAGCTGTCTCCTGCCAATCACACCCTCAACAGTTACATGTGATTCCACCCGGGTGTCGATCTCCTGCCTTCTGGATCCACTGCGGACTTGGCGACCGTCCTCAATCTGCACCCAATGCATATTCCCTTCTCCAGCAGGGCCAGTCATGGCCTCGGTCTGTGTTATCAGTCGCGTGCCTATCCGGAGGGCCAGACATCGCCAGAGCGTTACATCGAAAGCGACCCTCACGATGGCCGCCTCGTCTCTTTCACAGACAGCTGGATTCGCCAGTGTGGTAGATATATATCGCGGCCACCACCATGACTACCACCACCTCTTCATTGAGTCTCCGCCGAGACGACCTCTCTTGCCTGTTCATATTTTGGTCGCCCTTCCGCCTTCTCGACAATGAAGGTCGATACTGCTGCTACCACCACCGTGCTTCCTCAGAGTGGCCTCGCCCAGGATGAGGAGGTGCGAAACGCCAGCGTGAGCGGGCTGCCAGCAGTCATAGGTCCGTTCAACCAATCATTGTGAATGTGGACCTTCTGACGATCCTTGATAGATGACAAGTCCAGTCTCCCCTCGGACATCATTGATGACGGGACATTTCCCACTGAGGAAGAGATCAAGACCTTGCACCGTGTGCCCGACAAGGTCCCATGGCGTGTGTATACAGTCGCCTTTGTCGAACTTTGCGAGCGATTCTCCTACTATGGCACTCAGATTCTATTCCAGAACTACGTCCAGCGTAATCTGCTCACGTCGACCGGTGCGGCTCCCAACCCCGGCGGTAGCACGAACAACAATCCCGGCGCGTTGGGTCAAGGCCAGCAAATCGCCACGGGATTGAGCACCTTTTTCAGCTTCTGGTGCTACGTGACCCCTCTCTTTGGGGCCTGGGTTGCCGACACGTACTTGGGACGGTAAATGCTGCCGTGGCCTGCTATCCTTGCGCCAGAGTCTAACTCTTGCCATTCAGATACAACACCATCATGGTCAGCATTGGATGTGCCGTCCTTGGTCACGTCATCCTCATCGTCAGTGCCGCCCCGTCGGTTCTTCAACATCAGAATGGCGCCCTGGGCGCCTTCATCGTCGCCCTCGTCATCTTCGGTCTCGGCACCGGCGGCTTCAAGCCCAACATTTCTCCTCTCATTGCGGAGCAGATTGTGGGTGAGAAACTCAGAGTGGTCACGACCAAGAGCGGCAAGCGTATTATTGTGGACCCGGCGGTCACATCGGCCCGTATCTATAACTGGTTCTACCTGTTCATCAACATCGGCGCCCTGGTGGGTCAAATCACCATGGCATACGCCGCGCTGTACGTCGGATACTACTTGGCATTTCTCTTGCCCACTATCATGTGTAAGTCGACCGCCGGCGGGTTTGCCGCCCGCCTGCCACCGGAAAACCGCTGACCAACGACCTCTAGTCCTGGGTTGCCCTATCGTGTTGATCGCGTTTAAGAAGAACTACCGGTTGAGGAAACCGGAGGGCAGTGTCCTCGGCCCTGCCGTCAAGCTCCTGTTTTTTGCGACCAAAGGCAAATGGTCCATCAACCCGGTCAAGACGGTCAAGAACATTCGCAGTGCCACATTCTGGGAGGACGTCAAGCCTTCCAAAATTCCGGCGGATCAGCGCCCGAAGTGGATGACATTCGACGATGCCTGGGTGGACGAGGTTCGGCGCGGATTCAAAGCCTGCGCCGTCTTCCTGTGGTATCCTCTCTACTGGATCACATACAACCAGATCAACAACAACTTGACCTCGCAGGCCGATACCATGCGCCACGCGGGCGTGCCCCCAGAAATTGTCTCCAACTTGGACCCGCTGGCCTTGATCATCCTCATTCCCATCTGCGATCTCTTCATCTACCCGGCTCTCCGGAAGGCAGGCATCCGCTTCACTCCCCTCAAGAAGATCACTCTTGGTTTCTTCGCCGGCGCATTTGGCATGGTGTGGGCGGCCGTGGTGCAGAGCTACATCTATAAGCACAACGAATGCGGCTACTATCCGAGCGAGGGTCTGCCGGACGGCTCGGACTGCAGCCCGGCCACCATCAGCGTCTGGGTCCAGACGGGCATCTACGTGTTGATCGCCATGTCGGAAATCCTGGCCTCCATCACGTCCCTCGAGTATGCCTTCACCAAGGCGCCCAAGAACATGCGTTCCATGGTCCAGGCGGTCGCCCTGTTCATGACCGCCCTGGCCAATGCCATCTGCGAAGCTATGATCTCGCTGTCGACGGATCCATTGTTGGTCTGGAACTATAGTGCCATGGCCGTCGTCGCCTTTGTGGCTGGCTGCTTGTTCTGGATCACGCACAGAGAACTCGACGCCGATGAAGATGTGCTCAACAACCTGCCCGTTGGTCATGTGGGAAAAGCCGCCCAGGACGAAGAGATCCGGAGACGCTCCAGCTTTTCGGCCCCGGTTAGTGGAGCAGGAGAGGAGAAGTTGAAATAGATGGTGAATTCATTCATCGGTCAGATATTCAGGGAGCAGATGACGGAGATGAACGGCCGCCGTGTAATTTGGGACTGTGGAGAATCTCGGCCATCCACGAGAGAACTCGATGGATGCGTGATACCCCATCCTGGCCTGAGGGATATGATACGAGCTAGTTTCATCAATAGACTCCATGACACCCACTCATTTGGGAAGTTCCTGTCATGATGCAGCCATCACGGGTGCGAAGCAGTATCCCTGACGGAACCACTATCCGCCAGTCCCGGAGATGTCGTCATTCCACATTTACACGACCATCAGGTGAATCATACTTTGAATCCATCTAGGATGATCATCCGGAGGCGAGATTCAACAGCTTTTGGCCGTGATCATTCTCCCGGGCGGTCGTGTGCCGAGACTTCGACCTGGTCTCAGATCTTGACAATACTTGACCTGGTCAGTCCGAACAGGATGTGATCCGACTTTGGTACAGGCGTGTATCTGATGAAGGTCTCTTTCCTACGCACTGCCACTCAGAGACGTATATTGTCCGTGGTATCTTCTCACCAGCTAACCGACGGTGCGGCGCAATCCATCCTCCAACGACCATTCAGCATTCCGCGACTGCCGCTGTCTCCCCCGTGGATCACATTTCATCAGAGATCGTCTTTCTCTGCGTCAACGGCCATGGCATCTCAAGAGAACTCCGCCCTGCCAAAGTTCTTGTCAGCAATGCAGTCCATTTATGGACCGTTTCCCGATTCGACGGATCCCGACTTGTCCAGTTGGAAACCACCACCTGCGGCTGAGGGCCACCGTGGAAGGTATCTATGGACGGACGGATTCGCTGTCGTCAACTTTCTCACTCTCCATCGCCTGACCCAAGATCCGCGATATCTGACGTTTGCGACAAACCTCGTTTCAGCCGTGCACAATATTCTCGGCTATACCCGGGACGGCAAATCGCGACTTCCAGGCGCCACCGAATCCGAACCTCTCAAAGGCGGCCTGCGGATCGGGAAAATAGACGAGACCGGTCCCGATGGCGACGGACAGTATTTTCACTGTGAGTTGTTCAGTACCTCGACCGCAATCCCCAGAGCTGACCCTCAATTTCGCTTAGATCTTACCGTGTGGATGTTTGCCCTTAATCGTGTGACACTCGTCACGGGCAGCAAATGGTACAATGACCAAGCGGTCTGCATGGCCCAGGCAGTCTTGCCGCATTTCATGACCAATCCGTCGTCAAAGCGACCTCGGATGTTCTGGAAAATGAGCATGGATTTGTCGCATCCGCTGGTCATGAGTGAGGGCAACCTGGACCCCATCGACGGCTACGTGACGTACAAGTTGCTCCAAGAGAGCGCTGATGACAAGACCGTCCTCACAGGCGAAATCGTGGCGCTGAAGAAGATCGTGGACACGAAATGGGAGAATTATTCTTCGAGTGATACTCTCGACCTGGGCATGACCTTGTGGACCGCACACTGGCTCAGCGACCGGGAAGAATGGGCGGCCGTGCTTTCGCGGCGTGCGGTTTATTGCCTGAAGCAGCTCGTCCTTCATGGATACTTTAACCGTTCTACCGCGCGACGTCTAGCATTCAGAGAGTTCGGGACCGCCCTCGGCGTACGCAGTGCTGATGTGATCGACGATCCTGAGTTGGTAAGCCTTCCAGATGTGATATGTGAAACATGGGAGAAGGCTGGATTGGTCCCAAAGCCAACTCACCAGCAGCAAGGGAGAATGGCAGAGCTGATGCCCATCACCGCTGTGATGTATGCTTCGGCGCTCATTCCGGGTTTGATGAGTCGACGAAGGTGATCTCACCAGTGGAGGAGAGTGTTATTCCTCGGAACTCTGGGCGGGGGGTTGTCAGCCAAAAAAGTCGTTTCCGTCATCAGAATATAATGACCAAATTTCCATGTTTCTGTTGAGGAGCAGGTTTCCAATAACTCAGTCGGCCTGGCCCCTTCCTTTCCATATCTGGCAAGAACCCGCCTAGCCCAATATTCATTTCTCTTCTTATTGACATCGGACAAGAAATCTGGGTCCAATTTGCTGGGCGGTGCCGCCGTTCCAAACACCCACTCTTCACTCTCATATAAGTGGTCGGCTCGGTACTCCTACAACACCGGCGCAGACATGATCGAACAATCAATCATCATCTCGCGTCCATCAAATTTCAAAAATCATCGTCCATCTAAATGTCTAGGTCTAAATTCGATTCCTCTAGAAATGGTAATCCCGGTCACTCCTTCGGCTGTCCACTAGACACAATCTGGTGGCTGCTCTGCCAGTGCGCCAAGCCTCACAGTCTCAGCCTAAACACCACATCGCCTGTTACCTCTCAACTGAGAGGCCACTTAAGCGTTCATCATCTCTCCTCGCCTCACGCACCTAATTCATTAACAACTTTCCGACCTAATTCTTCTATCAGCTTTTCCCGCTCCTTCAACGTTGCGCCTTCTGGCCTTCAAACCCCAACATGGCTACAATTAGAATGCGGAATGGGCGAGGCTAGGTCAGGGCTATAGGGCAGGGTAGGGTTTGGGCGGTGATTTAGGCAGCCCTGAGCCCTGGTGGGCGGGCTGCCCAAGGCCTCTGCCCCTCTCGGCCTCGCCCATTTCGCAGTCTAGCTACAATTTGCGGATCCAGCGCTGTGCCACTTACATATACACCCGTGTCAAGGTCGTCCTCAAGCACAGCTACATCAAAAGAGCCTATGCCAGTGGAGAGTTCTCCGCCGGATATGTTCCCCCTGGAGGGATTAGAAGACGCTCGTATCTATCAGTACAAAGGGATTCGAGATCTACAAGAACGTGTCGGCTCACAGTCTACCGCATTGATGGATGGCCGCACGAATCAGCAGTACCTCATCTTCAGGGGTGTCACAAAAGCAAACGTTGAGAAGATGGACCGGGAACATCAGCGCGCCGAAATAGGGAGGCATACTCGATTCAGCTATTACACCGATGGCAATCTATTGGTTATCAAACTGATGCCCTCAGCGGAACACCAAGGCGCGCACCTCATACTATCCCAGAAACTTTCCCTCGCAGCTCTCAGAATGGGCCTCCCAGGAAATTGCTTATATCCTGTTGGCGGGACAACATACCAACGCCCTAACTCCTCTAAAGAGGGCGATACAGGATACCGCCCCATCCCGGCCCGACGCCGAAAACTGATTGGCCAACCATTGTTTTGGAGTCTGGACTCTCTGAAATGCTTATTCTTCTGAGACATGACGCAGGATGGTGAGATAACGCTGGAGGAGATGTCAAGATTGTCATCATCATCTCAATAAAACCAGCAGAGAAGAACCTAGTGGTCGAAAAGTGGTGCGGTTCTCCGCCTCTTACATATATCACACAAAATCCCCCTCCCCAACTAGGTCCTCCTACTCGGTTGAATACCATCGGTCAGCCAATCGTCACTGTTCAGCCAGGCACTGTCTCAGCATATGACATTGCTGGAGCGCCTCTGAGTCTCGAATTTGACAAAATCTTCCTCCGAGTCGCTGTACTGCTAAATGAAAGCGACATTGTCTTTAGTGCAGCGGATCTTGCGCTGTGGGCGGATGAATTCTGGCAGGGCCTTCAATATGGATAGCAGGGGTTATGACAAGATCAAGGGAATAAGCACATTGTTGGAGGGTGGTGTAAAGGGCGGGTTGGAGGAGACCCTGGGAGGGCCGAGCTCCGGCTGCATCTTGTGAACAGGGCAACAGCGCCAGGGGCTAGAATGGAGTGAGGAGAGGAGGATGGAGAGGTCACGGATGGAAAGGCTAACCTAAGCTATTGTACCGCCTGTAAAGAAGGACGCACAACAATAATAAAAGTAAACCCCAAAGGCGGGCGAGCAAAACCTGGGCTGTTCCCGAACTGGCAGGCCACCTACACCGGAGGCAGATTTCCTGGTCAACCTCTTTATCTCTTGAAGACAGTGTCGCCGTTCCATGGTGTCTCCAGTGCCGCCAGGCGGTTCTTCCCGCCGGTGAACAACACAATGGTCCTCGCCTCGAAGCAGATTTCGGATCAGGACAGGGGAGTGCAATATCATCCTGAAAACCAGAAACTTGGTCACTGCCGGATTGTCTCGACTAGAGGTTCCACAATTTCAGACACTGGCCCTCCTCGACTGTGAAAAAACCCCAGGCACAGTACTTTGGGTCACTTGACCCCAAAATGATCTTCAGCCTGCTTTGGACGGGGTAGTGGCGGTATGCTCGCCGGCCTCCAGTGCCGTGGCGCTGGAGAAGGTGGTCGCAGGGCTACTGGGTTTAGGACTTGTGCCGGCCTCATTCGTTCTGTGCATGCTGCCAATTAAAGCGACGTTTGGCCGGAGAGTGGTCTTCGAGGGAAAGATGATCTGCGTTTCAAGATCATCGTAGTCCTGCCCCGGATTCGCGGTTTTCCAATCTAAAGCCTCGAGGAGATGATAGAATGCCGCCGCCAGGAGCGAACCCAAGGCCGGACCAACCCAATAGATCCAGTGATATCCAGGAAATTGGCCATTGATCACATCCGGTCCGAGTGCGCGAGCAGGATTAATGCCTGCGCCGGTGTAGTATATGCCTAGAGAGGGTTCAGGTTGGTTCTTTCATCTGATAATTCAGGGAACTTACTGCACAGGTGTCCAATAAACAGGGCAATGCCAATGCCAAGAGGCGCGAGGAATGTGGCCTTGTGTTTAACTGCGGCAAGCATTATAACGCTCAACACCAGCTCTGTGGTTGTGAACATCTCAATAAAAAGGCCTTGAGTAATTGACGTGCCTCCACCGAGTCGAACGTCAACAGCCATCGGACCGGGAAAGGTTGCTGACACGGCGCCAGCTGCCGCGATACCGCCAACGATTTGTGCAACAAAGACCACCAGGCAACGCATGGCGGGAACGGCGCGGACAAGAAATAGAGTGAGGGTGATCTTGAGCAGGATCGTGAGTGGGCCCACTATCTCGAAAAGAAATAAGAGCGACTTACAGCGGGGTTAAACATCCCTCCACTGACGCGGTAGAACAGCCAGACGTTCACGGTCACGGAGCATCCGAATCCCAAGGCAATGTACAGCAGTTTGGACGTGTTGGGTGCAGCATGACTGTCTGCACTGGGTGGGGGAGTATTGGCAACTTGTGCTATCGAAAAAGAAAAGAAGAGGAATAGGAATGTTCCGGCCAACTCAGACACGAACGCGGTCAGGTGGTTCCGTGGACCGTCTGGTAAGAAACCCATAATTCCTCCTGTGTTGAAAAGCCAAGAATGTTCCTGAGACCGTACTGTTACATCAGTGGGAGGGGGGATACCAAAGCCTTTCATATACTTCGTCTGTCTGACAAGGAAGCAGCTTGGCGAATTCCCTTACCCGTTGTCTCACATGTTACGGAATAGCAAAGGGAAAACGGAGACAACGTGGTGGACCCTGAGGCGTGGTAGGTGCTTCTTCGGAGCTGAATTCGATCAAATTGGAGCACAGCTGTTCCATGCTCGCAGACATTGACGAGACTTGCCTCCCCCCTCCTTCCGGGTGGCTGAAATTGACAAGGTGTCCCCGGAATCACATCACAGAGCGGTGCAGTAAAACATTGTGGTGGACCCCAAACTTTGCGTATCTCAGCTCACAAGTCGGCAGATAGCGAAGAAAACTGTTTCCAGAGCACGGAAACTTCCCGGACGCCCACGCGTTGCCAGATAGGCATGTGAAACAGACATCATTTATTTTCACTGCGCTGGCGTTTTCGCCAGCGCCAGCCCACTAACCTGAGCGGGCGGCTAGACCAGAGAAATGCTTTGACTACCCCAACATAGGTATGCTCGGACAAGACAGTTGTGAGCTCATAAAGAAGCGTGAGTCTGGCCGCTCAGGAAGTCTCCTATCCTGGCACCATCAGAATTCGCGCGTAAAGGTTTGCAGGGTTGTGGCCTGTCAAAGACGGCATCGATCTCGGTTCTTCGGCTCCCCCGGTGGCCTAGCAGAGATGCAAATGTGGGTTCATCTCTCTTGTGGATGACGTGCAGAAGGGTGGGGCTGTAAGCTTCAATCTTTTCTGTCTACCAGCTGCCGCTTGCTGATCCGTCTTCAGTATACCTTTCCACTAAGCGTCTCCACTCACGTCAATAGCCATCTGTCAAAACTAGCGGAAAAATTTACCTGTCCGCCCACAACGCGCACTCGGACCAACAACGGGATCAACGTCAAGTACACGCGTGCCTAAGAGTCTCGACAACTAGCGGATTAGATCAGGTAGTCAGTCAGTTGAACTGTGATTGGCAGGCCAGGGTGTCAGTGGTGATGCCTCTGATTATTGCAGTCTTTGTCATCACTGCTGAGATTCGAAGCCCGGACTTGGTCTTACCCAATGTGATTGATCATGAAATACGGCCTAGGTCATCTAGACAGAACCGCATTGACTCCTCAGTCTATGGGTGGCTGTCGGGAGGGCATTCCGTTACTTCCGGCGCACCACTCCGACATGTTACACGAGCTTTGTGGAAGTCTAATCCGGCACATTCCTCTTGAAAGATCGCGGGCCACCTTATAGTCATTGTCAGTAAGTCATCGCACCCTTGGCGCGCTCCACACCGTCATCTTACACCAAAGAGTAAGTGGGACAATGCATGCATCACATCTCAAATCATGATCACAATCTGGATTAGTGAAAGGTTAGATATTGTCATGATGTTGGCGACCTGGCATGTAATGTTGGAGGAATCAGGCATAGCATGCCTAGATTGGCCACCATAATTCTCCAGACTTGAAACCCATTGGGATCAGATCAACAAGAAACATCTTAGGGATGAGTGGAAGGGTCCAGACGTCCGTCATGCTAAAGGCTGATACACCAGGCACAGAGAGCCAGCCTATGTCAATCATTAGTATAGCAGTAGAACACACTCATGGAGGAGATTGAGGCTGTACTTGTTTGATGCCAGCTACGGATCTGCAGCAGAGCCTTGTAAAATAGCTGTACACCTATCTATGCCTCAACACCTATCCATTATTCCACCGTTTCATGGTTGGGAAACGAAAGTGCTGTTACCGTCAACCAACTTTCAAGCATTGCCTGCCATACAGGGCAAGTCCCGACTGCAGCAGCCCGCTTACGTGGCCTGGCGTCTAAGAATAGCCTTAGGCAAGATTTGGGTATGCCCTCTGAAGCAATGGAACTAGAGATCTAAAAGGGTGTAAGGTTTTGGCAATGTCATGTAACCTAGGTTTAGCAAAGACTTCACGCAAATCTCCAGTTCGGGAATGGTCGCGATACCTTGCATGTCCTTGGCACTACTGCTCTCTCTAGGCCAAAGAAAGGCATTCTCAGAAATTCCAACATGGTGATGTCTGCTCAATCCAAGGTTGCACCTACTCTACTATCTAAGCCTTCTTCTTCAGGAACAGGCTCTGGACGTTGCAGTAAGACCGGAGCCCGCCAAGGCTCCATTCATAGCCAATGCCGCTTTCCTTGTGGCCTCCAAACGGCGCATTGGGGTCGAGCTCGAGATGTGTGTTGACCCAAACGCTGCCTGCATCGAGTTGACGAGCAATCCTGGTGGCCTCTTCCAAATTGTTCGACCAAACCGACGCCCCGAGGCCCATCTTGGTGTTGTTGGCTCGAGTAATGACGTCGTCCTCGTCGGTCCAGGTCAAGAGAGGAAGGATCGGGCCAAAAGGCTCCTCGGTTACGATTCTTGAGTCGTCTGCGGGCCTGTCGATGATGGTGGGCGTGAGGAAATAGCCCGGCTTCTCCTCATTCTTGCCCCCGACAGCAACATTCCACTTCTCCTTCTCGATATCTGCGAAGAACGTCTTGACCTTCTCGAACTGCATCGAGTTTTGGACTGGGCCCAAAAAGACGCCCTCCTCGTGGCCTTCGCCGAGCTTAAGTGTCTTGGTAAAGTTGACAATGGCATCTTTGAACTTCTCGTAGATGGCCTCATGCACGTAAATACGCTTGATGGCCAAACAGATTTGACCGGAGTTGAGGAAGGCGAGAGTGGCGATCTAGACAAGAGCCATTGTTATTATGAAATGCTCGGAGATAAGCAGGCGATTTGTCATTCCTTACCTTGGGGGCTACAGTATCAACGTCGACATCCTTGGCGACGATGGCTGCATCCTTTCCGCCCCTGGCCGGCCGTGTTAGTCCAAGTCAGTTTCTCAATTGCTGGATGACCTACAATTCAAGGGTGACTCTCTTCAAGGTCTTCGCAGCGCTCTCCATCACCTTCTTGCCAGTAAAAGTTGAGCCTGTGAAGCTGATCTTGGCAGGACCGGGGTGTCCGGTCAGCCAGGGGCCAAGATTGTCGTCTCCGCTCAGGACCTGGAGAACACCGGGAGGGAAGAATTGCTGCCCCAGCTCGCCGAGTTTGAGGTCGCTGTAGGGTGTGAAGGGTGAAGGTTTGATGATGATCGGGTTGCCGGTCAGTATTGAAGGGCCGACCTTGCCCAGGGCCAAATGGATCGGATAGTTCCATGGGACAATACCGACCGCGAGGCCGAGAGGGGTGTATCGGACAATTGTTTTCTTTTCATCGTCCTCCGCGACCACTTCCTCCTTCAGTTCGATGTTGGAAAGCTCTCGCAGCCAATGGACACCAGTCTGGACCTCTGCCAGAGCAAAATGAATCTGTCGCGTCAAGAGTTAGATCTGCATAATTATGGTCAGAGGCCCTCTCACCGGTTTGCCCTGCTCCTGGGTGAGCAGCTGCGCAAAGCCTTGGGCATGCTGCTCAATGCCGTCGGCGTATGCCAGGACGGCCTTCTTACGTTCTTCGTATGCGGTCTTTGACCAGATCTTGAAGGCTGCCTGCCCAGCCGCGACCGCGTCGTCAACGTCCTGGGGAGTGGAGACTGGGACTTCTGGATTTGGTTTCGCAGTGGCGGGGTTGATTCCGTGTCTTGTCTCTTTGGTCGAGGTCAGTTTGCCATTGATAGTGTTGTAGAAACCGTTCAAGACGTCAAAGTCTTTGGTGGCACTGAGTGAACCCATCGTGAGTGAATATCGGGATATTGGGTTAAAAAAATTGGTCTAAACGAGATGATTAACTCTCCAGGTCTAGGAGCAAGAAAGCGACTGCTTTTGGCGAAAGCGAGTCCATGACGAATTTGTAAGATGTGGCGATCCGCGAGCTCGCTTTGATGGAAGGTGGGTCAGGACCAACTCGGACGAACTTCTGAGAAACTGCCACCACTCACAGTGCGAGATGGTGGCTCCATCATTGTGACACTGTGGGAGGGGCAGACGACAATACCGAGGAGGAATTTGGTGGGGGGCCGAGGTAGCGCGGGTTGAGCCATTTCACCAGGAGCCAAGCCGGCAGAGGCTGGAGTAGGCGGAGTGACTTTGACATCCATCCTTTCTGGAAGCTGCACTGACTCGACGGTCGTGAATCGTCCAGTGCGGTGTGTCATAGATCTCTGACTGCTCCTTCGTTCTTCTCCACCTCCTCTGCTGCTCGGTCAGATATCAGTTTGGTTGGTGTCCCGAATGCCTGGACTTTTATGCCTCCACTGAGTTTTCCCTGGTTACCGGCAGTGGTCTGAATGATGGCGACTGCAAGCAAACGCGCAGACACATCAATATATGGATATCCAGTTTGGCAGTGTTCAGTCCGATTCGCTTACCACTGAGGATGTGATTAAGTTTTTCCCCTGCTAAGCAACTCTACAACGTCGTGCAGGTCAAAATCCATCTTCGTCCGTCAACCTTTGACAGACACCTAAGGCATCAGTAAGTTTCGAAGAATAACAACTCAACCGCCCAGTTAGCGACTAAGTCAGAGCAGGCTTTCCCCGCAATTCGGTGCCAAGGATATATACCCGAGCTAGGTAAAAGCCGGGTTAGAATTCTGTCCTCCTTGATGTCCACCAAGCCTTTATGGTGATAGGCTGAGTCTGCTTTCGATATGACAACGGCAGTTCCAGGGGACCAGAAATCTTTGGCCCAAACGTGCTTGTTAACGCATGGACTCATCCGATAAAACAGCGCCGGAACCGCCTCGGTTTCCTCTTCCCTTGTGCCAGCCGCTTACCCATGTGCACCATCCCTTCAATTTCAGCCTTCGGCGGTTCCTTGAATGATTTGGTAGGTTTCTCTGGATGCGATCTGCTGACACGAGAGGAATGTGGCAAGTGTGGTTTCCCGTCTTCGGACCGGCGCTGTTTTACTTACTGCTCTTGCTGGCACTTCGTACCTGACCTATGCAAAAAGCACGTGAAAACAGTCCAGCAGAACGGCAATAGCTGTGCAGTGCGGTGCTCGCGAGGAGGAGCACGCTTGAGATTCATCCCGGGGATTCTGGAGCTGGCCTCCTTATCGACCAACTCCAGACGGCTGCCATCGGGTGCCAGCTGTGTATTCCCCTAATTCCCGTGAATCTCTTCTCAAGCACAGCGAAGCCTCATAGAGAAGGGTCTGGCCGGGAAGGTCAGGGAGTGAGTGGACGCCGTGGTAGGTTCAGGAGGGAGTCTTTGCCCGGCAAGTTACCGTACACAACTGGGATCCAATCAAGGAGGATTCGTATCCTGTCCCCTGACCATCTCCTCATTCTGCTAACGGGGCTATCCGTTACATTTGCAGTCCAATATCTGCGACGACCTGTATTCGAAGAAAGATGCCCTGGTCTTCGAGATCACAAACAACCGGGAATTCAGGTACGACCTCCAAGACGGGCCGACATGGTGTCTGCAGCATGAACGAAGCAGCGTATAGAATCCACTGCTCAATATTACCGTGCAGGATTGTCCTAACTGTGGCAGCCTTGTGGCACTGATGGCACCTCTCAGATCAACTTCTCCACTCGAATGCGAAAGCGAGTTGAAATCGCCCCGGACAGAGTTCACCAAGCCGACGGCAGTCAAATATGGCGAGCACAGCGGTGTTTGATGACGAGGCGCTGTCCCCCAGTTCCTGTACCAGATGGACGAAGACTACCACCTAGTGTCAAGGACATCACGACGCTGGGCAGGCCGCCTAGACACCTCACCACGACTGAGCCAAGATGATTCAACAGGCCGCCGAAGCAGTCGTTCGCGACTGCTCTTGGACGCCATGTCCTTCCCAGAGGTCGGTCCTGGTCGCCGGGTACCCCCCACGATGGCGAGTCGATTAATCTGGTGCTCTACAACGCAAGCAGTCCGGCACCTTCCGGCAAGGGTCCACGAGGCTGGCGCCACATACCCCTTTTGCGGGATCAGGCTGGTGATTGACGTTCAAGGTCAGGGCAGACTGGTCAAGCTGGAGCCGGCAAATAGGAGCTGAATTGAATTGAAATTCGGGCGAACTGAGCCGAGCCGAAGTCTCAGATGAAGTGATAGGGAAGTGGTCTGAATATCCAGTGAAATCAGGGGCAATATGCAGGATGAGATGTGGAGACACGTCCCACGATCTCTGAATTGCTGTCACGGAAGCATCCTACCATGTCTGATTGGTCTGATCAGATCTGATCTGATCTGCAGTACTCCTGAAGTATGTGTCAAACCACGAAAATTTGCATTGTTCTATTTAATGAGGCCCTTATTTCGTCTTTGCTCCACCCCAATCATTACGCATTATCACATTAGCTGGGTATGTTACCTTCTGTACCCGACCAAAACTTGTATGGACTCGCAAGCATGAGCAAAAAGCAGATGGCACCCCGTTCCGTACCATCCAGGACGTGCATCCTCATTGCTAGGAAGGGGGCCACGGGATATACGTTGCCGTGCTCAGGTTTGTTTTTCCCCTTATTGCCACTGAGTTAAGACATATTGTGCTGTGGCCAAGTGGGGCGTGCGCCAGGATCCACAGCGAGCGAATTCCAATGGCGTATGACGTACGCCAATATTCGTCAACCCACGTTGGATGAGACAAAGCTGTGATCAGCGGTAGAACGGCGGTGATCCACAGTCTGGCACACATCGACGATCCCTGCATGTCTCACTACCCCATACAGGTAATCGGCTTCTTGGGCGTTGCGTGTATCCCTGGTTGTGGTGGCCCGGGCGAGGTAATTGAGCATGCATCACCCAACGCTGTAGAGAAAATTTCAGCCAGCGAGGATTTCATTGTTTCTTCCTCCCCGCAGAGCTGCGACCAACGGGCGATTCCAGGTTGACGGCGCGGTTGTTCCAATCTCGCGCGGCCGTTGCATTTGGAAGATCTTGCCATGTCGTAAAAAAGATGACGAGTCTGGCACCCCAGCAGCAGTGTTCCCACCTCTGCCTCCTCGGATATTTGGGGTGACGCGCGGTTGGTGGCGTGGATGTGTCTCTCTCCCCGTTTAGGTGCCATGTGCGACGGCGATGGACGTGTCCTCAGATTCGTCGGTCCTGGAACTGGCATCGTGAGAACGACGTGTCGGTACTCGGTCTCCAGGCTCGGACAGGTTCGGATAGGTCTTTTCATATTCTCGTGACCGCCAGCTTCAGATCGGAGACGATAAAAGTGACATTGGAACTGGCACTCAGGGCTTCAGAGCCGAACGCCAGGTATCCAAGGTAATCAGTGGCGCTGGGCCCTCCCACGCTGCTCAGGCTCTGGAGGAGCGGAACAAGATCGCCGGTGAAGTTGTCGACGTCAGTGCTGGCGACCCAGGTGAGCACAGTCTGTCCGAGGGAGTTCTGACCAAAGTAAAGCGAACTATACACGAACACGTCAGCTTATTTCCATCCACGTGGACAGCACATGAGGACGAAAGAGGACGCGTGTGAGATGTGACCACGGTCGGAGAACGGCCAGGGGGACGTACAACGTGGTGCCGTTGATGATTTGCGTCAACCGGGCGCCTTGATCCAGGCCGATGGGTTGCGTGGCGGGACCAAAGTCTGCCAGCCAGATCATGACTTCGTAGTTGGCATTGACGGTGCTCGTGGCGTTGGTCTGGTCAGAATCCAAGAACATATCAATGGCAACGTTGGCATTCAGGTCGATGTTCTCGAGCGCCGTAACATCGGTCGTAGTCGGTGCCGTGTCGCCCACTCCGTACGCCCAGGTGACGTCGATGTCGATGGCACTGATACTAGAGATTTGAGATGGAAACTTGTTGGAGTCGTCCATCTTGATATTGGGGAATGCATGGACCGGTTCCGACGCGGGCCCCGGTGGAAAGGCCCAGGTGATGGACCATTCCGGTGCGGTGGTATTGGTTGGGTAAGTCGCATTATCCCATGTGGTAACCTGTCACCGTGATTGAGGACGCGGGCCGGCGTGAGAAACAAGGGCTGCGACTTACATTCATGCACAGACCTCCAGTGCCCGTGTAGTCTGCTGTTATGCCCCATTGATTGGGATTCACTGTGCGTGATCCGAGGTTAGCCCCCTTCTACACCACCACCACCAACAACAACAATAACAAACAGCACCATCCAGCTCATCAGCATTCTGCACGAGCGGCGCCAAGCCAGAGCCGGCACCGGCCGTGGAGCCGTGACGTAGAACATCCTTGCAGCCCATTGAAACCAGCTTCGGGTGCTAGTCCAGGCACCGCGCCATGACCTGACTGACGGTGGGACCACTCCAAAAAGGCCCACCGACGGGTCCAGGGGGAAACAAATCGCTCTCGCGGGAGAGAAAGAGAGACACTTACGAGTGTATTGCTGGCCATCAGTGTCGGGCGTGATACCAAAGGCGAGCTGGCAGTACGTCGCAGTGTGCACGGCGTTGCTGACGAACAACGGCGTCTGACCACGCGAAGTTCGGTAGGACTGCATCCCAAGCAGCACGCCCACGGTGACGGCGATGGGCAGGATCAGGAAGCCCAGACTGACAAAGGACAGACGGCCCATGCTGGCAGGAATAGGAGCGACTTGAACTCGACTTGGGGCCACAGAGCGTGCTGGCGACGGACGGCGACGGCGGCGACGACGGCGACAATGTTGAGATGGCGACGACGACAGCTAAGGTAGGCGGGGGCGCGCGGGAGATACTGATGCGATATGTATACACGAGCGAAGCAGTGATGGATGATGGTGAGGATGGAAAAGATGATGAGCCGAGCCCTGTCTGGCCAGTCACTTTTCCAACCACCATTTCAGCTCTGCAACGCCGTTCCCGCCCTGCTCCCAGCAGCACCGACCACGGGCTTGCTGCTGCGTCGGTCGGAGCTCAAACAAGACATCCAATAGCTCAGCGGACCCGATAGTCGCCCGCGCTGCGGTTGGCTCGCTTGCTCTGACACAGGATACCTCAGGAGGAGACCATGTCCGACCCCCGACAGTTAGGCTGGTTTGGGAAATTTGTCGTTGGCCTCCTCAGCACAGCGATCTCCACACCAATCCACAGATTTGCCTACGGGAGTCCGAAACCTCTTGGACTGGCCCATTTCCCAAAAATACCAGGCCCTCCATGCCCTGCGCCTCAGCTATCGGCAAATAAAAAACTCTGTCCCGGTGTTGTCGCGGTCCTGTCGACGCCACTGCAAATCTGCGTGCCAGCCTCTCTGACCCAACCAGCCTACTCTTCCCGCCTTGCCGCCGTCTCCCCGTTGGTCCCCCTCCCCAGCCTTCGGCTCTGGCATCGGCCAACCACCGCCAGAGGCATTGCCTGTGGTGTCCGGTGACAAGCGACGTGATGACGATGATAAGGTACCACTGGCCAAGCCCGTCAGTGATCGTTCATCAAAGCTTTCTCGCCTGTTGCTTGCTCGCCCGCTCACGGTCTTGTCACCTGTGGCGCCGTTATTGGCCGTCCATCTGTCTTGGGTCAAGCTGTACTCTTCTCTCGCTCTCCCCCTTCCTCCCTTTCTGCCTTTGTCCCTCCAACCAAGACTCTCGCTGTCTCCCTCGCTCTCGTTGTTTTGATTTCGTCCCGACATTCGTTTGCAACTCTCGTTGGCAGCCCTCGTAAGGCGAAGCAGACGCGCCTCGCCGACGTTGCCGGGCAGTGGCCCAGCTGGGTGTCCGTACATATTCCTTGGTCCATCGTTCGTCCTTGAACAGCTTGTCCGCACGAACCGAACCCGATTATCGTCGTGGCTGAGCGGCGGCCACGATGCCTTTCTTGCGCAAATCTCACCGCCAGCCAGACTTGAGGACCGAGTTGACCGAGAGCAAGTCTCCGTCTCCGTCAACGGACAGTTCCGAGACCATCATCGAACGGCCGGCGTCGGCCCATCCGGTGTATGGGCCTTACAAAACCATGGTCGGACCAATACAGACACGACGGCTGCCTTTGGCCGACGAGAGGCACACTCGGACTTTGTCAGATCTCATCGTCGCGGAAGAAAATGGCATGGACAGCCCTCTGGAGCCGCCGAGCGCCGGGTTCCCCTTGCATGCCAGGGCTCAATCCTCATATTCCGAATCTGCATCGGGGACGAGGAGTTCTTCCCCCTTCCCCGGAGCGTCGACTCCCTTTGTACGTCATTGTTGTCCGTGGGGGCATGTTCACTTTTTCCTCGCGGCTGACTTTTCGTAGCGAAGCTCGGAGACGTTAAAACCTCTGGTCCCCGGCGCCGCCTCGGGCTATTTGACACGAGACTGGGTCAAAGACGGCTCGATCGCCACCCTTCACACCCGAGACGACAAGGAGTTTTTATCTGGGTGGAAGAGAAAGCTGTTCTACCTGGCCGGCCCGCTCACCATCCTCACCTTGGCTCTATATTGGTTGTATTTCGGTCTCCGGATCAAGTTCGTGATATCCGCACAGCAAAAGTACCATGCACCGTTCCCGCTGGCCTGGGTGTTCATCGCCATCGAGATGAGTGTGTCGATTCCCATCTTCATGCAGAGTTGTTGGACCATCTTTGTCCTGAAGAAGAGGCATCGGCCCAAACTCCGACTGGTGGGCAACGACGTGCCCGCGGTCGACGTGCTGGTAACGTGTTGTGGAGAAGATAACGACATCATTCTCGACACGGTGCGTGCCGCATGTGATGTCGACTATCCGCCGAGCAGATTTCGAGTGATTTTGCTGGACGATGGCAAGTCGGAGGAGTTGCAGCACGCCATCGAGGACCTGCACGAGATATATCCCAACCTCCATTACCGATCTCGACCCAAATTCCCGGGTGTCCCCCACCACTTCAAGGCGGGCAATCTCAACTACGGATTGGACGAGGTTCATAACATGCCCGGTGGCGCCAGTGAATTTGTGGCCGCCCTCGATGCCGATATGATTCCGGAGCAATGCTGGCTGCGTGCCGTCCTCCCCCACCTGCTGATCGAGCCGAAGGTCGCACTGGCTTGTCCTCCACAGGTACGCAGACCGCGCCCACTGAAACTGCACGTGACTGACTCTCATGCGACAGCTTTTCTACAATGTCCCCAAGGATGACCCGCTGTGCCAGAGTTTGGATTTCTTCGTCCATGTGTCCGAGCCGGTCAAGGACGCCTTGGGAGTCGCCTGGTGCACCGGCTCTGGCTATGTCGTGCGGAGAGTGGCCCTGGACCAGATTGGCAACTTTCCGTGCGGTTCCCTGGCCGAGGACGTGGCCACGTCCACTCTCATGCTCGGCAAAGGCTGGAAAACGGCATTCGTCCACGAGGCGCTCCAGTTTGGCACCGTGCCGGAGGATTTTGGCGGCCATTTGAAGCAAAGGACACGATGGGTAAGCGGGCAGATCAGAATCCGGCCTCCCGTGCTGACGTGACCACCCAGGCCATTGGTACCGTCGACACCGCCGTCAAGCTCCGATTCTACCTCTGGGGCAACGACATCAAGAGAATGACCTTTGCCCAACGACTGTCGAGCTTCATCTACGCCTTCCTCAGTCTGTTCAACGTCTTTCTCACCCTCTCCATCTTCGCCATGCCCATCGTACTCATCGCCAACAAGCCCTTGGTCGCGTACGCCACCGACAACCAGCTGCGTTGGCTCATTAGGGCATGTTTCGCCACCATGGTGTCCAATCGGCTCTGTGAATTCGCCCTGTTCATTCCCTCGGGCTATGCGACCGGCCAACGCGGCAGCCGTTCGCAACTCTGGATGAGTCCTTATATCGCCCTGACCATCATTCGTTCCTTTGTCTTACCCAGATGGCTGGGAGGTCAAGCTCAGGCATTCAAGCCCACCGGTTCTCTCCAGTCGGCTCTGAATGAACGAAACCCCAAGCGACGAGCACCCCTTTACCGACGGATTTGGACCGTCCTGATCAACTATCTCGCCGTCTTCCACACGGCCTACGTCTATTTCGTCCTGGTCGCCGTGGTCCTTTCAACCTTCCGTTGCTTCCACCAACATGGCCTCCGCGCTAAGCTCATCGGTCTCCTGACGCACGCCTTCTGGCCACCCCTCACGTGGATCATCGTGTGCAGCGCTTTTTGGATCCCATTCACCTACGCCTGTGACCCGCCGACCATGCCGGATCGGGAAGAACTCTTGATCCGGGACGACAAGACCGGCATTGCGCATCCGACGCCGAAAAGTAAGAAAATCGCTTGGTCGTCGCAGTCCTCGATTTTCGAGCTCGAGTACTGCGTCACGACGGTCTTTACCGCCATTGTCTTTGTCGCGGCGTTCTTTTATTGAAGCACGTCGAGGACACATTCAGGATCCGGCATCACTCCGAGACGACGGCACGAGTAAGGATATGTTTGTCTTTTTTGTTTCTGGACATATCGGAGTTTTCCCCGTCAACGAACACGAGTTCAAGGGTGAGTTTGTACATATATACGTACATAGACGTGGAGGAAGAGCTGGCTAGCATAGATACGTGGCGTCTGGCGCTCCGCAACTGATGAAGTAACAGGACGGCGGAGCAGGGCAAGTTCAGTTTTTGGCAACACAACAAGAGGTTGTGGTGCTGTACGTTGATGGGGACGCAAATCTTCCCGGAAGGGGTCAGGACGGGTCCACTTCGGTACCGGGCCCGGATGCTGAGTGTGGAGACAGTTAATTAGCTGGTCAGGGAGAAATAGGGGCCGCTGCCAGTCAGGCCATATAACCATAGTGAATCAATCAATCCACCGACGTTCCCGCCAAAAAGGAGAAGTTGCAAGGGAGGTACGATCTTTTTCCTCTGTTCACGGATCCTGCCCATCCATCCGCACGGGCGTAGGACATGTACTTGTATTCGTTGCTAGCAATGTAAAAGCGATGCTTCTGCTTCTGGAATAGACTGGCAGTATTGTAGCACTCTGGGATCAACATGGAGTGATGTCTAGTGGATTTGGCCATGGCAGCAACTCGGTCTTGTATTCTTGAAATCGGAGACAACGATGCTTCTTTACCACATTGAGACGGTTTCAAAGCGAGCGGTGTTGGTCCACTAGCATTCGCTCCCACAAACTCACAAGGACAACGAGGAGGTGATGACAGTGAGGCTGAAATTGGGCCATGGCTGTGCACCTAGAACGACGGTGGAGGCTTCGCTCTTGTATCTAACACTGCCAGTTGGCCACAGGAAGATTCATAGAATATACACGCATACAGCCTGCAACACCGCCGAGCTGGTGTGGTAAGATTTGTCAAGTAGAATCATAGGAGGGGAGACGGTGCTCACCAAGGCTTGCAAGACTTGCCTTCAGGAGTCAGTGATGTCTGGACCACTACACCCAAACTCTCAGTGGCAAGCAGCGGACTACTCGCATGAGCACACCCCAAGCTGTCGACAATGTGGAGGGAGTCGTGGGGCAGGTTGTGGGGAGAATCATCCTTCCCGAACTCGCTTGAACAATCTCAGCAATTGCAGGTTCAAGAAGTGCCGGCAGACGTTGTCCTCAACTATGGCTGTGATCTGTCCTTGCAGTAGAGATCTTTCCCGTGGCGAGCGTGGCTGTTGCCTATTTCGCTAGAGATCCATCGAGCGGATCGATCTATAAAGATCGACCCAAGATGGCCACAACCAAGGTATCATTTCAAGCCTTGGATAGATCCCGTGACAAGGTCCAGTCTGGAGATGAACCGCGAGTCTGGTGGAAATCATCAACAATATTCACATCATGCCAAGCTTCGCAAGGCTCCCGCCCTCAGGAATCAAGGTCATCATTGTCGGTGCGGGGTTTGCAGGCAGCAATTGAGTGTGACATGAAGGGCCACTCGGTCATTCTCCTGGAGAAGGTTTCGGAGCTCAAACCATTAGGCGACATCATCAGCTTCTCTTCCAACTCGGGCAAGATCTTTGAGCGCTGGGAGAATCTCGTGGAAACTCTCGAACCGATATGTCATCATAGTGACGGCATAGACTTCTTCGACTGGGAAGGCCACTTCATCACGAGGCAGACGTGGGACATCGAGGCCCGCTGGGGCAGGCGGATTAATGGCCATCGAGGTGAGATTCATCAGGTTGTGTATGAACATGCCCGGCAAAGAGGGATCGATATCCGCTCGGCCAGAACGTCACCGATTATTTTGAGACTGAAACCGTGGCCGGTGTCACGGGTCAACGGTGAACAGCTGGTGGCCGACTGTGTCTTTGCTGCCGAGGGTGTCAAATCCCGCGGCCGTAAGATCGTCCTCGGTTTTGAAGATCGGCCCAAACCTTCGGGATACGCGGTCTACCGGACCTGGTTTGACTCGGACGAGCTTGCGAAGAACGAAAGGACGAAGCACCTGGTGATCAACAGAGACTCGCATACTGGCTGGGTAAGTGAGTGGAAGAGGGTCAGAGAGCACTACCGACCGCATTTCCTCTGGCTTCCTCACTCCTCCCATGGCGAGCCACGGAGTGCTGGCTGACGAGAGTGCAGACTGGTGGCGACAAGCATTTTCTGGCGGCCTCGATCAAGGACGGCCGAGAATTCAGCTGGGTGTTGACGCATCTCGATGAAGGAGACATTGAAGAGGACTGCAGTTTCCCGGAAAGAAGGCTGGCGTCTTGAAATGGCTGGATGGCTGGATGGCTGGGATCCAATTGTGCACGACCTTGTCCGGGCGACACCCGAAGACCGGCTTGTGGACTACAAGCTTGTCTTTCGGGACCCTCTACCCACCTTTGTCTCACCCAAGGCGAGGATCGCTCTCATCGGCGACGCCGCACATCCATTCTTGCCGACGTCGATACAAGGGGCCAGTCAGTCGATGGGAGATGGAGTGACTTTGGCCGTTTGCCTCGAGAAGAGTGGAAAGAGCAAGATCTCCCAAGCCATCAGAGCGTATGAGGCGATCCGATACGAACGTGTACACAAAGTACAAAAGACCGGTGTCACCACTCGGGAGCAATGGCACAAAGCGGACTGGGACAAGATCAGAAAAGACCCCAAGTCGCTGCACCTGAAGCGCGAGGCATGGTTATTAGACTTTGACGCCGAGTCTCATGCATACCAGGTTTTCGACGACGTTGTCCGCCAGCTGACCAAGGCGCCCCTGTCATGCACGCAGATGGCAACTCCAAGTCGAAACCAAAGAGCTTGCAGGCAACGACGATATCACAAGTTGCATGAGAGATTGCCGGGATTTAAGATGACGGAGAACAGTGGATATAGGCACGTGACCACACCAACTACAGCCCTGCCGCCCTGGTATGGAATAACTTGCTTTGAGAATTTGTTCAGAAACACATGGTCATGCCGGTTGAACACGGGCAGGCAGCCCTCTTGCGACAGAAGTGTGAACCGCACCCCTCCACTAGGGTCATAGTGTAAACCTGATGAGTTTGCCTGGAGAAAAGCAGCACATATATCCCTCTATCACACCCTCCTGGCCACACATCCCAAGGAAGGACGACTGCCGAAGGCGCGACACAGCTCTGAGATGCAAGATCCTGCAATGGGAGAGGGTATCAACGGCCGAAAGAGGTCAACCTCAATTGCGTCGACTTGAAGACCAGTCTTCTGCCGACGCTCGACTTTGCCTTAGACCGTGCACCTACGGCTGGCTACTACTCATAAGAGCCTACACTTTTACTAGACAAGCCACAATAAGAGGATGAGCATAGTGTGCTTCCTCCCAGTCAAGGTGGAGACTCACTCCTCGCAGCCTGGGCGACAGGGCCCGCAATCTGGGGCAGGAATCTGGGGCTCTTCAGCTGGGTAATGTCCGTGCGTCACAGGTCTTCAAAACTCCTATCGTCAAGTGGGATATTCCCGGTTGGAAATTGATCGCCATGGAATCTTTGCTCTCTCATATCTTGATCTGCTGAATTACACGTTGGGGGGACAGTTGAGGGTCTCGCTTCCTTGTGTGGCACATCTCCTTAAAGCTACAATACCCCGTTGGTTGAACTGCGAGCAAGAAGTGGTCTCAAACAGCTTCGTCCCTGATTTGGTACTATCTGAGATTGGACATCTCTGAGCAAGATAATCAGCCATCAGAGTGAGACGAACTTCACAATGCCGTTCGGATTCTAGACTGCAAGAAGCTGGATGTGGTGCCCGGTACCAGTATGCCTTTCCTCGGTTGTCGAGTTCTCCACTGATTTTCTACAGCGCTCATGAGTGATCAGGAGGATTTGCCACCAGAATATCGTGACCTCCCTCGAGAACTGCTCGAGCACGGTAAAGGTCGATTCAAAGATATATCCTGGTGCCCCAGCCTGGCGACAGTCCAAATGACCGTCTCAATATAAGTGTACCGCCGCCCAGGGTGATGTAAGTAGTCTCGCTGACCATGAACAGTGGCCACAATGGTATTTTGACTTGTTTTCTCCGGTTGTGATGTTTACTGAAGGCTTTTAGGCAGAAGGAAGTGATCCTTCTCATCGTCGGGCTGTTAGCTGCCGTTGTCGGCGCGTCTGGCCCGATGTTATCGCCCGGGTTCGTGGAAATCTCTGTCCAACTTCATATCAGCGTCGAGACTCTTCCCATGCCACAGCGTGGCTGATTTTTACCATCGGACTCGGCTTGTTCCTGACGAATCCTCTTGCCAAATTGTATGGCAAGAGGCCAATCTACATCCTTGCCATCTGCATCATGTTTGCCTGCAGTGTTTGGGGGGCAGCAACCACCAAGTACGACTCTTTCCTGGCCAGCAGGATCATCTCAGGCGTCGGGATGGCCCCTTATGAGGTCAGATCTTTTCCGCCTCTGCAGGTCTCTCTATTGACGTGATGGGTGTACGTCCTCGTTCAATGTACCATCGGCGACCTGTCCTTCGTTCACGAGAGGGCGACCCGTATTGCAGTCTGGAATTTGTTTCTCTTGACGGACATTGCCGGTGGTGCCCTAGTTAGCGGGTACATCATCCAGTACGACGGATATCGGTGGGCGTTTGGAGTTTGTGCCATCTTTTTCGGTGTGCTGATGTTTGCCATACTCTTCCTGGTACCAGAGACATCGTTTCGTCGCGACGCCGTAGTGCTCGTTCCCGTACATGAGCAGGCTTCCGAAGAGGACGAGAAGGCCTCGCACGAGCATGTCACCTTGAAACTCGGGCACGAGCACGACCGGTCCCAATCGCGAGGCGAAGGAGACAGACATCTTTCATATGCCGTTTCCCACGGATTGACGGAGCCCAAGAAGTCGTACATTCAATCGTTGAAGATTTTCACTGGCCGCTACAGTTATGCACCAATGTACAAGATCTTCACCAGACCAGTGATCCTATTCTTTTATCCCGCCGTCTTCTGGGGCTTTCTGATCTATGGCACCACTCTCACCTGGATCGTCGTCTTCAGCGTGGTGAATGGTGTGATTTTTGTCGCTCCTCCCTACAAACTTCACCGCACAGGTCGGCCTGATCAGCTTGTCGCCATTCATCCTCACTCTGATCGGTGAAGCTATCTCAGGCCCGCTCAATGACTGGATCTGCGTGTACTTGACAAAGAAAAACCACGGCATCTACGAGCCCGAATTCAGACTCTTGCTCATCCTCGTCGTCATTGTCCTCGGCACCGTTGGCTTCTTTGGCTTTGGCGCGACTGTCCATTACGAGACGAACTGGTCAGGTCCGGTATTGACGTTCGGCTTCGCCAACATGAGTCTCGGCTTCGCTTCTACCTGCGTCTTCGGCTATGTCATTGATTCATACCGAAGCTGAACGAAGAATCCTTCGTGGCAATCAACGCCCGAAACCTTTTGGTTGTCAGGTCCATTCCACTGCAAGCTTTCAGCGTGGATAATGGCAGCTGACATTTGAACGTCGTCATATCACACCGACAAAACGCTTAAGAGGGACTAGGGGGAAGAGGAGGAGGTCAACTCCTCTCCTATGTAGGCCTGCATGGAGGAGAAACAATGGCCGGTCGATCTCCTTATTAAGCGTCATATTATTCTCGTCTCTCACTTGAGGCTGTTTCAGATGTGGAAGAGAGAGTTCTTTTTAGGCAATTTGGGAGCCTTGTCAGGAGAAGCTTGTCAATGTATTGGCGATAGGACTCGGCTTTTTCCAACCAGCATGTGAGGACGACGAGCCTCGACTCGACCGTGTGACACCACTTATGCGGAATCTGATTGCGTCACTGTTACACCATCTTTGGACTCCATTGCGGTATCTGATTCCCCCTCAAGGTTGTTGTCGGACAAGTGGCCAGCACCCTCTTTCCCAAACAAGGCATCTATTTCCTCGAGGGCCAATCCGCTAGCCTTTACTTGAGGTCAGTCGTTTTCTATGAGCGATGTGCATTAAGACATGAGAATAAAAGAAGAATGAACTTGCCTCCGGGAGAAAGAAGTAGAGGTGGATGGTATGGGCAATACCCAGACACATGAATACAAGGTAGTACTTCCAACCGATTGACGCCTGGGCGGTTGGTGCAAGCTCCAGCCAGAGGATATCCATCATAAATATTGCAGATACCGCGTATGATGTTGCCTGGCTGCGAAGATGTGATGGGAAGATCTCGGTAACAGCTGTGAACTGATTGACATCGATCATAGACCCGTAACTAGAGAGTAGTGTGAGTACAAAGAGGTTGTGATAGCGCTGCGAAGAGTCCAACGTACACAATCACATAAAGATATGTGAATACAACAGCAGCAGCGGCAATACCTTTGGATGGGTCGTTACTGTACTTGCCGATGAGTCCAGTGGCAACGATGAACATGGACACGTTGACTGTGAAGCCACCGACTGCATCTGCTTAGCACGCTGCACTTGAGAAGAGGAGTCAGACTCACCAAGTGCCCTGCGTCGACCGAGCTTGTCGCTCACAAAGGCTCCCGCAAAATTTGCGATCATGGCCAAGGTGTTGTATAATGCGCTGAGCATGAGAGATATTTCATCGCTTAGCCCGAGAGATTTGTACAACAAGACCGTGTAGTTGTTGATAACGAGTGTGCCGACGTTCTGACCACCAGCCAGAATCAGGAAGCCAAGGATGATTCTCTTGCGATAGGTTTTGACGGTGAACAGTTGCCATTTCCCATCTCTCTCAATGTTTGCCGCATCGATAGACTGCTGACGCTGGATAAGAGCCAGTTCTCGACGGGCGAAATGGTCATCTGGGTCATTCGGGTCGTGATGGAGCTTGCGAAGAGTTTTAAGAGCCTGATCGCTCCGACCATGCTGGACTAGCCACCGAGGACTCTCCGGAACTGCAGGAGCTCTTAGTTCACAGTCCGGAAGAGAGAGTGTGGAAGAGATCTGATGGAGCGTACTGAAGAAAGTGCCCGCCAATAATACAAGGCCCAGGACCACCACCATTGCATTGGGAAACCTCCATGAAAATGTTGTGTTTGCCGCGTGGTAACAACCGAACCTAATGAACCGGTAGATTAATACGACCTGTTGGCTTCACTCGATTAACAGAGACCTACCCAATCCACCCCGCCAAAAAGTATCCGAAATTGACAAAGCTTCCGTGGGCGCCAGTCATCATACCACGTGAATGTGGTGGTGAGACTTCAGCATAATATGTAGGCATGGCCGCCAATGTATTGCCACTGGCGAGTCCTGTTATGACACGGGCCACAAGATACTGGGACACATGCAAATATCAGCGATTCTAGATCCAGCCAGTCTTCAGAGTCATGCCTCTTACCATTGCCACATTGACCGAACCAGCTTGGAGAGCTCCGCCGATGATCCCAAGCACACTTGCAACTCGGAAGCCGTTCACCCTCCCTAATCGATCTCCAGTCCAGCCGGACAGGAAGGTCCCAAGGAAGCCTCCAGCGAAGAAAACGCCATTGGCAGCCCCCACAATGGTGGAGGTATGAGAATAACCTGGTGCGGTGGGGTCTTCCACCAGAGACAATGATTCGTAGAACGTAGGCTGGCCCAGAGTCGTTGTGATAACAGCAAGGCCGAATCCTGCAAAGAGCGACCCAGCAGCAGCGAACAGGATAGTCTGGTACGACCAAAAAGGTTAGGCTCCAACTTCGTTGCCGCCATTGAGAAGATTGGTCACACTCACCAAGAGATTATATTTGGTGTAAGCCTCCATTGCGAAGATGTATGATGCGGTGGCTGAGAATCGGGACCCAGGGTGAACCGGTTAGAGTGGCATGGCCAGGTGAAACATGTTCGGGAAGGGAATATATGCTAAGGACGGGCTATATGATGCATTTGTACAGACTGCAAACACCGGCTAAGAATTACCGCAGTCGTATGATGGAAAGGGGTAATATTTTCATCCCCAGAGCGTGAGGAGCCCCGCTCTACCAGAGAACCGGGGTTTGCAAAGCCCGTGGGGATTCAGCCAGCGACTCCGCTGCAAAAGTCGGTCGGCTGCAGATGGTTATGGAATGCATTTCTGCGATAATACTGGCGGCCGAAACTCGCCGTCATTGAAGATGACACATGGAACTGTGTGCGGCAGAAGGGGCCAATTTTATAAATTCATCCGAAGGCCGCAATCAAGCCGCGGGAATTGCAAAGGTGGGTCTGACCAAGGCCTAGCTTGAGTGAGATGGATTTCAGAGAGCCATCTGGACTCTCCAGTGATGAGCGGCCAGCTCATGGCACCCTCGGCATCTGGCGAATTTAGTGGTGCGGAGTTGTTTTCTCCAGTTAGCGATCCAGCAAGACAAGGCCAAGATCATTGTCATTGGACTGAAGATACATCACCTCCAGTCCAAGTATTCAATAACCCACATGTGAAAATGCATTCTAATACCAGACGGAATTCAACCGATTGTACATGTAGGCGCTGTATACACACCTTTGTATTCTAGGGATAAAATCCCAAAGAAATGAGATTGTGCCGGGATGGCAAGGGTGAACTGACTTCCACTGGATTGCTCTTGACCCTTCCACAGAGGAACTGCATAGACAGTGTCTACGGACTTGTTCACAAAATGCAATGACCAGCATCTTCATCTGCTTTATTGGCTCCAGATTTCCTTGATGCCGTCGGTAATGTAGTCTTTTCAAAAAATTGCCACTGCGTTCGGAGGTGATCCCACAGACCCAGGAATATTCAGTGGCGCAGAAGTGAGGAGGAACTCATATCGGTTGGTCTTCGCACAATGCTCACCGAGTCTCTTCAAGTCCCAAAGCTCGCCAATATACATGCCAAAAAAACTAAGCAGATATTTGTGCAAGACTAGACCTCCGGTCAGCTCTCGGTTTGATCATGCGGACGATCGGGGTGACGGCCTTACCTAGGTCCTGCATGCCGCCCACTCTTCCCCCCTCCTCCTCAACCGTGGGTGGCAGCACCTCAAACGCGATGGCATCACCGGCCACTGCCGCGAAGTGATGATTCCACAGCCACCGAACAGTCTCCGTGTTTCCGGCGAGCCCGACTGTCTTGTGTGACCCCAGCATCTGAGCCTGCTGCTCTGGTGTGGCAGCCCCAAGATCGTCCGTAAAACCAGTTCGCACAAGGAGTATGTCTCCATATTTGAACTTTGTCTCCTGGTGGGCTGCCACAGCTTCCAGATCTTTTACCGAGATGGCGTGTGAGTTAAAGCAGCTGTAAGATATGCCTTTTGCCTCTGCGTAAGCCTTGTAGTCGAGGAGCACACCTCTTCCGACCAGGCAGCCGTGTTCATGCCAATGGTTCAACGTTGGAAGTGTCTTGTCCAGCTGCTGGAAACCTTGAGACAAATTGTCCTTGGTGGGTTTGGTTCCGTTATAATACAGTCCCGAAGGTTGATATCCATAATGCACCAGGCTGTCCCACTGACTCGAGGCTTGGGTATTAAATGCCAGTTCATCGTCGAAGCCGTGGGTTTGGATCGTTTCGAAGGCGCCAATCACGGTATGTTCAGTCGGCCTACGGCCAAACCCAGGAGCGGCAATGGCATTAAGAGGCCAATTCAAGGAAATGGAAACTCCATCGCGAGCCTCTTTACACGCCTCTTTCTTCACCCTGGGCGTCAGGACGTTGAAGCAACCAAGGTGATCTTTCTCCCCGTCCTGGTCGAAAAGACCCCAGGCACAGCCCTTGGGCATGCCAGGGACTGGTGGAAGGCTGTCAAAATCCGGTAAATTGTCGAAGTCGACCATGCTGAAGGTTGGGACACTTGAAAGTGTGAAGGTTCCTTGGGTGGACCGTGATGAATACCAGCCCGAGGACAGAATACTTGAATATCAGACTCGGCTAGCTCCGGCTAGGGCTCATGACACCGATTCTCCATGGGGTTGTTGATATGTCGTGGGGTGAGCTAGATTTGCCCCACCAATGGCCTTCGGCTCACGGAAGTGACTGTACCATCGAGAGTACAATTTCGGCGAAGGGTGTAGCCTCGGCCCAGGAGCGAGCGGAGAAGATCATACTCGGTAATCGGAAGAATTTTGAGGTTTGTATTCGCTCTGCTCCCCTCATTACCAAGTTTCGGGGTAGGGACTTGTCACGAGCAGCATAATCATCAGGATAGTGTTCCGGGACCGAGGTGCCGGATCTAGCTAAGCCCAGTGATTGTTCAAGGTCTGCTGCCTCTGATCAGTTTATGAGAGAGAGGTCGCCACCAAAAAGGTTGTCATCAGACCTAGGCTTCGATACCCGTTTTCAGGCCGGGTCGAAAATCGCCATCGCTATGTTTGAAGTTCAGTTTGATGAAAGTATCTATGGAGGGCTGAAAGACAAGGTCGTCATAATCACTGGTATTCGTCAGACGACCCCATAAAATATCTCCAAGTTGACCATGATCCTTTTAGGTGCAAGCAGTGGTATTGGTCTCGCCACGGCGAGGTTCTTCTCCAAACATGGCTCGAAAATAGTCGCAGCAGACTTGAATCCTCTGCCTGAAGACCTTGCCAACACCACATACCGTAAGGTGGACCTCACCAAGTGGAATGAGCAATTCGACCTGTTCCAATGGACCGCCAATACCTTTGGCCATATTGATATTGCTTTTTTGAATGCCGGTGTGGGGGAAATTGAAGATGTTTTCGTGGACAAGTTTGATGAACAAGGCAGACTCAAAGAGCCAGAGTATAAAGTGCTGGCAGTGAACCTCATTGCTCCCATCAATGGGACCAAGATCGCTATTCACTTTATGAAGAAGCAGAAGGAGCCAGGGAGCATCGTGATCACCGGCAGTGGTAAATGTAAGTCAAGCACTCTTGGATACCATCGATGCGGACCACGGAAGGAATTAATAACTCTTCCAAGGCTTCAACGGTGTGGGAGGCACCCCCATGTACGCGGTGGCCAAGCACGGTGTAAGTACCACCCACATTCAAAATGGTGCCACTCCCTTAAAAATGTATTCGGCAGCTTTTGGGACTTGTTCGGACCTTGCGAACTGATATTCCGACCGAGTTCGATATACGACTCAATCTGGTCTGTCCTTTTTGGACCGATACGGGCATAATTCCACCCGAAGAGAAGGAAAAGATTGTCTCCGCCAGGGAATGCATGCAGCCAGCTGATGTACCTGCAAAGGCAGTGGCATATCTCTCCCTCAATCGTGATGCTCAGGGCATGGTACTATATGCCGCATGCGGGAAGTACACTGATGTTGACAAAGGTGTCTTTCTTACGAGGCCGGTGTGGCTAGGAGCCAAGAATCACCTAGATAGACTCTTGTGGGAAGATGACCCTAGTTTGGCGTCCTTCAGAACCAAATTTGGTTGAAGAGGAGCGATATCATACCACAGCGCATTCAAAATGTTGTGAAGTGATGTCCACGCTCCACACATCAGTTTTGAAGAATAGGAAGGTTGAATAGTGATCCCGTCCCGGTAACCTGCCCGTGCTTTCCTCGCAGCGTCCTCAATCTGGGTATTTTTTGATCACATTGCACCCAGACATGGACAGTGTTGAGGTAGCAGTTTCGGGCCCGTGTTTGTTGACCTAAGGTCAAGACAAATCCGGGAGTGGTCTCATTTGGATGATCTATAATGGTCCACTGACGGATTCGTGAAAATATGGGTCGAGAGGGTACCAAATCTGCGGATCAAATAGATCATTCGACAGCATGGCGTCAAGCTGCGCACGATCACTGAAGAACGGGTTCATCTCCTGGAGGAGTCCTGACTCGAAGGAGAATCCTTCATGGGGGTCGACCTCCGGACAATGATTGCCTGGGATGTCCGGCTCCGAGGGGGCCGGGGACTGCCATTGAGAAGCGCGGGGCAGTTTTCTGAGAGGCGAGAAATCTTTGTCGGCCAAAAACTTGAAGAGCGAGTATGCCCAAGAAGAGGCTTGCCAAAGCTGCTGCAATTCGTCCAGGATGACAAGGCCGAGACCGTATTTGTTGATGGCCATTTTATATGACCGGTCTTCCGGCTGTGCTTCCTTGATGATCTCGGCATAAGTGACCAGCGCAATGAAGATAGGTGTATTCCTAGTCCACCGTGTCATCAGTATCGTTTTGTTCGGGTCAATACCAGGTGGTGTGCAGCATCCAACTCGTCTCACTCACAAGAAATTAGGAGCATATCTCAGAAAGTCGAATGTTAAGAGCTCCTCATATATATGCAAAGTGTTGGCAGCAGATCGCACGATCTCATTCCGGAGCTGCGACCAAGTCGGTAGGTTCGGTTCGGAAGATCGATATTGGGAGAGGTGTCTCTGCAGGTAGCGACAGTTGGTCGACACCGTTCGCTCACAGCTCAGCTGTAAATACATGATCCATCGTTTCTCGTCGTTCTTGTCTTGTCCCTCACCACCGATCTTATGAGATAGACTGGGCATCAATGTCTGTATGTCGGTAATTAGAGTTTCAAGATTTGATCGGCATTGCAAAAGGCCCTCGACTGCTTGACTGGTTCCAGGCTCTCTCTCCAAATCTATGCTGACCGTTTTGTCAACTAATCCACAAAATCTCAGCCATTGTGTGACAGGTTAGCACCGCGAAGGGAAATTAATATCTGAAAGGACGTGACGGAGGGAAGTGATGGAGGAGAGGAGAAAGACCTTACGTAAGAGAGCATGACGAGCGGTCTGTATTGCGTAAAAGACATGAGTAGAGGAGTAAGAGGTGAAATCCAACAACGACACTCTGTCGCTGCTGCAGCGCCCCTGGCTTTGCTGTTCATAGAAATCGGCCTCGCTCAGCATTTCAACGTCAATCTCCCTTGTGTTGATGTGAAATGGTCGCCCCATCGCAACCGAGACATTTCGATCTCTGCCCTACGACGGGTTCAGTCCGTGGAGGATGAAAGCGGTTCAATGACCAAGAGCTGCAGGGCCTCGGGGGTGGGACTCACATAAACGGTCCAAAATATTCTCCTCCACATCGACCGTTCTTGCTCACTGATGCGGGCTGCTTTCGGGACAGCCTTGTGTAAGCCCATGGCGAGGACGAGATTACATGCGCAAGATATCCAGAATTTGGTACCCTTTTCCTCGCTGTAGTCTCCCCACCAGGGACTGACGAACAGCAAAGTTTGGACGATTTTGATCTGATCATATTCGCAATTCAGGGAATAAAGAGTGGTCGCCCGTTTGTAGAAATACTCCCTCGCGGTGAATCGAGATTCAAATCCAGCTTTTCGGATCGTCTCTTCTCCAACATACTGAGCGCTGGAGAAGAACATGGAGTGAAAGAGCATGGGAGACTGAACAATTCCCGAGAGGAATTCATCATAGGTATCATTCATCTGGTCTCGGTCAATCACTGGAAGGGCAGGCAGCACGTGTTGATGAAAAGCGCTCATGAAGGCATGAGTCACTTCGGCCTGAGGAAAACACAGGACGTTCTTCAGCCGGGTAAGATAGAAGACATCTTCTGGCGACAGGTGGTCAAATACGGACGCCTCTGATTCATCGTTTCTCAACTTCTTGGACTCCCACTCGGGCGATGGGAGTGGAGCTGCAGGCCAGGAGTCGTTGTGCACGACTGTCTGTCTTGACTTTTGCATTCGTGCCTGGCGCTGGTTATTTTTGTGGAACCGCCGGTGTCCAGTCATATGTGGTAGAAACGAATGATTCAGTGTGTCGCCAGAGTACACGAAATATTTTCGTGACCGGTGTTTCAACAGGTCAGAGCGCAACGTCTGCGGGCTCGAGCAGGACTCCATGTCTGCAGGTCGTGGAGCAGTCCCTGTCGTCGCATAGTCTGCGAGATGTGCAACTTCAAGAGGATTACTCCAGACATTGCTTCCGCTGTACACGTCGACGCTCACTGTTTCACTTCTAGTAGATGCCGTCGGCGGGGGCCCACCCGGGGGATGATCCAGCGAAGGCTGCGGTCCGTCTGGAGTTAATTGTTCTTGATGGGATGCATTCGCGGCGGTGATCCTGGTACCGTTTTCCTCACTGAAGAAAGCTCTAGATCCATTATATGTGGCCGGATGACTCTGCAAGGGCTGTGTTGATTGGGAGGAGTAGTTCTCCCCAAATGAATCTGATCCGTGCAATGTCTCTTGGGACGGATTCAGAAGTTCCTCAGGCCGACTGCTCGGCCAATCTTCTCTGGCATTGGTGGGGCCAGCAGGGAGAGCGCCACTTCCAGCATGGGAGGGAGGCGCAGAACTCTTGCGTTTGCGATAATTCCTACTCCCGCCCAAGGCAAAGTCAGTGATGTAAGCTGACACGTCGTTCCAGGTTACGAACCGTCGCCGTTCCGGACCAAGCTCGCACACAGCTCCAATTGATGCACAGCATGAGCATCGACCTGTTGATGATTGGAGAACAGCATCGCACCGGACCTTGCGTGAATGACACAACTTGCAGGCTCGGGAAGCCCGTGGCGCACGTGCGACTGGTGCTGGCCGGTTGACTTGAGAAGACAACTCGGAGTCCGTCATGCAGGGAATTCTCGCCAGCTAATTCAGCCGTAGGGCCAGCCGCCGGGAAGATTGCGTGGATTGGAATCGATCAAGCCGACGAGGAGTTGGGACTCCCGGCCGCGGATCAATTAATATATTGTAGTCGGAGGGCCCACCAGAATGTGGAGCTGTCGTAGGGGGACCAGGGCCAATAGTGTCACGGCCTCTCACTTTGATCGAGCAGTCAAAGCTTGGAGCAGACAGAGTCGCCGTGGTCTATAAATGGATTGCTCCCTTCGCTGAGTGGATGATTGGTACGTCTGGCACGCGAGAGAGGAGTATAGGAAAAGGGCCAGCGTACTGCAAATGCATATAACAGCAATTGAGGAGGCCAGCCAGTGAACTGACTCTTTACCCCACATTTCGACTTCTCCGGGCCTCGGCCTCAATAGGGGAGGGGTGGCGTTCCCAGCCTGCCCAAACGGCTTGGCGTTGGGGTAGCACTCAGTCATTAAACGGAGAGGTCGTTTGCCGACGTGGACGGCGATGACCCCCGTTTTCTGGGGCCAAGTGAGATTTGTTGGAGTTATCACTCAGAAAGGTCCTGGCCGCCCATAGGCTTTCACAAATTTCCACGTGAGCGGTTCAAATGCTTTTGCCTCTGCCAGAATCTTCTTCGACCATTCTGTATCCTTGGACCGATCAATCTGCTCTGCTGGGAGATCTGTCGTGTCCCACTCATGCAGAGCCAGATAGCTGGGTGTATCGTGCCGTGTCGATTTCTTCAACCTATATCTTGTGGCGCAACGGTAGGGCATGACCATGGAGAGAACATCGAGGTGTTGTCTTCGATACCAATCATCGAAATCTGTATCGGTACCCTCTTTCGGCTCCATGGAGACGGTGATGACACATGGAGCCTTGTCTGCAATTGACCAATTTAGCGTGCCTTTCGGTGAATCAGACTGCTGGCAACAGACCAAAAACCTTGATATCCCGGGGCTCAAAGATCTGAATCAGTTCATAGAATCGCAATTCAAACTCCGCATGATCTGTGGCGGATCCCTTGAAAACGTGCTTGCCGTGGCTCGGGATCGCGTCGAACTCCGGTGTCCCTAAGAAGGCAACGTCCGATACTGGGTACAGGGCAAGAAATTGCCAGCCAGCGTTCGGAAGCACATTGTTGTATCGATATCCCTCCTTGATCCCGCTGGTGGCTAGGACGTCAGGGAGATGGACTTCATCGTACCATCTTTGAAAGTCTACCGATGATATGTCGGAGCCTTCTTTGAGGCGAGAGAAGACGAGAAGAAGTCCTGACTCCGGCATTATGATGAAAATACTGCAACTCTGGACATTCAAGTCTTCCGGTAATTCAAATTAAAGGGATGTGAGATGTGGAAACAGGCCTTGGGTCGCTGGCACCGGTAACTGGTAGCCGCGGCGTTCGGAAGCTTAATTGGGCTGGGCGGTCTAGTTACCACTGCTGGCTTTTGGCTCCTAGGTGAAGTTTTCAAGATGGCCGAAACTGCCTCGGGATTACCACTTTCAGGAAGAGACAAAAGCTGCTGCCAAGCTTGCGGTGGACGGTGTTGGGAACACAGGCAGTGTTCATTCCATGAGCGCTTGGCCTCCAGCACACCTTCATCACCATCGTAGGCAGCATCTCAGATAGAATCATTCAACCATCTACTCTGTGCTTGGTTCATCAGACGGTACTGTGATGGAGACCCCACACTTGGCTCTCAGCCTGCCTGGAAAATACACCCCCAAATCTCGTCGTTGCCAGCTACTTCGTGCTTTCTGTTCACTTCGATTGCATCAGCCAACCACTATCACTCCGACTGCTGATAATGCCAGCCAATGCTCCAGTGAAGAAGAAATCTCGGAAGCGTGAGAGCCGGCCGTGATACAGAAGTTGGATGATGGGTGTTCTCCCGCTGAACGCGGGTGGGGTTCATAACCACAGGCGCGGTCCTGTGGGTCTGGAGACCACCTTTTATGCGGCGAGCGCGTGACCAGAGATAAATCCTGTTCATTTATGCAGTGAAAAGGTAGGCTGTAAGGAAGACCAACTGAAGATTGGGGTCATCGGCTGGAATTCCGTTGGCGGGAGAAATACCCATAGGAAGCCAAGACGCTTGCCTAGCCGAACCAGCACAGAGGTATATTAAACATCCCAGAGCCGACTTCGATGCGAAGGCGCTGGAGAGTGGTCCGCATATATCGAGCCAGCAAGTTCAATTTGGTTGGAATCTGTCCTCTACACCGCTGGAAGGAAGAAAGAAATCGTCCCCGCCACGGATCAAAATGGAAGCCAAAGTCGTCCCTTCTCATGTGGAGACCCCTGAAAATGCTATTCAGATAGTGGAAGAGGACCTCAAGACTCCTTCCGACGGCAAAGACTGGGATGCGAAAGAAGAGAGGTCGCTTGTGTAGGTTCCAATGAGCCCGTCCCTGCATGCCTGACTAAGACCTTCCTCCACAGGAGACGGATTGATCTACATCTTCTTCCGATGCTCTGCATTGTGATGGGCTTTTCTTTGCTCGATCGAGTCAATATATCCTCCGCTTATGTTGTGGGCATGGCTGAGAACCTGGATATGGCCACCGGTAAGTGGTGAAAGATGGATTGAGAGTCGATCTGATGATGAATGGATTATTAGAGGCTCGATACTCTATCGCACTTCTCCTGTACTTTGTGACGTATGGGATATTTGAGCTGCCTTCAAACCTGGTTATCCGTCGCATTGGCTCGAGGTATTGGCTGAGTTTCCTTATCCTGGGGTGGGGAGCTTGTGTTCTAGGCATGGGATTTATCAAGCATTGGACGGTGATGGCCGGTTTGAGGCTTTTGCTAGGTGCCTTCGAAGCTGGCCGTAAGTACTGGCCATCTCGTGTCCTGATATATTTGCGCTGGCTGACTCTTCTAGTGCTGCCTGGGGCCATCTTCATGATTTCGTCATGGTATACCACCTACGAAATGGCGCGGAGAATCACCATCTTTTACATGACCTCTCTGATAACGAATGCTTTTGGCGGAATTGTGCGTTTTCTTTGCCACCGTCCGTTGAGAGCAAGGGCTGATCTGCGCCACAGTTCGCATATGCACTCTCACGAATCCACGTTGGTTCAGGGATCTACTCTCAAGGCTGGAGGTGGATCTTCATTATCGAAGGACTTGCGACTATGATCTCCGCCGTCTTTGCTTTTTTCACTCTCGGCGAATGTACGTGCTTTCTGCCAACCGGCATGTGAGGGGGAGCGGTCTGTTAACAGATTTATCTAGTTCCGGAAAAGGCCCGTTGGCTGACCGATCGTGAACGACATATTGCACTGAAACGAGTCGCGTTAGAAGCAGGTGATCGAGAATACAAACACGTTACTTTAAAGGAGGCGATTCGGTTCTTGAAAGACTGGAGGGTCGGCGTCTTGTATGTCATGAGCGGGACTTTGGACGCCCAAGCTAAGACAACTCACCAGTGCCCTGATGTATTTCATCAGCGCTTCAAGTGTGTACTCGGTTGCCTACTTCACACCTATCATTCTATCGGACGGAATGGGGTTTGGTCATTCGGAGACGTTGTTGCTAACGAGTCCACCTTGGGTATGTCTGTCAAGGTTGATGAAAGACTCTTTCAATCGACCATTCACTGACACGGCTCCACAGGTGTTCTGCATTATCATGTCGATACTGATGTCCTTTGTGTCGGACCGATATCGTACGCGCTGGCCGTAAGTTACGTCTAAACTCTTGAAGACGGGCCTCTTCTCACCATCTCAGAATTCATGTCTTCCAAGCACTTAATACGTAAGTTTTAATGGGTTCATATCGATCATACCAAGAGTTTGTTCACCCGATTCTAGCATCGTTGGACTCCTCATTGTTCTATATGTCAAACCAGCCGGCGTCCGATTTTTTGGGTAGGTGGATGCGTTCCGTCAGCTTCTCTTGACGCTGACACCGACAGGCTTTTTCTGGCGACTTATGGGGCACAATCAAATGTGTAAGAGTGTTGTGACATTCGGCTGGATTTGGACCAACACTGATTGCTCTAGCATCTCGAACCTTAGTTACGCCGAGAACAACACTGGCCATCCAAGCAAAAAGGGAGTTGTGACAGCGGCTATGATTACCGCTGGAGCTGTCGGTGGTATCACTGGTAGCACAATATTCCGATCCCAAGATGCGCCCAAGTATATTCCTGGCATGTGGTATGTTTCTTTTCCTCTCTGGTGGATTAGCATTTTAGTCTCATCCCATTGGCAGGTCTACCATTTCTTTCCAATTCCTCTACTTGAGTTTGGTAGCCACCATGACATTCTATTACAAACGCCAAAATCGGTTAGTTGAAGAGGGAAGGATTCCGCCGATTGATGGCCTCGAAGGATTTCGCTATGCTCCGTGAAGGCATGGAAAGATGGCGTGGTTTTGAAGAGTCGTCACCACAGCCGCCTGGACAATGTTATGACCCCGGTTGGTCCCGACTTGGAGCTCACGACCAACCTTGGACTCTTTCTGGGTTGAAATAATAGATATAAAGTAGAGTTGAAGACGCCGAGAACCTAGATTGCTGAGTAGACTGTGGAAAGAGTGCTTGTTTCTCCCTACACCTCCCTATTTCATTTTATTCCGAGTGCAAGCTCGGTCCCAGATTTGTGGCATCGAATCGCGTATTTTGCAAGACCTTTACAGTCTTCCTCATTAGTTAGGAACTCTGACCCTTACCCAAGTATATATCCGCGCCTGGTTACACATAGCATGATTTAACGCACCCCATTTTGACGCCCCGCCGTCACAACGCTCACTCCACCTTTCCCTAAGCATGTGGTGGATGCTGACAATTCCTGCACTGCTGTTGCAAAAGTATATCCGTTATATAAAGTCTGAGATATGTCCCGGTACTGGTGGCACGGAGGAACGTGCTGTTGATACCTCGCCTATGCATCCTGCTCGATGTCTACAGCCGCAGCGAGGAACGGCAAAGTGCCGTCAAGATAGAGTTTGCTCGACTCATTCTGATGTGTGCGGCCAAAGCATGGAAACGGGTTCGTCCCAACAGCTATATGGTGTAAACTCGACATCTTGGTCATGAATGACCAAGTTATAGTCTTTTGGTGTGATAGCTAGGTTTGGTGTTTACCCTGACAATTTTGTAGCAGGTCAGCTGCCACGGCCGGCAGGATAAGGATACTCCACCGAGACGAATTAAACCCTGTCTCCGTGTTGAAATAAGACTTTTATATTGGCAGGATGAGTACAGGAGTGCGTTATCCACATTGATCCATCATCGTCAGACCAGAGAAAGTGGAAATCTTAAATTCCTCTTCGGCCTCTCTCGCATATTGGTCGTCTCCAGAGCGCAGTGGACCTCCGAATATCCCCACCACATCCTCCTGGCTAACGATATTCTTTCTCGTCGAATTCTCATTCACTGACTGATGGCCCTGTGAGACGATGGCTAGTTTTGAGCACCAGCTCTTGCCACTCGGCAAGCCTGTCATCGCTTCGATAGTCGTCATGATCCACATCCAAATATCCTCGAGGAGCCCATATTCGAGGTACAATGGCCAGCGCCCGACCTGAACAAGACTGGTTAGTCATGCCTTGCTACAACATGGCCATGCAAATCCACGGGTGAATAGTGAGGTGGGACCACAGTGAGCATGGGGAAGCGGCCTTTTTCTTCTTTTTGTTGAAAATACTCACCACAGACACTTGTATCACATGCAATCCTCATAAGCGCCTCAGCAGCATCTTCGATCGATGCAAAAACGACGCCTTTTGAAGTGATACGGGTGGCGACGGCATCGCTAATGATATCGGTCTTGATATACCTGTGAGTACAATAGTATCAGCAGACCATAGTGGCACACTGGTGACTGCCAAGATTGCCCTTTACAACTTACCAGGGCGCGATGTAGTTGATCCTAGTACCGTGCTGCAGCACGGTCCTTCGAAGGCATCTCATGGTGCCCCGAAGTCCAAATTTTGAAGCGTTGTACTGCGGGGATCCTGGTTGATCGACGAAACCGGCAAGACTCCCTTGAAGCACGAGGCATGAGTCAAGATCACTGCTCACCAAAGCGGCTCCAGGTTCTTTATTGACTGCAGCATTGTACTGTTTTCTAAAGTAATGCAGGGCCAGCTTGATGGTATACATCACTCCGACGAGGTTGATGTCAAGGATCTTGAGGTTCGGCTTTTGTGGGTTGGCTTCAGACGCTGCAGAGGTTTCAGTCAGTTGGATCAGACAGATGTACAAGAGGCCAAATTCCACGCCCCGTCCCCTCTTATAGATATCGCCCATCTCCTACTGCTTGATGATGACCTCTAAGCTGTGACTGGGAGAACAAGGAATGGATCAGGAAATTCTAGCTTACAGTCGTCAAGAAAAACCGGATCCTGCCCACTAATGCCTGCATTGGCGACGACAATATCGATCCTGCCGGCAGGTGACTTCCCGATCGTTTTTTCGAACAATTTGGCTTGATCTTCCCAGCTTGTTACGTCACATTTCAACACCCATACATTCCTAGGATGTAGGGGTAAATCTGTTAGCATCTCTGTCTTCGATTGGTGGCTTTTGTCCGCTGTTCTTACCCTGGGTATAAGGCTGCGAGCTTCGCGCCGCGAGCTTCGTCAAGGTCACCAATCATGACATATGCTCTTTGGAGGAGACATCAGTCAGCCCACCTTATTCCCTTTTATAGCGCGACCAATGAAGAGCCATGATTAGGACCAATATCTCTCGTCGCTCTCATTCTCAACCTCTAAAGGCCTTTGGAAAGACTCAACATACCCGGCTTCTGCCATCGCTTTAACATACTCCGCACCAATACCATTGGCCCCTTGGAGATAGAACAACCGTGGTTAGCTGATTGATGTGTAAAATTGGCGACAAACTTGACAAGATCGTACTGAAGATTATTTGTCGAGGATGACATACCACCAGTGATGATGACGGTCTTGCCCTTTGCTCGACTCCTGTCGGTTTCAATCGTGCAGTCAATCGCACCTCGATCAACGTATTTTGCTGACATTTTGTCCAATTGTTGTTCTTGTCAACTGCCGTTAATATGACATAAAGTGTCCCTGGGCTATATTCCTGGTCAATCCTTTGACGTGTTGTGATGAGCTCTCAGCAGTCTAACATAGAGAGCCTAACTCCGCAGCGATTTGTGGGGTTTGGCATTAGTCATTTGCTCGGGTGAAACCACTACTGGATACTAAGGTGGTTACCCCAAGCCAAACCCCATTCCCCTCATTTTGGTGCCCTCGGCTGCCACAGATGTGGGTACGTAGAGAACAGTCAATTCACAGTGTGATAATAGCTCGGTCTGGAGTCGTTCTAGCTCATCATCTGTATCGCATGACCGACTGGTACATGAAGAATCACCTGTGAAAGATGATAACGGCAGACCCACCTTGACCTATGCCGCGGACGCCGGAACAAATCCTATCACGTGTGGGCAATACCGCGGTTCATTGAGCTTTTCTGGCCGTGAATTTGATCCGACAGGCCTCTTCGGCTCGGCCAGCAGTGGCCGCGATGGGTTTCTGTCCACCGACATTGTCTTAACCCTTACCACTCACTCTCACAAGCAATGCTCCTCGGTCAGGTACGAAGAACCATGACCGCAACCGTCTGCCCCTTCTCAAGCCGTGACGATTCAGCCGAAGATGGCACCACCACGGCCTCGTCTTGGGTCCACGGTGGCCCAGCCTATGCCAGTGGTGGTCAAAACCATTGGACTTGGCATTCATGTTTATACAGACCTGGGAGATAAAGTCCAGCAGCAAACAACCACCCCATAAATCCTTCACTCTTCCTAACGCTTCTAATATCGCAAACCCTGTTTCGGACGAAATTTGGTTTCACCCGTCCAAATGGCGCCCGGTATATTGGAAGAGAGTGGGGATGTGCTGGAGGTCGTGAGAGGCTACGCCAAAGATATTCCGACCAATGATGAGACCGGATACCAGATCCCAGATACGTACCTGGGGTCGCATCGACCAACTAGGGTGCTCATCATCGGGTTCGGCGCAGCCGCCATCAACATTGTTCACATCCTGGGGCAGAATCAAGCAAAGAATGACATTACCATTCAATGTTACGAGAAAAATCCCGAAGTCGGAGGGACTTGGTATGAGAACAGATATCCTGGCTGTGCTTGCGATATTCCTGCGGTCAATTACCAATTCTCATGGCACCCAAAGCCCGATTGGTCTAGTTACTACGCCACTTCGCCGGAGATCTTGGGGTATTTTAAAGATGTTGTCGATGCTCACGACTTGGGACGATTTGCCAAACTCAATCACCGGGTAGTGGGAGCCTGGTGGAACGACGAGAGTGGCAAATGGCGAATCAAAGTGCAACCAAATGACGACGAAGCGCAGTCCTTTTATGACGAGGGCGACGTTTTGATCAATGCGACCGGAGTATTAAACCACTGGAAATGGCCGCAGGTTCCTGGCGTGGAAAAATTCAAGAACAAGGTTCACAGCGCTCATTGGGACGACTCTGTCGATTTGAATGACAAAGTGGTGGGCATCATCGGTAATGGGAGCAGTGCAGTCCAAATCGTCCCCGCCATCTTTCCAAAGGTCAAGAAGATCAAGTCCTTCATGAGATCGTCGACCTGGATCACGGCTGGATTTGCACAAAAATACGCTGGCGAGAACGGAGCGAATTTCAACTACACGGAGGAACAGAAGCAGAAGTTCAGAGACGACCCAGCAGAATACCTTCGCTACCGAAAGCTGGTCGAGGAGGAGTTGAACCAACGGTTCAAGTTCATCATCAACGGGACCTCGGAGCAGAGGGAAGCACTCGACTTCGCCCGGGCGGAAATGGCGCGCAAGCTCAACGGTCGAGATGATCTGATTGCGAAACTGGTTCCCACCAACTACGCCGTCGGCTGCCGCCGACCCACGCCAGGAAATGGATATCTCGAATGCATCACCGATGAGGAGAAGTGCACGATCAACTTTGAGGGCATCAAGGAAATTACAGAGAAGGGGATTGTTACGAATGATGGCGTCCATCATGACATGGATGTTCTGGTCTGCGCGACAGGGTTCGATGTCAGCTTCAGACCGAGGTATCCAATTGTTGGTAAAGATGGCATCGACTTGAGGGACGCATGGGCCAAACAGCCGCAGACATACTTGAGCGCTACTGTTCCTAAACTTCCCAACTATTTCAGTAAGGATCATCCCCTTCTACATCTTGCCCTGTCTGAGGAGATAGAACGCAGCTCACACTCCCCGCCTCACCACAGTGATCAACGGACCCTTTGGACCGTACGGCCACGGATCGATCTTGCCCATCATCGAGGTCATCACACGCTACATTGAGAAGTTTGTGTCGAAGCTGCAGCGAGAGAACATCAAGGCCTTCTATCCAAAGCAAGCGGCGGTCGATGATTTCCGGAGACATCGAGAACTCTTCTTACTCCGCACGGCATGGAGTTCGCCTTGCCGTTCATGGTTTAAGGGTGGCACAGCCGATGGGCCTATCATGATGTGGCCGGGAAGTCGGTTGCACTTCTTCGAAGCTTTGGCTGAACCCAGATACGAGGTATGCGTTGCCGTCCTTTCATTATCCCCTTTTTCGATGTCCTCTGGTATTGACATCACCAATGAAATAGGACTACGAATGGGAATACCAACTCAGCAATCGGTTTTCATATTTTGGAAATGGTTTCAGTCAGCGAGAGGTTGATGGACGAGACATCACATGGTACATCGACGGCGTCTGATGAGGAGATTGTCTAGAAGTTTAATGGATATAGAGGTCAGGGCGAGAACCTCCTCGCTGGTCACACTGGGATCTAGCTCAACACTTGCTCTACCCTCCATCCGCTATGTGACTTGGTGTCCATCACCTGGCGCACTTTCGTAGGAGGAAGAGGCCAGCCATAGCTACCTGCAGGCCCAGCCCGAACTTCAGTCAACACCCAACACTCGCGCCTTTTCGGTGTGCCGGGGACATCTTCGACCTTTGTCTTCGGGACCGGCTTGCCATACTGGATCAGTGCAGTCTCCCTCACCAGTTCCGCCAACGGTGTGGCATCCACTGGTGTGAGCGGGAACATGCGCGTTTTCGGGATCCTGTCGCTTCCCACGGTGTGGGCTTGGGCCTGTTGCAAATGACTATAGACGATGTATTGTGGGAGTTCCTTGGCGGGAAGACGAGACAGGACGGACGACGGATGGATGAACACAGCCTTCTCCTCCATCAACGCCGAGGGGCGATCTGTCAGCGGAAAGAGTGGCAGATACGGAACATCGATAGCCCGTTTTGGCTTGCTTGTCAAGGCCGGCGGGTGGGGAGACATGTCAGCTCGGATGGCGATCTGGTCGAGATAGCCTGAAGCCGCCAAGACATTGAGCTGCTTGATATGCTTGGAGGACAGCTTGGAACTGTTCGGCCAACCGGAAATTTCTCCCATGGTTTGGGGATGGTTCGCTCGTACGATAGTCTCGAGTTGCTGACGGAGTTGCTGGGTTTCAGACATGGCTTTGGCACGAAGGAAAAGATCTTGACAGAACTGTTCCTTGTCTGCAGCCTCGCCGTACATCAACACCGCTGTCAGCAGCTTCATAACGTCAGATGCTTTGTCCTGTTTGCTGAGCGTCGCTCTCGCCCTGCCGTACTCCTGCCGCCGTTTCTCACGCGCGTCATCATCTTGCTGATCGTCACGAGTATATACTTCCCCATCGCGTGGTCCTTGAGGCGTCATGTCAAGTTGCGTCTCGTTGATAAAGACTTCCGAGGTTGCCAGCGCGGCAACCAAAGCGACGACAGAGCCCAGTAGTGTCATGTTTTTCATTCCACCAACCAAAATTTTACCGAGTCGCGGTGACAACGGGTAAATTGAGAGCTGTTTACCCAGGTCCGTGATTTCTCCATTTGCCGTCAAAGCTCCGAGATTCTTCAACAATCGCTCTGCCTTGTTCAAGCTGTGCGCCGGGGGGGGAGTGGGAAATGGAAACTCGATGATGGGCTTCGGGTAGGAGAATCCTTTCAACTGTAGAGCAATGCTCTCCGCTGGGGCTCTCAAGATCTCAGGCTCAGCATGATCCGGGAAGAATTGCTCGTATACGGCAGAGGTATAAAGCCGCCAACAATGGCCTGGTCCCGTCCGGCCGGCACGGCCTGCTCGTTGTTGAGCGCTTGCTTTGCTGATGTAGTCAATCTCGAAGCGGTGAACACCCGTTTCCAGATTATATCGACGTTCTTTGCTTCGTCCTGAGTCGAAAACGTACCGTATCCCGGGAATGGTCAGACTGGTTTCGGCGACATTGGTTGCGAGGACGATCATCCGTGACCCAGGTGGAGGGGGGTCGAACACCTTCAACTGTTCCTTGGTGGGCAGCTGCGAGTACAGGGGAAGGATGAGCACCGAGGAATACGGTTCTTTGGCAGATTTTTCAGACTGCCCGGCCGGTTGAGTGGCCTCGGAAAAGCCGCCACGACCACTATGGCCGCCAGTCTCACTCTCGTCGTCTGAGACGTCAAACTCGTGGGCTTCTGCCTCATCATCGGACTGCGTTGTCAAGATGTCGATATCAAAGTCGTCATGGTCGTCAAAGACGACGCTGGGATTCCCTACTTCAAGGTCCTCAGCCTCGAAGGGAACTTCACTGGCCGCCATGTGCACACGTGCTGCCATGGTGGATCCGGCATCTCCACTGAACAAGAGCTTTCTGAGTCGATCGCTGACCAGCCTGATTTCGTTCTGACCAGTCAAAAATACCAAGATCCCACCCCTCGGAAGTTTTCTGTGCGCTCTTCTGACCTTTTCAATGACCTCCTCGACGTAATCGGGTCTGGACCGGAGCGCAAAGTGTGTCGTGACGCGATGCTGGCGACCTTCTGTTTCCACAATCGGAGGTTTGGAGCCGGTCGGGAAGATCTTGTCGTGCAGAACATCTTGGATATTCAAGGTGGCGGACATGATGATCAATTTCAATGGAGTCGGATTGGGATTAAACTTGTTTTTACGCATGCGAGCTGGGACGATCTTGCTGAGCATGCCAATAAGGAGATCAGTGTTGACGCTTCTCTCGTGTGCTTCGTCAATGACGATGACAGAATATCTCTTCAACAGGAGATCCTGAGACAGTTCTCGAAGCAAGATGCCATCGGTCATAAACTTGATTGCAGTATTGGGCGAGACCGTGCTGTCGAACCGGATTTGATACGAGACTTTGTCACCATGCTGACCAAGCTCCTCACCAACCCGCTTCGCCATGCTGACGGCGGCGACTCGGCGGGGCTGTGTGATGCCAATCATGCCGGGCGTGGGTCCATTCGGCGAACCGTAACCGGCCTCGAACAGAAACTGCGGGATCTGGGTGGTCTTGCCACTGCCCGTGTCACCTTTGATAATGACCACCACGTTGTTGTGGACAGCCTCCATGATCTCTTGCTCTCGCTGCAGGATCGGCAGTTCGGATCTTGACCGCTGAACACCCTCAGGGCGATCCACGTGGACATTGAATGCTTTCCTGTTGGGAACAGCCTCTCTTTGTTCTGAAGGGAGCGTCGCCGTCGGGACCTCGACGACTTCAGACTGCCTCGGCGCCGGTATAGGATTCGGGAGAGATTGCGGTGTGTCATTCAAATAGGAAGGCACATGACCAATGGATTGATTCAGTTGCTGGGTGGCCCACGCTTTGAAAGCCGAGTTTCGAGGTTTGAGGCGCTCTCGGCTTGGAGACTGAGAGGTGTCCGATTGAGCATCGTCGTCGCTGCCAGAGTATTCGATCTCACTCAGGCTCGTCCGGCTCGAATCCTCTGACACTGAATTTATCCGTCGTTCGACGCCGATTTCATCGTTGTCTTCCTTCTCTTCGTCATCCGAATCACCATCTCCACGACTGGAATCCGAGTCAAAGCCCTCCCAGGGCAGTTCTTCCGTTGTTTCGTATGTGCTTTTCTTTTTCTTGCTCGTTCGGGTGTTGATTATGGGCAAGCCATTTTCATCCAGATTGAGAGGTTGTGCGAGACCGCTTCCCTGCACCGCAGGCGGTTCGGATTTGTGCCCGTGATCCTCTATCTGACGGCCAGCCACCACTGCGCCTCCCATATGCTCTGTCTCAAATGAATCCTCGCTTTCAAGGTCCGATTCATCTTGCGTTCCGCTTTTGGATGTCCTGGTATCCTGAGATTGGTCTCTGGGACCATGGCCACTCATAAACTCATTGAACGTTCTTTTCCCCAGATGCTTTGAACTTTGCAAGGACACGCTTGCGTCGAACTTTTCCTTCTCTTGTTCCAGCTTTCTCAACAACGACAGGGTTTCGTCTTTTTTGAGCTTATTTTCAGTATATTTGTCCAGCCGCTTCTGTTTTTTGCTAGATATCGAAGGATGCTGTGCTCGGAGTTCTTCTCGCAATTTCTGCCGGTTCGCCTCCAGTTCTGCTTTGCTGAGTGGCACGATCACCTCTTGATTGGAATTCGACGTATCTTGCTCGCGTTGCCGAGCCTTATGCTTTCGCTGACGGGGAACGAATCGTGCCATTGTGGTAGCCCACGCTCGACGCGCATGGTCAAAGTAACAGCCAGGAGAGTGAGGCAAGAAAACCAGGCCTTCCCAGGTCTGAAAGCGAAGTAACTGAAGACAGCCTTTGGCGACCCGCGACCAAAATTTTGGCTGGCAGAAACTGCCGTTCTAGGCGGTGAGGAGCAAGTTAGCTGACCGCTGCACGTGACAATACGGCCCATTGTGCTGCAAGAACTGACCTATTCAGGCTCCTTTCAGCCACTCTATTTCCTAGCACAGTAGTGTCCCATTCGAAATGGGCCTGCCACAAGGATATGAGTTGCCACAGATGGATGACACCCAGGTCTCGGTACCGTTCCCTGCGACCACGAAACAAGCGGCTGGGAAGATCAACGGGGTCACGACCGATGTGATGTGTATATCATTCTCGGATAAGATCATGATCACCATCACTCAAGACGGTCGGCTGGCGCAGTGGGTAGGTCGCTTCTTCCATGCGAGAGCTAGATTATTCCTGACACCGGAGAAGGTGACTGTGCCTCTTTCAAGCGACAACCCAACGCATTCAGATCGGTACTTCCATACCACCCGCGAAGGGGAGGACGCCCTTCTTCCTGCAGCGCGATTCTCGCCGAGGACCCTTCTTGGAGCTGGAACGGCCGATCGTGAGATGATGGGTCAGCTGTATGCATCGCAAATTGCGAATGCCATCATTACCAAAACTCCAGAAGAATCGCGATCTCTTATGCTGGGGCTCGGCCTCGCAAGCGCCGACATGGATCGAGACGTTTTCCTTCAGGTCATCGATCTTGTCTTGACGGTGCTCTGACTTATTTTGCGACTCGTCGTCATCCCTTCACATCTACAGCGTCTATGAGACACGGCGACCTGGCATGCCAGATTTTCCTTGCCGTGGTGGCAGCAACAGTGTCCTCCGTCGTTGGTGATGAGCTGGTCTGCCGGCCCTTGACTTCCTCGACGGTGGCATTTATTTCATAATGACCTTCAGCGAGTGCGACGATCTCGAGTTCGGCGTCCCGGCTGGCACCAGGCTCAATTGCGGGATATAGGGCACGTTGGAGGACGCCAGACCAGGCGAAGCGCTTTGAGAGATCCAGCGCGATGTTGTGCGGCTGATCTCGTAGGGATGGCTGAAGCCGGAGCAGGGGTCGAAGCCGGTCCGACGTGCGATTGTGTATGCGGACAGAGAGAGTGACAAACTCTTCCGTGTGCAAGACAAAATGTGACCGACCAATTTGACTGACGACTTTGCCCTGCTTCTTTACGTGGTCCGGTGGGTGAAAGGGGGAGAGGAAGAACTGGATCTCAACGTGATCGAGCTTTAAAGCATCAACCATCCGCGGGCTTAATCGGATGCCTTTTCTGAGGTCGATTTCGCCATGCCTCCCGGTGATTTCCTCCTTCCACGATCCTCGGAGACACTTGAGCAGCTCTTCTCGATACCAAAACGATTCCCGACTTGCAGCCTCTGCTTCTGTACTCATTCTCGAGGCTGAGACCACAAATTGCTTCTGGGTGTCCAGATTCGGAATGGGAGCATGGGGCTCAGAGACGAACAATCGAGGGACCAATAAGACAACCCTGTTGATTTGGCCAGGTTGCAACGTTTCTTGCACCGTGAATGCGCTCTTCCAAGGACTGCCAGGTGATGAAGCAGAGTCATCGATTGACATGCGAGACTGAACTGTCATTGCCAAAGGTTGCGGCCAGACATTGCGGAGATCCAATAGAAGCATGCAATAGTCACGGCCATCGGCAGAATGTGCCAGCCAGTGGGAAATTTGGGATGCCTGCGAGGCATCGCCGTGTATGATTTCTGCGCCGTCTTCATGAAAATCTCCATTATGTCGGGATGTCTCTGCTCCAAGTGATCTCCATGTGAAGTCGCCGCTAATCGGCAGGACATTGCACCGCGGGATGTCGACGCTGCCGTTCACGGTGACGTTCAGTGCAAATCTCGTGTGCCGTGTGTAGAATGCTTCACTGACTTCAGCCAGTGGAATTCCAAGATATGCATAGTCAGCCTGGATGGTAGCATTCGTCAGTCCTGCTCGTCCGAAGATGTCCACGATGTATGTTGCCGTCTCTTCCGGAAGCAAGGTTTCTGCTTGTCTGTCTTGTCCTTGATTTGCCACTCGAACAGATGGCCTGGTGGCCAACTGATACTGAATTTCGTAGAGTTCGGCAGGGTTCAGATCTTTGTTGGAGAGGGCATCCTGGAGCCTGGTCGTAACGGAGTCCTCCGACGATAGTAAAACAAGGTCTGCTGCGACATGCTCACTTTTGTTTTGGACCTCGAGTTCAAACCGTTTCTTCTCGCCTTCTAGCAACATGATCGAAGGGTTGGTAAGCGTCTTTGGATGAATCGACAGACGTGGTTGAGGGTCCATGACTTTTATCTTGAGCACATTGGCGATGGGCTCCGGCACGGTCGGCTCATGTGCCTTTGGACCTTCTTCGCTGGGGTGTAGTGGTCGGCCCACTCCTCTCCCTCTCGAAGAACCTTTTTGCTTGATTTGTAGGGGAGGCTGCCAAGCGATGCGAAACGTGAGGTAGTCCTGTGGGTAACAATTTCGAACGGTCGCCCGGCATCCCAGAATGTGAAGCTCTCCGCTTCGGGCTGCCTTGCCGCTCAAGAGAAATGTCTGGAGGCTGAAGGGCGCCAATGTGGCGCTATGGTGTGAGGGCTCAAAGTCGCATCCGTCAGCAATAAGGTGGATGGTGTCAATCTCAATTTCAACTTCAAGCGGGTTCTGCAGAAGCACGGTAAAGACGGTCACTTCGCCCGCGACGATGACTGGCGCTGTCCCGGTCGAGTTCGCTTTCGCAAAAGGGTTATAGATGAAAGGATCCCGAGTAGCTTCAGCGGGGCCGTCCGCGGCCAGGGAGAGGTCACTCGGCCGGTGCGCGACAAGTTCTGTTGTCGATTCAGGTCTGAGAAGCTGGATGTCTCTCACCAGGAAATCGTCCCAGTATTCAGCACGAAGACCATTCATCCCCACGCGGGCAGCGGCTGCCACGGTCTTCTTCACATTGTCGAGGAGACGTGCCTGTTCGTCCCGAGACATTAAAGGCGTTGCATGACTCAACTGATTCGGCATCGCGATAATTCGTTTCGCCGTACAGAGCAGGCAGGTTGTCAAATGCAAGCCCATAGGAATGTCAGGCAGCGCCTCGCAGACACTGATACATATCCGCAGCATCTCCAGTTTGAGGGACACATCTCCAGTGCGGTGATCAGAAACCCAAACCTCGAGTCTCCGTACAATAGTATCCATGTCAGCATCCACTCGATCTCTCACATGGGGAACCGGGGGCAGGCATGCCCCGTAGGCGTTGGCTGCGAGAGCCAGGAGCGCCCCAGCACCGGATCGCATGTCTGGCAGAATTCTTTGAAGAGCACTATTACCGAGTGGGAGAGGTCCGGCAGCGGGATGTACGCCTACCTCAGCAGCGCCTACTTTCCTTGCTTCGATCAATCTTGGAGCGAGTTCGTGGAGGAGATGTCTCAGATGAAATGCATGTTTCCGCTCCAGTTCCAATCTCGACAGGCTGCTCGCAATTGCCACCATAACGCATGTCAGTTGAGCTGGGTTGCTTCCCGACTGAGCGTCTCCGAGTGCGTCAAAGAGCGAGTTCGCGAGGTCAGCCCGGTGAAGCGACAAGTGTCTGGAAACCGGCTTTGGGACCGTGGCGTCTTTGGGTCGCCCTTCCAGAACGAGAGCGTCTAGGATTGAACGGTCCCAGGCGCCTTGTGCTTGCTGAACGGCGATGAGCAGGTTGATGTGTCTCACTCGTGATTCGATGATGACGTCTCGGAGAAATCCGCCAGCAATCATGTACGGTAATTTGGCATACAAACTCAGGATCAGATCGATGACCGAGGGAATGACCTGTAGCAGTGCCTGTCTGGAATTAGGCCCCTTGCTGGCAGACTCCGGAGTGGCCGATCTTGGGGTGTTGAATGTGGGCGTTGACCTCATTGATTGCGCGGTCGTGGTTCTGCTGTCCGGACGATAGCATATATCTGGAATGCTGAAATTCAAGTCACTCCATGCAAGTAAGAACATCGTTACGAGCAGACACTCCAGAGATCTGGCTTGCCACAAATGGTCCTGGTTACTGCTCGCCGCCGCAGCGCCATCGGATAAACACTGCAGAGCATCTGACCACATCCCACTTTGAAGCTTGAGCATTCCGAGAACAATCTGGTAGCGTCCCCGCGACACCTGGCCCTAAGGGGTCGTTAGTCATGCAACTTGCGGATGATTCACCGTGTATATCACAGGCTTCGGGACGTACCTGCGCCTGCGGTTCGGTACTCGATGGCGCCGGAGTGGAGGAACTTGATGCTGGCGTGGTCGCGCCGTCAGAGCTCTGCAGGGACGAATGCGGAGCGTCGTCGATGCCTTCCCGGATGGGAGATGAGCCGAACAGAGAGGTGCTACTCAAAAGAGTTGCTATGGCTCTGTCCTTCCATTCATTGGCCAACTTGGTCAGGCCGTATAACAGCAAGGCAGATACCTCAATCAGAGCAGTCCGCACAGCGTCAGCGTCCCTGACATCGGACACGAAAAGGGTGCCATCTGCGGGAGGGTCCAAAGAGGCGTCCAAAATGACGATCTTGCGCACAACGAGTCCGGGTGAATCGGCAAATCGAGCATGGAATTGCCTCTCAATAGGACCAAGATTTGATGGCTCACCTCGCTCTGCAACTTCTGATTCGGGAGGGGCAGACATAAGCCTTGTGCCGTCGACGAGGCCCAGAAGCACCTGGCAATGTCCATTCAGCTCAAATGGCGAGGCGTTTGGACGAGGCAGACCCTCGGTGGCGGAGATGTTGTACAGCACAGATCCATTCTCGGACCGGGAGGATGAAAAGGATTCTATGACCACCGTTATTAGTTGCACACTCCGAATCCTGCAGGTGCTTTACCCGAGGATTGCAAGCCTTGGACGTCTCTAAGCTTCACTATTGCGGCATCCTGCAGCCGGCGGACGAATTCCTGGAAACGTTGAGGCGTCACAGGGCCGGCGGGGACGCATATCACGTTGACCTTGGCTGCAGCCACGGGTGAAAAAGGGTCAAATCCCATAATGACATGGCGATCCTGTTGTGCTGGCGGTGGGCGAATCTCGAGGCAAACTCAGGGCCTATACATTCAGGTGCCCCGTGGGAGATTACGGCTCGGTCTGGTGACTAGCTCAGTCTGTATCGACCATCGAATGACGGCGCTGATAGAAAGTACAAGTCGGGCTGACTTTGATGAGAACTGTGTGTGGTGGGCGCAACTGTGTCATTGGACGGGGCCTTTCCCCACAGCCCCTTGAGCTGCACTGTATCTAGCATCAGCCCAGTGTTTTGGTCCAACGTCACCTCGACAGCCTTGTAGCAAGGCCACCCTCGCTTCTCCAACATGTCCAGTCTGCCTTTCTACGCCCCAACCTCGGTCTGCATTCTCTGGAATCCGCATATAGTACCGTCGTTTCGATGACCCTTTTCGCTGTCTGTCTCTATGGGAGTATCGTCGAGCAACCAGACCACTTCGAGTAACGAACCTGCGACTTCAAGGCTTTGAGAGCATCACGAAACTTATCCGGCATTGCACCTACAGGGAAGACGGTGGAATCGGTCAAGATGGACTTTAATGCCCTCCGTGCGCAGACGCTGGGTTCTGGCACGGACGAGGAGGCTGTCACGGTCAATACCAGAGCACTCATAGACAAGGTCCTGGCCAGATATTCAGGAGAGTGGACAGTCTTGAGGGAACTGGTACAGAATGCCGCCGACGCCGCGGCCACCAAGGTCACGGTCAAGTTTGAGACGGTCCCGTCGACGACGGTGCCTGTGCCGACGGACCCTTCTCCTTCGAATTTGCTCATGCATACCGTTCAATACCATACTTTGAAGAGACTTATAGTGTCCAATAATGGCCTTCCATTCAGTGAGAATGATTGGAATCGTTTAAAGCGGATCGCAGAAGGCAACCCTGACGAGACAAAGATCGGAGCTTTTGGTGTTGGTTTCTATGCTACATTTGCCGACTGCGAAGAACCGTTCGTCTCATCCGGTCGCGAGGCAATGGCCTTCTTCTGGAAGAACAATTCTCTGTTTACGAGACGACTGCGTCTGCCCGAGGCCAGCCCTGACACCAATTTCGTCCTCGACTTCAGGGATACGACGTCCCCGGTTCCTCCCCTCTTACCACTGGCACAGTTCTTGGTCAACAGCCTGACGTTTGTGGGGCTGGAGAAGATTGAACTCTGGCTCGATGACTGGAATATTTTGTCATTGAACAAGAAGACATCACCAAGCCAAGATGTCCCGTGGCCGCGCGACATCGAGCCCAAGACCAGTGAAGGGTTTATGAAGGTGTCCCAGGTGACCCGAGAAGTTGCTCAAATCGATGGACAATGGATGGGCATCATTGGATGGAAAGGAAGCAAGGATGCCAGCAGCCGCCCGGGAGATCGAGAAGCTGGTCCGTCCTTGCGGAAGTTTTTCTCTCGCTTGGCCAGCACTGTTCAAGAAGACGCCCAGTCCGATCTACGAAGCACCGACCGGCTCCATCAGTCGGAGCAACTGTCCACCAAAGTGTCCGCGACCGTGTTCTTAAACGTCAATACCGCCGTGATTAAAACGTTTGCGGGCCAAAAGTTCAGTGAAGAGCTCGAACGAGCGACCAAAAAGCCTCCTCCCAAAACGACCAAAATTGCTATCCTGACGGCGCCGTATGTTGAAGACAGCAAGCTCGCCGAGGCATCAGCGGCCGGGGACATTTTTGGCACGGTGCTGCCCACCTCTGCCGGCAGGATCTTTATTGGTTTTCCCACCCATCAGACCACGGGCCTGAGCGCTCATGTCTCCGCGCCCTCGGTCATCCCGACGGTGGAGAGGGAATCCATCGACTTGAATGCCAGATACGTCCGGACCTGGAACACGGAGATGCTCCGGGCCGCTGGAATCGTCTGTCGGATTGCCTGGTCTTATGAGATGTCTGAGCTGAAAGAGAAGGTTTTGAAGAAGGCTGGTGGGCGAGCCAAGATCCGGCCTGAAGACGCGGATCCTGTGCTGGCAGAAGCGATCACTGTTTTCAACAATTTCTCCTTCCGCGAGTCGACCCCATCGGGGAAGATCGGCCAAATCCTCGACGACGCATTCTGGACCTGCAGCAAGAAGCCATCCATCGACGTGCTCTCTACCCACGGAGTCCTCCCCACGCATGAAGTGCGCCTGGCTCCCAAGGACCTCACATTTATCCAAGGCATTCCGATCCTGCCGGAGAGAGTTGTGTCTCAAGCCAGCAGTTTTGTGAAGAAGCTGACCGATTGCGGACTCATCACGGAGGTCACCGTGTCGGACATCAAGAAAGCGCTCGAGTCAAGCCCTCTCACATCCACCCAGCTGTCCGAGTTGCTTCACTGGATCACCAAACAGTCGACGGGAGGCCAGTTGGACCAACCCACCGTCTCTACATTGCTCTCAGTGGCCGTCGCAAACGACGCGGATGAGCCAGGCCTGCCTGGCCAAGTTCTCGCACTTGGACAGATACGTCACTTTCTGAATCCCAGTAAAACACCCGTGGACTTGCCTGTACCTTTGACTGTGATCCCGTTCAAGTTTACAAAGAGTCTGAATAAACAGGAACTCGAGAGTCTGGGTTGGCAAGAGTTCCAGATGGTCCCGTGGATCCGGTGGTTGATCGAAGAGGCCAACAATCGCAATGTGTTGTCAGAAGATCAAGACTTGACCAAATCGGCATCGTTCAGCTCTCAGGTCCTGCGGGTCTTGTCCAAACAATGGGACTCCCTCAGCCAGTCGTCAAGAGCTTCTCTTGTTGAAGTCCTCGCTGCCCACACGGTCATCCCAACCAAGTTCGGCATGAAGAAGCCTGGTGACGCTTACTTCCCCCATGTGAAGCTATTTGAGGACCTGCCCACGATTACAGGTCTCGGCAATGTGAAGGATAAATTCCTGTTGGCATTGGGGATACGAAAGACTGTGGAACTGGGCGTGGTCTTTGACCGTTTACTGGCCCTAGACACCAAGTCGACACAATCTGAAACTCTGACAAAGCCACCATGGAGTCATGTCGACTTGCTGCAATATCTCGTGTCCGTTCGGGACGACATTCCACCAGCGGATATTCAGAAACTGCGAAGTACACCCATCTGTCCGAAACAGGCCGGCTCCAAACCCGAAGGAGACGATTCTTCCAAGCGCTACAAAGTCTCGGAACTTTTCGAACCCAGGCCGGAGCTGCGCGACTTGGGTCTGCCTGTTCTGGCATGGCCGGGCATATATCGCAGCAGTAGCCCTGAAGGGAAATTCCTGTCTACACTGGGCCTGCGCACGATCCCGCATGCGCGCGAGCTCGTCAACATTATGGCCGGGGCAGCAGCGAAAGGGAATCTTGATCTTCGCGATAGAGCACTGACGTACTTTTTGTCTCATCATCATGCTCACAACTACGGCTCCTTTGACTACTCCACCGTCACGGTACCATTCTTGCCTCTCGAGAACAAGCCTGACAAACTCGCGACGCCATCGCAATGCTTCGTCGACGGAGGTGCGGCACTCCTCGGGTTTGATATTCTCAAGCGTGATTGGATCCCTCATTATCAGCGATTTGGCCTCCGACTCCATCCTCCCATGGAACTCTGCATTCACATTCTCGCCAAGAATCCGCCAACAACTTATGACGATGCTCGCGCGACATTTACCTACTTTGCCGGCCGCTTGGGCGAAATCAATGCGACGAATATTCCAAAATTGAGTGAGATGGACTTCATCCCTCTATTCTCGGGGAAAACCAAAGAGAAAATGATCGTCAAGGCGCATACATCTCCGAGAAATTGTTTTTTGGGTGACAGCGATACGTTTGGCGACATCTTCAATTATGTTGATTTTGGCCTGGAGGCAAACTCTTTTCTTATTAAATGTGGTTCAAAGCAGGAGCCGACCAAGATCGAGATTGCCCAGATCCTCGTGAAGGAGCCTGCTCGTATTTCGTCGACATTCCGCAGTGGAGAGAAATACATGACGCTCTTGCGCAGCTTGGCTGAAAGCATCGGGATGCTGAAAAAGAACAAGGAGCTTTTCAAGGAAATGAAGAGAGCACCCTTCTTGCTTGCCAGCAAAGAACTTCCTTCCACTCAAGCGGTACCGAAGAAAGAAAAGCCTGGTGCTCGCGGGGATGATGGGGACGGCCTTGATGAGGAAGAATCTCAGGGTATTCGGGAGTGGCAGTTGTGTAGCGCTCAAGACGCCATCATTGTGGATGACTACATCAACTTCAACCTGTTCCGGACGAACATTCTGGCTGCCCCACAAGAGGAGACCCTCGAAGACTTCTATTTAGCCCTTGGCTCGCCACTGCTCAGCTCGCTCGTGGAGGAAACGGCCCGGCACGGAATGAAAGCTGCTGACCAGAGGCCTGCACAGAAATTGCAGAAGCAGATCGTCGAAAGGTCGATGCTGTTCCTGCACGATCAGCCGCCAGATATGATCAGGCACAACAGCAAATGGCTGGAGAAGAATCTCCAAGTCCAGCTGGTATCTTCCATCATGCTTCGGCGATCGTTGAAGGGCAGAAATGCCACACACACGGAACAGAGAAGCGCCGTGGTGACCCAGGTCAATCGTGAATACACGCTCTGGATCACCGGTGAGAAGCCGGATTTGTATCAAGTTAGCCAAGCGCTGGTGCACATCCTTCTCACAAGGCCCAAAATCCACTCTGCCTTGACTTTGGAGATGCTGTTGAAGACGGACCTCCTTGACCTGCGCGCACGAGGCTTCAATGTGTCCCGCATTTTGAGGCAAAAGGCAGCCGAAGCCAAAGTGGCGGAGAGCAAGCGTCAACAAGAACTGGAAGAGGAACAAAGACGGATAGAAGAGGAGAAAGAGAAGGCCCGGAAAGCTGCTGAGATGGATGCCACACTACGAACACAACTCCCTGGCGGATTCCCCGAATCCCCCGACGGAAGACGTTCTTCGAGTGATGATGGAGATCTCCGGAGGCACTCGCGCAACATATTCTCGAACCTTAGCCGTCAATTTGGATTCGGTAGCAATCGTCATATACGGTCTCTTCTTGGAGGTGCACCAGAAGCGCCATCTGTCCCACCGGGAATTACAAACGGTCAGGGCAAACCTCCCCCATCTCAGTATTCACGGTTAGAGGGATCTAGCCAGGAGGAAAATATCAACCAGCAGGTGACAGCTCCACACCAGCTCCGCGAAAACCTTCTCGGCGCCCTCAGGAAGACCCGTCCTTATAGCTCGTCGGCGCTCTTCTCGCGTGGCGAGACAAATCTTGTGTCGGAAACGAAGACATACTGTGACGAGCACTCCGCTCATGATTTGACCTTTGTGGCGGAGATCAAGCACGATATCCAGATGTTCCTCTCACCTTCATCTGTCAACGACTCGTCCGCTTTTCTACAAGAGCACTCGGCTGGATTGACTTCGTTCGCAACCCTCCTGAAAGGCGTCAGCGACGTGTTTATCCTTAATCCACGGACACTGAATATCTTCTACCAGACGTCAGGCAAAACGATCGCCTTCAACCGTAATGGCAGTATTTTCTGCAATTACAAGTACTATCAGCAATTGCATGAGAAAACCATGGGCACCACAGGGGTTGATCGCGACGCCTTTGTGTATTGGTGGGTCATCTTGTGTCACGAGTTGGCCCATAATCTGGTGCACGACCACAGCAGCAAACACAGTTACTATACTGAAGGATTTATAGCGCAATATTTTGAACGTGTCGTCACAGTGCTGGCTGCTGGTGCCGGAACCACGACAAGCCAAACTGGGGCTTCTTGATTTGATTCTCGATTCTTGATCAACCACAGCCTGTTTCTTTCTCGAGACTCCGGGAGAGCTTTGCAGTGAAGGCAGATGACTCTGACCGACAACACTATTGAAAGAGATGGTTCTGTACATTAGCCGTGATAGATTGGCCATCTAGAGTTGATATGGATTAGCACTGAATGAAGGAAGACTTGTGAAATTCCATCGTGTTGTCGGCTTTGCGCTTTCTCTAGTCCAACTCGATCTATTCCCTAAGGGCTTGCAGAAGAAACAAATCTGACCAATTTCGGTTATTCAAGTCCTGTCGACCCGTCAAATGTTGAATGTGAGTGAAGCGGGATCTAGTATCTGCAGTGTGCAAGCCTGTCCTGTAGGTCCAAAAGTGAAAACCTCTATGCCGCTGTCCATGTGCTCCTGATTTGGGTCGATCAAGTCCACTAGGTGCCACACCACCGGGACGACGTGTGTTGAAGAGTGTATGTTGAAATCCTGCTTGTATGTTGGCATGAGCGCGATGTTGATGTCCACTGCAACACGAATTGCCGCAACTGCAAACACTTTCGCTGGGTCTTGAGCACCAAGGTCGTCAGACAATTCGACCATATTGTGTACCTTCATCCAGGCCGGAACGCGTGCAGAACGCTGTCCAACTTGGTTCTCATCTCCTCCCACTCTTCTTCCTCGTCACTCAGCACGGTGATGGCCCCCCCGGCTCCAATTCGCCACGTCTGGCGGCCATCTTCGTCCTCTTCTGCGTTGGAGAATGCCGTCCGGATACAGACGTTCCAGCCTCCGCCTCCGCCAATGTCCATATAGCCGATGACACCGGAGTAGACGCCGCGGGGCCTCTGCTCGAGGCGGTGCAGGATTTCGCACGATCGCTTCTTCGGCGCGCCGGTCATGCTGCCTGGTGGAATTGTCTTGCGCAGCGCTTTGTGGCCATACTTGATCACGTCTTGCCGCCGTCTCTGATCAGGGTCTAAGCTCGGCGAGACAGGCACGTGAGCGCGGATGTGTGACACGAGCTGGTAGACAGTCTCGTGCTCGACGACGTCGCAGAGCTTCATCACTTCGACTTTGGCATCCCAGCCGACAGTCGAGTAGAGGTCGTGACGGATGAGATCGGCGATCATCAGGTTTTCTGCGCTTTCCTTGGCCGACGAGAGGATCTGAGTGGCCTTTGCCCGGGTCATGTCGGCTGTCTTTTTGACCGTCCCTTTCATTGGGACCATGTCGATGGCACCATCGCGAGACCAGGTCAGAAACTGTTCAGGTGATGAGCTGATGATGGTCGTGTGGTGGAGGTGGAGGTACGCGGCGAAGGGGACGGGATTGCGGTGTTGCAAGTTCTGGTAGAGCTTCCAGCTGTGGTTTAAGCCAGTGGGGGTGGTCACTGTTGCTTCCGTTGTGAGGCAGAGTTCGTAGGAGTTGCCTTGAAGAAGCTCTGACTGGCAATCCCGGATCTGCTCGACGTAGCGGTCATGGTCCGGCAGACTGAAGCGAGCTGAAGCCAGGATACCCTCCAGTTCAGCCTCATCAAGGGGACTGGTCGGAACATGAGCCAGCGTTTCAAGCTTTGAGAGAGTCGTCTGAATCCACTCATGGTCATTCTGTCTGACTGACTGGACATATGCGATTCCACTTCTGTTGTCCAACACGATGCTTCGTTCAATCCAGAGGAGGCTGAGGTCGGGCGTATGCGAAGGCAACTTGGCCTGATCGTGGACCGGCACTTGCAGAGCGCTGATGCCGAGCTCGTAAGATAAAAATCCAACGAATCCACCCCAGAAGGGTAGATCTGGTACCCCGCCCACGGCTTGCTTGGTTGCCACAAAGTTTTCCAGGACGGCCAGCAGTTCCTGCTGCCCTATTTGCTGTTTATTCACCACAGAAGAGCCTTGAAGGATGTTGCATTGACCGGTACGATACTCCACCTGAAATGTTTGAGCATACGGAAACGCGTAGATGCTAAACCGTCCTTTTTTGGTCGACTCAAGCATTGCTATTGACCCGCCGGGAGACATCATTCGGCACATCTCGGCGATCTGCTGGTGGTGGAAGTTGGCTCCGGCCACGTTGGAGAGGACAGTGTTGGTGCACGATTGACTGAGGAGCATAAGATTATTGAAGACGTTTGATGCGGCAGGGGAATCTGAGAATTGCGGAACGGTCTGCGGGACGTGGTCGGTCTGGATCGACGATATAGATGTGCAGGCCCTGGAGACCGAGTTACAACATTGGGCGGCATCCCACCACTTTTCCAACAGCGTTCGACAAGCTCCGTTCGATTTGCAAGACTCTGGGTGGAACTGAAAGCCCCAGAATGGATACGTTTGGTGCTTCACGGCCATTACATACCCATCCTGGTCCCAAGCCAACACGTCTAGAGCAGCCGTGGAAGACGCGAAGCGTGTTGGGGATCGATGTTTGGAAAGGATGGATCCTTGGGACAGCACGCTCTGTGAAGAAGAAAGGCTGGCGATAGAGCTGGATGAGTTGGCTCGACTTGTGAGGGAGGCGCTTTGTTGCAAGTCCCTCAAGAGAACCCCGAGGCTGTTATAGTTGGTTGCAACGATCTCGCCGGTATCGTGGAAAATGTCGAGGTTGGAGTGCAAAATATGCTTTGCATGACCATGACAAGGCAATGCCATTCGGGTCACTGGAACGCCATGAAAGCGGCATAGGCTCTGAAATCCTAGGCACACCCCAAGGATGGGGACATTCTCAGGTGCAGCATATTGCCACACCTGGTCGAAGAGACCGACATCGGATTCATTGTTGGGATTTCCCGGACCGGGTCCGAGGACAATAGCATCAAATCCTTTGAAGAAGTGTAATGAGTCTTGGTGAAATTGAGCTCGAATATCTGTGTCAATCTTGATCACGGTGACGGTGACATCGAGCAGCTGGTGTAAGAGCGCTACGACGTTCTCTGAAAAAGAGTCATAGGCATCAATGAAGAGAATAGATCGTTGCCTCTTCATCGAACCATAAAGCTAGGCCGTCGTCTGGGACGTAGGGGCCTCTGAAATATTTCCAAAGACACGGCTGACGCGGAGAACAAAGGTATAGGGAAGACCTACCATGATCAAAGAGGCGTAGAGTTGTTTGACGGAACTGGGCATCAAATGCACGGCCTCGGAGCAAAAGCTTTGCCTCAATTTTTCCGGAACGCCGCACCTCGCCAAGAACAATCAACCCCTTGTCCGCGGCGCCATGATCTTGACTGGATAAGACACAGTTCACACCTCAATACATACACGTCATCATGCGATGTCTGGCCACTGTTCGGTAGTGCTCTCTCCCATCGCAGGATGAGGATCGACACCCTTGGCTCCCCCGCAAGATCTGGCCGATACGACGATGGAGGATCAGACTGACAAGGTGTATTTCAACCCAGCCTGGATTGCAGCCAACGGGGGCCGGCTGCACTCTAACAATGGTGAGTGGATGAGCCGAGTGGCCGAGTCTTGCGGTTGACGAATTCCGCTTCTCAAGTTTTGTTCTACTTTGCGACCTCACCCTTCTTCGACCAGCTCTCTTCAAACCAAGACCTGGTCAGTCAATGGGGAGGCACACCCGAAGAGTCGAGCATGATCGGAACTCGGGCAGTCTACGAGGGAAATCTTCGCAAGCGACGGGGAATTCAATTTGTCATCGTCCTCGATCCACTGGAGTCAAAGGCCATCGTCCAAGGTCCACATGGCCCGGAGCCGTCCAATGTCTGGGTGATTCGGAAGCAGCTCCGGGAAGGGGAAACTGACAACCGCGTCACTATCCTGGACTACTACTATATCGTGGACGATGTGATTTACCAGTCACCGTCGGTCGCAGGCGTCCTTGCTTGTCGTATGGTATGTGTGATGAGATCTTCATCAAGGCTGCCGGGATGCCGTGACGTCTTTCTGACGGTCCCAGTTGAATACCGTGACTCTCCTCAGTAACATGATGTCGAAGCCATCACATCTGGTCCGTTTTTCCGCCACTCAAGGTCATACCTACTATCAGACCATCACCAAGTCGACGGCCCAATCTACGGCCCAATCTTTGACCGGGTCAGCGCAGGAGAGCCGAGAGACGACCCCGATGCCGAGCGGCTCCACGGGAGAGAATGCATCGACCGGCGTGAACAGGCCGCCAGGCACGGATGGAAGCAGCATGAGGACGCTTTCGGACGCGCTCCAGATGACGCTACGTTACGGCAAAGACTACATGGACGAGATGCCTCTTGTTGGTGAACCGGGAAACTTCCGGTTTTCCAAGCCCAAAGACGCCAATGCATCGCTGGGCCCGACTGCTCAACAACGGAGACAAGGTTCACCCTCGAAAATCGAAACTCCAGCACAGTCACGACCACCTTCGGCGGTGCCTGTCTCGCAAGCCCATCCTCCGTGAATATAATTCCTCAGTTCGCAGATGAGGTCATGTCAATGCCAGAGGTTACGTCAGACACAAAAGATCGGAGCCGTTGAGATGCTGACAGGAGGACATTTGGCAGGCACTTGGTTGAAGATTTTCTCCAGTGGCAACCAAGGTTCAATGCCGACGATGATCATTCTACTGAGCCGTATGGAGACCGGATAAATCCCTGAGATGGCTGTCAGGCGATGACTGCTCAGACTTCACTTGATATTCCAAGTCAAGCTGAAGCAGGGAGAGATGGATATGTTTGTGGACATCAGGCACCAAATCGTTAGCCTGACTTGCTGCGAGGCATCGAAATGAAAGACGGGTATTTAGTGGGCCAGGTCGGACATGGACCAGCAATGATGCCAACATTCAGCGGCCGTTCACTGGCGGCAAGGCCACGTCTTGGCATGCGTGGTTCGCGGGCAAACAGGGCAGACAGGCAGGGCCAGGCGTTCGTCATTCATCCTCTGCGGTTTCGCCGTTTTATATACTTTGCCTCGCTGTCCCAGTCTAATTTCGCCACATTTCATCCTTCGTGTCTTTCAAGAACATTTCGGACACGCCTTCGTTTATTGTCTATAGCTGCAGGTTCGTGATATCAGCGCAGACCGGTGTTGTCGGCGGGGCAAGATGAAGCTCAACTTCAGAGTGCGTGAAGCTGACCCGATGCTCCGAGTCGTCTCACTCATCTCTTGTACAGGATCTCAAGCAGCAAAAATTCACAATCGAGGCCGAGCCTTCAGAAACAGTGAGACGATGGACACGGCCAGCCCATCTCTGGACTCTGCGCTGACATGGCCATCATAGATCGCACAAGTCAAGGAGAAAATCGCGGCGGAGAAAGGATGGGAGGCCTCTCAGCAGAAGCTCATCTACTCAGGTCAGCCATGGCCGTGGCCTCGGTGGTCTGACCGTCATTAATGTGGGAGCAGGCAAGATCTTGGCTGATGCCAACACCGTGGAATCATACAAGATTGAGGAGAAAGGGTTCATAGTATGCATGATCTCGAAGGTCTGTACAAGCTCAGAGACGGCAGGAAGCACATGACTGACTCTGGCATAGCCCAAATCGGCGCCTGCGGCAAAGCCAGCGACTCCAGCGACACCTGTCGCCTCTACTTCCACACCTGCACCGCCCGCGGCCCCCCAACAGGATGTGGCCGCCCCTGTTCCGTCGAACCCTCCTGCGACCCCGACTCCAGCCCAGAGCACGGCGGCGACGAGTGCGGCGACGGGACCGAGTGGTTTTAATGATCCGTCGGCCATGTTGGTGGGGAGCCGGAATGAGGCTACCATTCGTGAAATGGAAGCGATGGGCTTTCAGCGACCCGAGATCGAACGAGCACTGCGAGCGGCGTTTTTCAATCCTGATCGAGCTATTGAATACCTGTTGAGTGGGATCCCAGAGGGTGTTCTGGCAGAGCCGAGACAAGCCGCTCCCACCGCTGGTGCCCAACCCACGGCCACCTCCCCCCCCCCGGTTGCAGGCACCACTGCTCAGGCCGCCACTCCCACGGGTGATGAGCCCATCAACCTCTTTGAAGCCGCGGCACAAGCTGGCCAGCAAGGACCAGGTCGCGCAGCCGGCGCGAGAAGTGGAGCTGGTGCGGCCGCCGGATTGGGAGCTGCAGGCGGTGCAGGCAATCAGGCCAACATCGATCTCCTACGCAACAGCCCGCATTTTCAGCAGCTGAGATCTCTGGTCCAGCAGCAGCCTGCGATGCTCGAACCGATTCTGCAGCAAGTCGCCGAGGGCAACCCCCAGCTCGCCCAGATGATTGGTGCGAACCAGGAACAGTTTCTGCAGTTACTGGCAGAGGTATGTCGAACGTGGCTCTGTCTGTCCAATTCGGCCCACTAACTCCTGTGCAGGACATCGGAGGCGATGCTATCGGTGGAATGGGCGATACCGGACCCCTTCCGCCGGGCGCGACCCCCATCAGTGTCACTGAGGAGGAGCGAGACGCCATCGAGCGACTTTGTCGCTTGGGCTTCTCCCGCGACCAGGTCATCCAAGCCTACTTTGCGTGCGACAAGAACGAGGAGTTGGCCGCCAATTTCCTCTTTGAGCAGCCGGACGATGACGAGCAGTGAGCAACGACGACGAGGACGACGCGAGGACGACGCGAGGACGAGGAGGAGACAATGGGGGAAGACAGAGACGCACGAAGAGAGGAGGGATTCCGAAGTTGCCCATTGTGACGACCAAGTCTCGCGTGACTACATTTTAGGCGGTGGGTGCTTAAGGCATTAATTCTCCATTTCATCCGCCGGCGGAGTGGTTTGCTCTTGGTAAAGGTGTTTCGAGACCGGACATCGAGCATAGGCAGACGTCTTCAGCGTTATGGGCACCGGTCTCGGAGAGGGAGATGGAGATGCAGATGCAGTGAGAAATGGCATCATCCCAATTCATTGATTACCTCAGTTCTCGTCGCGGTGCGCTCTCCTGACCTCGGTCTTCGTCTCGGTCTTCGCCTCGGTCATGTCCTTCGTCATTTCGCTCTGTATGCTCTTCCTGAGTTTCGTTTTCCGAGACGCCGTGGCCGGATGGCGATGATCCGGACGCACAAATTCTGTCCACCTTCCACACCCCCAGGCCTCTCCGACCCACGACGCGTGACAGCGTGTGGAGAAGGCCGTCATCGGCAAAGTCCATGTCGTCGAGATTGATGTGTTGTCTAAACGTGGCGAGGTTGGTCATGCTCAGGTGTGCCGGGGGCATGTTGAAGGCGATGGAGAAGCTAAAGTTAGACACCGGAGGATACGGGGTGTCCGGGTCGAGGCGCCAGGCCGAGAGAGGGGCGACCACGTAGATGTCTGTTTTGGCGTGGTGGACGGTCAGGCGGTCGACGAGGGAGGGGTCGCAGGTCGGGAAGTGCTGCATGAGCATGAAGACGAGTTCGGACTGTGGGAGGCCCATGAGCGGCACGGTGGAGATGTTGAGTGAGTGGTTCGTGCTGGGGTGCGTCGGGGGGATGCCGAGGAGGTAAGTGGGGGGCGGATAGGTTTTCCACCAGAACACTTCGATGTTGTGGGCGTCGCTGTGCCTGGTCGACAGCGATCGGGTGATCAGAGAGGGGAGCGCGAGCTGGGCCGGGATGATGCCGCCCTGGTGATAGACGCCCATGATGACGCCGAGAATGGTGTTAAAGATGGCCCAGCTGGTCCAGAAGACGCGCCGCCACACCGCCGACGTCGGAATACGGATGCAGGTAAGGAGCAGAGGCACGGCGGGAAGGAGGAAGCGCGGCTCCTGGTGAGGGACCAAGCTGAGGATGAGTGTTCCCGTGGCGGCAGAGGTGAAGCGAGGGTTGATTAGCATTGATTTGAGATTGCGGATGGCGAATGGCCAGGTGGACGAGAAGAGGAGGATCAACGCGGGCCCCAGGAGTTGAGGCAGATTGACCAGGAGATGCTGATAGCGCGGATGGAGGCCATGCTCTGCGAGATTGGTCGTCTGAGTATTGTACATGAGATTATTCAGGGGCGTGATTACAGGCGCGTGGCGGACGTGATCGAACAAGGCCCGAAACGATGTTGTTGCTGCCGGACCGGTATAAAATGCGGTGTCGGTGGCGATGGCGATCAAGGTCCAAAAGAGGCCGGAGAAGGCGAGCGCAACCAAGCAAAAGGGTCTCGAACGAACTTAGCCTCAGACATGGTGCCGACGGGAGAGCATACCTATAGAAAAAATGGGGCAACAGTCGTATGCCGGGTATCATGATATAAGCAGGAAAGGTAATGCGATTAAAGGTTCCGAAGACAATCAAAAAGCCCAAGACAACGCTCGAGGCGATGGATGATCGTTTCTGCCACAGATGAATGAGCACATACTCATGCCGAGTCGCATGGGCATTACCTTCTCGTTGACAATCCGTTCTATCAGAACCAAGCTCCACAGAACCAGTAGGGTCTCGATTGAGTTCGAGAAGGTGTGTGTCTGAAAAGTCCAGGTGACATAGGATGAAGCGACCAAAAGGACGGTTTGTATCCGCTGTCTCGGGGAATGCACCAACTCGTATATGGCCCAATCCTCGAGCACGAAGCTCAAGACGAACATGACGAGGCGCAGAACGTAGTATATCACCGCCGGCTCCACCAGGCCGTTGTCGTCTTGTCCCCATGTCCACTGCAACAGCACTATCGATACGCCGTAGACGGGCCACAATGGGAAGAAGCTTCGAATCGGAGACGCTGACGTCCATTCCCAGGTGCGCCGGCTGGGGTATGGAAATATGTAGCCTGGACCATGGTCAACTGGGCCGCAGAGACACAGAACATCAACCACACGTACCCACAAGGGGCTCAGGCCCTTGGAACGTCTCATCCGGATGCAGATAGCTGGGAGACAGAGCAAGGTAGACTCGAACAAAAAGTAGGAGCAGATAAGTGAGCCGCCACATCCTTGTCAGAGTCAGCGGGCCGGGAGGGTCTTTGGTTTGCTCATCATGGTTGTCGCAGGTACGTGCACAATAGTGTAAACTCGACTCATTCTCGACGTTGACCAAGGGAGGGATCACAGCGGGCGCCGTTGAGCAACGCGGTGCGCGCAAAGTGGAAGCCCGCGTCACGGCTTGAGGAAGATAAGGACTGACAATTAATAATTATACAACAATAATCCCAGCGTGTCTGTCCCAGGTACGACAATGGAGTCGCAACAGCTCACGCGGCCGAGAGTCTCTGACAGATGGGAGCAGCCTTGTCAGGCCTCTGGTTTAGAAACCAGCTGTCGCATTGAGTAGATCTCCGACCTCTTGAACACCTGCGCGACTTTCCCCTTTCTCCGAAGACAACTCAGGCTATTCCTCAAGGGGGAAGATGTGGAAAGTCTGTCACGTGATAGGTACTTCGAGGTGCAAGATTGGTGTCAGCCTGACTTAGTAGTGGCTGTCCTTCAGGTACTTATAGTCATTGTCTTTCGATCGTTGCTAGCAAGAATAGAACGCTTTCCCACGATCCCACTCTGAATTCCCCGACTCTCTGTCGCGCTCTGGTAAGCTCTTTGCTCAATGCCGTGCCCATCGCCCTAATCACTCTCCTTGTCCCATCTCGTCCCTGTCGACCGCTACAGGCTGGAGTCACTGGCTGGAAAGCACGCCAAGCCTGGCGCAAGAACCCAACTCGCTGCCCGCGATTCGACTCCCTTTCGCCCTCCAGACCGCCTTCTCCTCCCAGTTTCTTACCTCCCCTTGGGTTCTCATTTGGCTTCATCCAGGACAACCCCTCGAGACTAAATCGCTACCTCACAGATCACGCATCCTTTCCGAACGCCATCAGGACACACCCATCTCGCCCCGCCATCAAAATGAGCAAATCAACCCTCACTCTTCAAAGCTCCGATGGCGAGGACATTGTCGTCGGTGAGGAATTTCTTCTGGCGCCCGCCCTGACTCTAGGCTAACATGGTCCAGACCGCGAAGTCGCTGAGCGATCGGTGCTTATCAAGAACATGGTCGGCGATCTCGGCGAAGAGGCCATGGAAGAATCGATCCCTATTCCCAATGTCAACGCCGCCGTTCTCAAAAAGGTGATTGAATGGTGCAACCATCACCGACATGACCCCCCCGCGACCAACGAGGATGATTCCGATTCCCGAAGGAAGACGACGGACATCGAGGAGTGGGATCAGAAGTTCATGCAGGTCGATCAAGAGATGTTGTTCGAGATCATTCTCGTAAGTGGCCGGGCCCGTCCTCCTGAGGAAGTCGTCGCAACTTTTAACGCCTGCCCAGGCTGCCAACTACCTCGACATCAAGGCCCTTCTCGACGTGGGCTGCAAGACCGTGGCCAACATGATCAAGGGCAAGTCTCCGGAAGAGATCCGCAAGACCTTTAACATTCAGAACGACTTCACTCCGGAGGAGGAAGATCAGATCCGACGGGAAAACGAATGGGCTGAGGAGTAAGTCTCTGTTTTCTGGTGTCCTCTCACGCTACTGACGTTGGCCCTCAGTCGTTAAATCAGTGCATTCTCCTTGGCTACTGGATGCTTGGACTTTTCCCCAAAAGGTCGACATGGTCCACGGCGTGATCTGGCACATTTCTACGGCGTTATGGTAACAACGAAAGGTTGGTCATGACGAGGAGTTCAAGGCTGGCGGGTGGCCATCGGTGTCCAGCATAGCATTCCTTTTTGTTTTGCACATGGTGGGAGCGGCTGCGGCAAAGAACTTGCAATACCGCAATGGGAGATGAAGTGAACGATGTGACAGCGCACGACGATTCCAGTATGCAGCTTAGCGAGCACACCTGGCTTGTGCTCCTCTAGATGAGCAGCATCCACTTCAGCCATGCACGGCGATCATCACAGATCTTAGCATTGGAATGAGTCCTGTCAGAGGGAAATGAGCAAGACAACTGTTTGGGCATCTTTTTCATTCAACGTCCTCCGCGGGCCGATCTGATCGATCCGACCTGGAGCAACGCTTTTGGAACGGCGACAACAACAGCTCCATGTCGGAACCACCATCGGTCATACGGATCCAAGATCTCCATGGTTGCTTTTTCATCTCTGCGTCAACCCCTCGGAGTGATCTTTCAAGCGCGCGAACCCCACCCAAAAAATGCCTGGTGACTGACTCCTTTAGATGCCGATTCTGGTCTTTCTCCAGTGCCTTCTCTTAGCATTGTACCTGTTGAGAGCAAAGAATAGTCCAAGTTAGCCCATGTTTCTACTTCCAATAATTCCTCGCCCAATCCTTTATCTTCTCTGTGGGTGTTCCGGCCTCGGGCGTAGGACGCGGGAATGGAGGGTTCAAATGAAATGCTGACCTGATTGTGTTTCCCGTCCTCAGTCGGATCCACTGTGGGATAGGGCGGTTCTGCTTCTGCGCTTTCGCGAGCTTCTGCTTGGTGCGGAACGACTTGTGGCTCTGTTTCATCGCGCCGACAATGTCAGTCTTTGCCCTTCTTTGTGCATCACGCTTCTGTGGGTAAGGGGATGAACAAACCGGCATCTTGACTCCCGGCGGTCGTTTACGACGATGACGGTGGTCTTCCGATGACTGTTAACTGGACTGATATTGAACCCGCGCAACCTAGACTTGACCCTTCATCTTTTTCGGACTGTGGGCTTGGCGGCCATTTGGCCAAGACCTGGCTTGGTCCGTCGGAAGCCACGTGACTACCCGCTCCGACCGCGGCCGGAATATTGTCGCCACTTAAAGGGCTCTCTTCCGCCCGAGGCTAGGATTGGAGGCTATGGCCAATCGTTCTCGTGCGGTGCTCTGTATACTTTCTTTGAAGCTGGGTCCTGTTTTTCCTTCATCACGCCGCGCAGTCGTCACATCTACCACCAAGGGAGGAGTCCTGGTGGAGTGAAGGTGCAGAGTCGTCATGTCGTCGAAATTGCGGATTCTCGTGCCCGTCAAGAGGGTCATTGACTATGCTGTGAGTAGCTATTCGCTCCGGTGGTTTTGATGGTCATGAGGGAGACACAATCCGGTCTCTGTCCCAGTGGGATGTTCCCAGGGCATTTCTCTCCTTACCGCAACGTATCTTCTCGACTAACGTGTCTGATCATGATCTTCTCAGGTCAAACCGCGAGTAAAGTCAGATCGAACGGGCGTCGAGACGTCAGGTGTCAAGCACTCCCTCAACCCGTTTGACGAGCTGTCAATCGAAGAAGCCGTGCGGCTCCGCGAGAGAAAGCTGCCCGTCGAAGATATCCTCGCCGTTTCTGCCGGCCCCGCCAAATGCGCCGACACGCTCCGCACGGCCATGGCCATGGGCGCCGACAGGTCCATCCATGTGGAGGTGCCCGAGGACAAACCGCTAGAGCCGCTCGGTGTGGCCAAGCTGCTGAAGGCCATCGCCGAGCAGGAGAAGAGTAACCTGATCATCATCGGCAAGCAGGCGATCGATGACGACCAGGGACAGACGGGCCAGATCCTGGCCGGACTGCTCAACTGGCCTCAAGCGACGCAGGCGGCCAAAGTTGAAATCTCGGGAGAAGAAGTCACAGTCACGAAGGAGGTGGACGGCGGTATCGACACGGTCAAAGCCAAGTTGCCCTTGGTCGTGACGGCGGATCTGAGATTGAACGAGCCGCGGTACGCCAGCTTGCCCAACATCATGAAGGCGAAGAAGAAGAAATTGGACAAGAAGAAGCTCGAGGACTACGGCGTGGAGAACGCGCCGAGGCTGAAGGTGGTCAAGGTCGAGGAGCCGCCGCCGAGGAAAGGTGGTGGCAAGGTCGAAGATGTAGATGGGATGATCAGTAAGTTGAAGGAGTTGGGAGCGATATAAATGAGCTCACTCACCATACATTCCCCAAAGGCCAAGGATCGGCTCTACGGCTCTACACAGGCAAGGTTGGCGGTTACTCTGGGAATAAAATGCATGAAGCCGTCTTTTCAAACCCAAGCCGGTCTCTTGTTGCTATGTGGACAACCCCATCCGATGATCGGTCGGTGCTAACGTTCGTTTCTTACCTTGCTCTCCATGATGTTTAATCTGTTGCACAACACATTCAAGGCTCGTTCTTCCCTCTGCTGCCATTGCCATTACCATTTCCCTCTTCCCCATTCTACCATTTTGCCTTTACCAAGCATGGCCATGGCCGTGACTCGCGCCTCCCAAACCATCTCGGTTTGATCTCCTCGACCGCGCGGAGCAGAATAGAGATGAACCCCCAAGAACCTGTTGGAATCCTCGTCGGCAGGCGGTCGGCCACCGCGTCTTCTGGGTGGACGTATGCACTGAATCTCAACGCCCTAGTTCACGGCCATGGTGTACATTTTGTAACATTCGCGTCGTCTGGTTGAGTGATGCAATGACGGTGGTGGCAGGCAGGGGACAGAAGAGGGGGAGCGAAGGAGAGATGACCGCCATTTTGAGGTGCGTTGCAGACTCACATTGACGTGTGACGGGAAGGTCTAAGAGAGCGAGGAGACCGAAGCTTTGCTGGTGGGATCTTTTCTTTTTCTGTCTGATCGTCCCGGCTGTCCCGAGAGCTTTCTGCTGAACTCCAGTGCCATGCTATAATACCTTCGTAGCCTGAAACATGCATTGTTTTGTGCAAAAGGGAATAAGGGTCCGAAAGGAGTTGACTCATTGCGCCTAGGTCGGCCAGATCGGCCAGATCGGCCAGATCAGACGGTACCGGCAATGGTCAGGTCTCTGATCTCAGACAGCACTTGCTCAACCCGATTGTCCAGATCGCCCCGTGCGTACTGATCCCGGGTGTCAGCGTCCAGGTATTGCTGAACCTGAGCCATGCGACTGTAGGCTTCGGCGCAAAATCGGAGCTGAATCTTGACCAGCGCTTCGAAGCTGGGATCCAGGTAGGGGACACGAAGGTCGATGAGTTGTGGAAGTTCGGTGAAAAGTTGCTCGTTGAGTTGTTCGTACGCCTGCTTGGCCATCTCTGCTTCTCGTTCGGCGCGAGGGAGTTTGGTGACATCCTTGTCCGGCTTTTCCACCAGTTTCTTGACCTTTGACCGCATAGAGTCGTAGTCCAAGAGTTTGTTGTTGCGTTTCTTGATGCACTCGTTGATATCGGGGAAATAGGCGCAGAATCGAGAAATCGGTTCGAGGACAGTCGTTCTTTCAGAATGTCAGTGTGCGTGAGAATCGTGACAAGGCCGGCGCGTACCGGTATGGACCGTCAAGGGCTTTGATCGTCTCGGCGTCCAAATCTTCGACGGCTTGCTTGTAAGATCGAGAGACACCATCTTTCGTACCGGCGTCGCCATAGAATGCGTCAATTGTTTCGGCGATCCGCATTTGCGATGCCGTCATCGCTGTCACTGCATGAGTACATTCCGTCTCTCCCATCGTCCGACCGGCACCAACCTCTCAGACTGTCCAGATAGCCTTTGGCTTCCTTCTGCAGCTTGTTCGCGGCGGCCTCCATTGTTCTGTACCGCCTGTGCTTACGTCAATGGTTGCACCCTCGGATCGATCGGTTGGACTCGTACCTCTCCTCGACCTCGTAGTCTCTGTCGTTTGTCCTTTCGACGTGGCCTATAGAGCAGGTTCAGTAAGTGCACCGCCGAAATCCGGAAGATGGGATGGGATGGCTGACCAGTTTTCATCATCACCTGCGTCGTCGCGCGGTCAATACTTTTCTTGAAGCCTGCCCACGACATCTTTGCGTCAGGGTTCAAGATGGTCTTGTCTCTGGCGGGTTCTGAATGTAGTGTAACTTCAACAAACGGGGATGTGCATGCGTCGTGGGCAGCCTTGAGAGCGTTGAGTGTGTAGTATCATCTGCCGGATGTTCTATGACGCCCAAGCCACAAGCCACGACATCTCCGGGTCCTGTCTCTTCCAAAGGGGGAATGTTTCCCGATTTTTTTGCCTGGCCAATGAGCTGGGAAGACGTTCTCCGAGAGCAGGGACTGGACGATGTTCTTCACAATGCTCGAGAGCGAGCTGCATTTGGCCGTCTAGGCGCATGGACATATCAGATGGAAGCGATGGCTGATTCCCTCGACCTGCTGGGGGTGGCCAACTTCTTCGGCTCAACGATCTCTTCCTGGTGCTCCACTCATGCAATCTGAAAGTCGCCAACCCACCGGTTGACATTCACGTTCTGTGAGACCCTCAGCCGGTTTCATCCCCTTCTTCAAGTTGGCATCTTGCAGTCTGCCTCCCTGTATAACATTTCACAGGCCCATGGATGAGCGCGGCTTATGCTCTGGCCTGTGGCATTGCTCCGCCAGCTCGGACGAGAGTATACGGTCAGGACCACACTTTCGAGCGATGACGACGCCAGGGACAATCACACCACTACCATCACGACAGGCATGCCCGTCCTTGACGTTCACTGCTAGTTCCTCCGAGTCCTGAAGACCAAGGAGGCGAGCGAACAAAATGAGACCACTCCGCAATATCCATTACCTATCTTAAAGGGGCCGTGGCTCGCGTGGTCTCTGAAAAGGAGGTCGAACGGCGGACAGACTAAAATTTCATACCCGTGAATGTGATTTGTCTGAAGAGCTGATTCAAACCCCCATGGCACTTCTCTGGAGCATTTCCCTCTGATTGGATTGAACATCTATTTACCGGCTGTTCGATACCCGACCACCCTAGCCATTACCTGTATGGTCCAGGGTGGCGTGAAACAATGGAGTATGGAACTTGGATCATATGCCCGATCGTCGCTGACATGCATATCTCTGATGAGCGTGCTTGACTGATTGGCACATTGAGCTTGAACGTTGGCGCATGCTTCCAGCGGCATGCATCCGTGGCGGGCGAATGTTGTGTAGCGAGATACCCGGCCTTGCTGGCCCGGGAACATCGCAGAAGAATTCAGCACTCTTTGGCTCAGTGGGATTCGGACCTTGCAGCATCGGCGCTAAGCCAGTACGCACCAAGAACCTATCCGCGATTTAGACACCCGGTGAGGCATTTCTAGCCGCAGGGGACCCGTTGTTGTTGTGCGAAATCACGACTCCGGCGGCCAATGGCAGACGTGGTATGTCGCTAACAATCACGACCTACATCAAAATGCGGAGGCGGCTACTCCCTTCGCCTTGGATGTGGTGCCGGACACGGGAAGCAGTCGTCACCCTCATTTCTTTGTTCGAAGGAGGATGCCGGTGCTGGACAAGAGATCAAGCCTCTGGATAGAAGCTTGGATCCGCCACAACCGAAGGCCGATTTTATTGTGAGGAAACACGCGGGATTTCACCAGATGGCGCTGGTGATCTCGTTAGTCCTCGCCTCGCGTGGAAAGCTTGTGCTCCAGCATGTGTCGCGATGAGCACATGCCTTGGAGCGCATGCCTTGGAGCACATGCCTTGGGGCATGGCCCGTCGTCCGAGACCACCAACTTGTAAGCAAGCTGAAGGAGCACAGGGACTGCTTGCCAACGCATCCATCCCCGTCCCCGTCCCCACGACTTGGCCGTCCACAGTCTAGCCGTAGCCAGTTACAAGCGGTGAAGGTTCAGGATGGATGCAGTGGGCCATGCGGTGAACGCTGCAGCACATTTCACGCATTTTTTGGTGCTGGCTGTGGCGGAAGAAGAGGTATAAAATCACAGACGCCGTGGCGGGCCTGTGGGTGAGTCTAGCTAGACCTGCAAAATTACTCCATCAAAAAATTTGTCTAAGCACGCGGAAAGAGGGGGGATTCCGCGCCCCCTCGGCCCCCTCGGCCAGGCTCAACAGCACCACTGCTGACCACCTTCCTGCGCGGACGACAAACACCTCCTGAACTGCGGCACTTCTCTCTCATCTCTGAACCCACTATCTTCTACAACCAGTCCTCCAGGTCGTCGAACTCGCTGGAAGCCCCTCGGTCCCCAGCGTCGAAGACGCTCTTTCGGGTTGTGAGGCCCGCCAAGTCAGAATTGGTCAGCGGATTTGCTCCCTCTGGGGCGTGACCCCATTCGCACAGGCTCAGCCACCTCTGATCCCAAATCCTGTCCGGCCGCAGGTTTCTCTCCGGGGCCAGGTAGGGCGTGGCCCTCTGCGCTCGACCACTGTCCAGCATCCGGGCCGTTTGTCGCCACCAATCTGGCAGTTTGACTCGCGACCGTCAGACGACCACCAGATAAAAAGGAACGAGAGCACAAAGTGATCCCAGCTTGATATACTCTCTCACATCCCTTATCTGCCGCCACTAAGAGCGTCAGAGATAGGGCGCCAGCCCGAAAGCCGTCCCGCATTCCCAGCGGCCATTCACATGAATCAGACTACACTCAGCTCCTCTGCACATCCCTCCACCACTTCTGTCGCTACCTCCCCAGATCCTTCCCGCGATGGAAGTCAGATAACACGACTCGCGGAGGACACGGCGCACCTCTCGGTGAATGGCACAGGGGTGCCCGCCGCCGCTGCCTCTGCTGCCGGACAGAAAAAACAAAAAATGACGCACCGGCTGACGCGCATGTTCAGTCGGACAGATCAGAAGGATCCTGACGTGGCCAAAGCTGAACCTGCCAAGGAAGGCCCTCCCGACGCCCGTCTTGAGAACGGCCCCAGCAAACCGTCCAAGTCGACTCCCGGCGGAGGACCGTCTTCGTATGACGAAAAGAACGGCAAGAAAATGACGGTGCTCGGTGGTGCTGCCAAAGACAAAACCAAGGATGCCACACCGGCCGATCCTAGCCATCCGACCTTCCGGAGATTCGAAGTGTACGACGATGGCACCCATGCGCATTTCCTCAAGTCCGGCAAGCGGCAGGAAAAGCTGTCCGTCATGCTCCGCGACATCATCGGTGGAGGCAAAAAGAAGGAACAGGACAGTGGCGGCGGCGAACAACAGCTCTCGCTGATGTCCTCTTGGGTCGACCAGCTGAGGTCGGAAAAAGAGACGTTGGCCACGGACAAGAAAGGTGGTCCGAATGCGACGGCCAACCTGGTCGAGAAATACGGCAAATGTCAAGAAATCGTCGGTCGCGGCGCCTTCGGCATCGTCAGGATATCGCACAAGTCGGATCCGGCCAACCCACATAACGAGTTGCTCTACGCCGTCAAAGAGTTCCGTCGTCGGCCCCAGGAAACGGCCAAGAAATACCAAAAGCGTCTCACGTCTGAATTCTGCATCTCCTCTTCTCTCCGGCACCCGAATGTCATCCACACTCTCGACCTGCTGCAAGACGCCAAAGGCGACTATTGTGAAGTCATGGAATACTGTGCCGGCGGAGACCTCTACACCTTGGTCCTGGCCGCGGGCACCCTCCAGGTGGCCGAGGCCGACTGCTTCTTCAAGCAGCTCATGCGCGGCGTCGAATATATGCACGAAATGGGCGTTGCTCACCGCGACCTCAAACCCGAAAACCTGCTGTTGACGACTCACGGTGCACTCAAGATCACCGACTTTGGCAATGGCGAGTGTTTCCGCATGGCCTGGGAAAAGGAGGCCCATATGACGGCCGGTCTTTGTGGCAGCGCCCCGTACATCGCGCCTGAGGAGTATTCCGGCGGGGAATTTGATCCTCGCGCCGTGGACGTCTGGGCCTGTGGAGTCATCTACATGGCCATGCGGACGGGCCGGCACTTATGGCGGGTCGCCAGAAAGGACGAGGACGAGTTCTATGAAAGATACCTCGAGGGTCGGAGGGATGAGGATGGATACGCGCCGATCGAGTCACTGCACAGGGTAAGTGCTCCTCTTCCGAGACACATTGTAAAAACACAGACTAACCGTGAGCAGGCAAGGTGCAGAAATGTAATCTACTCTATACTCGACCCGAATCCCAGCCGCCGAATCACCGCCTCACAGGTCCTCAAGTCGGAATGGGGCAGGGAAATCAAGGTGTGCAAGGCCGGCGAGGAGGGTTATTAGTCTCGAGCCTTGCCGTCTTGCTGGACCTGGTATGACTTCACGACATGACCAAAGGCTGGCCTTGTTCTGTTTTCCTTTTGGAAATCAAGCCCTCGCTTAGACAAAACAGAGGTAGGGCCGACGGGTGGATTGGTGTAGCGAATGTTTGGACATTATATTGAATCTCAGTTAGTATGTGACCTTTTCTCAACCCCCAGTAGCCAAGATGGCTTTTCTTCCCTTTCTTCCCTGCCTGCCTGCCTCCCTCTCCCGCTCCCTCTCCCACCCAAATAGCCGTTTCGGTTGCTTCCGCTCTCATAGAGTCATCCTCGAGAGATGGAGTGACTTTCTTGACTATCAGATCTTGGAGAGCTGAAGCAGGCTGCGCATGCACAGGAGATGATGGACCGACAACTCGGATTGAATCCGTGGTTGGAACAACTTGGTCCTGCACAGACTGGTTATCAAGATCGAGAATACTGGAGAACAGACAACTTTCAGGTTGATTGAATAACACATGCACACGCCTTGTATACGCAAACGTCCGCATTGCTACTCGTCTCGTCTCCCTCATCCCATGCACCGAGCCTACCTAAACAGTTATCAGGCAATGGCAAATTCCCCCCCAAAACTGGCCACTGTGGTGAGGCGCTATCAGCAGTGTAGGATCCGCACCCGTCCTATAAACGCCGTTTTGCGCCGTTACTTTTTGCTGTTCTCAAAAACGACATCATGATCTCGGCGAGGTGAGGGCTGGTGGTGATCTTGTCGGAGAAGGGTCTGGCAATTCACATCCAGTTGTGTCCCCTCTGGCAGGTTGGTCAGAAGTATCGCATCGCATTGCACCACCACACAATCAGTTCCATGTCCTTTGAACATTACTCACTCTCTTCGCTGTCCTCGGCCTTGGCAGACTTCCGTTTCTCCTTCTTTTCCTTCTTCTCCTTTTTTCTCCGCTTCCGCTCGGCTCGCTCTTCTGGCGTCTCGCCGTCATGCTTCTTGCGCTTCTTGTCGGCCTTCACTTCAGAGGCATCGCCGTTCGTCTTTGGAGCACTGGACTCCACACCAACAGTCTCTGCGGTGTCGCCGTTCGGTGCTACCGGCGCGGCCGACGATACATCAGATTTCGACGTTTGTTCAGCCGCAGGAGCAGAAGGGCCGTCTGCTGCTGCTGGAGGTGCTGCGCTGTAGTCGGTGTACTCTGTTTGCCATTTGGCCGGTGTGGCCTCGTTTGGTCGGCCGTATTTCTGCCTTTGTCAGTGCTGCCATGTCACAAAGCGGATCTCACAGCGGCTTACGTCGAGTTTTCCATCAGATTTCAGCTTCTTCTTCTCTAGAGCCACAGGCCCCATCCCCCATCTTCGAGGGTAAAGATCGCGTTCCATGATACACCTCTTCACCTTGGCCACGACGCCGTGATCACAAGTCGACAACTCGACGGTCGACATCTGTGCGACGCCCAGCGCGATCGCTTCGCCCTTGGTGGTCATCAGCACGACTTCTTCGTGGACCTCGATGCCGGCCTCGAAGCGCAATAAGCCGGGGATCATGAGCTTGGCTCCGTAACAGACCGCGTTCACGGCGCTGTCCTTGACCACGATTCTCTTGTACGTCGTGAGAAGGGTTTCCAGTGGCGAAATGACGGTTCGAAGGTACGACTCGTCCCTTTGGTTGTCCATAATCCACTGCGCGTCCAGCACATCATGCAGGGTTACCATTCCGTCTGTCTCATCCATCGCTCCACTCCGTACTCTTCGCAGCTCTTGCATGTGAGCACCGACCCCCAGCAGCAAGCCCAGGTGGACACACAGGGTTCGGATGTAGGTGCCAGCTTCACAGCTGACCCAAAAGACGGCCAGGTGTCGGTCGTTGTCGAACTCGTACAGCTTGCTTTCGTGAATGGTTCTGATCCGCAATTGGCGCTTGACGGCCGAAATCAACGGCGGTCTCTGGAAGAGCGCGCCCGTCAAGGTTTCCAGTGCTCGCGCAAACTGTGCTTCTCCGCCGGGCAATCGGTCGTGAAGTCGAATGACACAGACGTATTCTTTCCCCGCGCCTTGCTGTGACTTGACCAATCTTGTCGCGCGGTCTATGCAGACGATGAGACAACCAGTCACTTTTGGGTCGAGGGTGCCACTGTGGCCCGTCTTCTCTACTCGAAGGATCCGCTTCACCCAAGCGACGACTTCATGGCTGGAAGGGTTGGAGGGCTTGTCGAGGTTGATCACACCGGACGAGATGTAAGACTTGAGGTCGCGCTTCAGTGGTGTGCACCCGCACGGGATTGGGGTGAAATGCCCGGTCCTGACAAGCACTGGAAGAGTGTTAGCGGCCAGAGAGGCCATGGTGATCGTCGACACCACTCACATTTGTCGTAATTTTTCAGTAGAAGAGGCCAGTCGGCCGTTGAGATAGCAGGAGTGGCATTTTCAGGTTTGATGCTGAAGTCGGTTTCCTCCACCACCTTCGCCATTTTGGCGCGAGCCAAAAACGATGGTCGCTCGTCAAGCTTGATGGCGCAGACAAGGGGAGAGTGACAGCGGGATCAATATCGACTCTTGCAATACCACAGTTATGCACTTGTCGATGGGCTTAGCTGCGAGAATTCGACGCCAGCACAATGGAGTGGAAAAAAGTTCTTGAGCGCACCGCAAGATTGCGGAGCTCGAAATTCGGACGGCCACTAAGACTGTCTTGGCTAGCGTCGAAATATTCACGGCCAAAGTGTTCAGAAGCGCGGCTGGATCCTGCTTCTTCCTCTTACCGCACCTTTTCTGTACTCTCTGTCCAGCCCCCATAAACATCGGCACAGCAGGCATCATGGATCTGTTTTGGAGCGCGCCTCCAGTCACCAGGTATCTCTCGACCTCATTCGCTGGCCCGAGGCAAGAGACCTAGTTCCGAGCTAGAGCTAATCTCATGGGTAGAACCATTGTCGCTGCCATGTTCGCAGAATCAGCTCTCGTTTATGGAGGCCTCGTCCGCTATGACCACACCGTATTCTACATCCCTTGGATCTTCAAATTCCCACCGGATCTCTGGCGACTGCTGACGTCCTTCCTCTTGACGGGCGGCGGCTACTCCTTCTTTTTTGATCTCTACTTCAGTGCGCCTCTCCCCCTTGTGTCCAACCGAGCTAATCATGATCAGTGTGGACGTATGGCACAGGTCTTGAGCTGAATTCGCCACGGTTCAGCCAGCCGGGAGATTTCTTCACCTATGTGGTTTTCGTGTCCTCGATCATTCTCGTAAGCCATTTCGTTATTTTTTTTTACAAGAGGGCAGACCAGCCCGGTGTTTCTCTCCCTTGGATCCCAACACCTCGCATATCTGCCCGCCCAGCCTTTTCTAGCTGAAGCGGTTCCTGAAATCGAGGAAGATTACCCCTGTGGCACGTGCAGATCTCCTCATTCGCAATCTGTCAAAAGGATCTGTATGTGGTGCAGGCATGGTGGCGGCTTATTTGAGAAATGCCTTCGTGATATGTCCATTTGCGTCTGGCGGTTGTGGCCCCCTACATCCCAATTTCATATTCCGAACGTCACATTCTCATGCGGTATATCCAGGTCCTGGCACTTCCAATACTGACATGACATGACGTAGGTTACGGCAGGTTTTCTCCTCAATACTCACATTTTCACATCGTCTCTCATCCTCGCCTTCATCTACACCTTCGCACAAGACAACCGTGGGAAAAAGGCACACTTTATCATTATTCAGATCCCGGTTGAACTGCTCCCATGGGCAATGCTCACCTTCACCTTTATCATGGGTGGAATGCAAATGGCATTGCAACATGGCACCGGCATCATTGCCGCACATCTGTACGACTTCCTGACGCGCCTTTACCCCACTTTCCAAGGCGGAAGAAATTACATTCAGACTCCAACAGCGATCAAGCGTTTCTTTGGCGCGGATAGAAGCACCTTCACTCACAAGGGTCATGGCACAAGTTTCCGGCCGGGTCAGCACATGCCACAGCAAAGTCGAGGATGGACAAGTGGTCTCTCGAGCAGTTGGAGTGGCCGAGGTGCTGGAAGGAGACTAGGCGGAGACTGACCTGTCCTGGCCCGACCAACCCGACCCGATCTCTTTCGGACCATATCGCGAAATGAGCCATGAGTTGATTCCGCTCCAAAGAAAGGGGGATTGACTTTTGCTTCTTTTCCAGCGGTGGGACTTGATGTTTGCTGCCAAGAATTATGAGTCGGCGCCCAAACAGTTCCAACTTCAGGGCTCCATCGCCCCACCCCTTTGACACTTCTGGCCGCATTCACGTCTCACTGCCTGTTTTGTGAGGCTTTGGCGCCACTATGCTCTCCACCGCTCCAGCTGAGAGGCCACAATGCCAAGGAGTCTACGGCATGAACCGACTGCGAAGGACGAAGCACGTACGCACGCGCCCGTCTGAGCGAGGAGCGTCAAACATGGCCAACCTCATGACCTGGTCATCACGGCATGTCTTCCATTTCTGATTGAGGATCCTCTCCATGCTGTACTCTCCCCGACTTTAGAGGTACCGGCTCAAACACGATGTGGTAATGAATTGGAAGCATGCTGCCTCCGAGTTTCAGAGTCGATCCAATGCATCCTCAACGACCTATATCAGCCAGTCCTCAGCAGCTCGTACTGGTCTTTGTCCTCCCAATACTCTTCCACTCATTTCAGGCCGGTTCTGCCACATTCTCTTCTCATCATGAAACTCGCAGCAGCGGCTAGTGTCGTCTATCTTTCCCTCACCGTCAATGCTCTCTCCAATACCCAAAGCATCATGCACGGCGTTCAACTGAGCGCTTTACTGACCCCGGCGTTAACTTATGCATACGTCTTGCCCGTTATCCCGCATGGATTGTCACAATTTAAGGCACGGCACGACCACAACGCCGGCACAGCAAGTAATTCCACCGTGACCAGCACGAATGCAACCGTGTCAGACTCGACAAACTCAACATCCCTCGCGAGCACAAACGGCACGGCAACATATGCCAACACATCCACTATCGCGACCTCGTCAGCTACAGATAATGGGACAGCGGTGGCGTTGAACACTACCACCACCACAGACTCGAGCTCGAGTAATCTGACCGCGAATGCTTCGGCTGGAACGAGCAGCGGAGACAAAGGCAAACACAACGGATCGCAGAAAGATGAGGGAGTCTCGGCAGAAACAATTGTCATCATCGCGGAAACGAAGAAAAGAAACCTTCTAGACAAACGCAATCCTCAACCAAAGTCTAGACATGTCCGCCCTTGAAAACGCCCGAACAGAAGAAAGCTTGTCTCATGAGTTCACCTGATCGCGGACCTCGACGTGGAGATCGGTGCCAAACCTGAAGCAGGACCGGGCAAGGAGGTCGAATGATGACGTTGATTCCATGCTTTGAGCACAAAATGCAGGCCATTTGAGGAATTGAGTTCGAGATTCAATGAGCAGTGAATCTTTATCCCGCTTCACCTTCGTCTCACCGGGTCACTTTGCATCCTCGATTCCTTCTCCTTGATCAAAGATCTCGATCAGCGCCTTCACTTACAATTGAGAAGAGTGACCATGATGAAAGATCCAGCCCGTAATTAGGGATGTGACGGTGACCTCGGTCATCACACACTTCTGTCTTGGGCCTCGCCGCAGAGAGCAAAGGTGTCCCCACTCAAGACATTGCGACGCGGAGCAGATATCTCAGCTTGACTTGTGAAATGTCGTAGACAATGTATTCGTTATACATCAGATAGGCGCCTTGCTCTCCAGATGGACCCGGCACTACGGTGGTGACATCTGGCATCAGCACACCCTTGAGGTCAGGGTTCTGGAGAAGAGATGTGGTTAGTGCTAGCGTGTTGAGACAACCACTTCATGGAGCTGAACCAAATTGCCCACCCACACGCGCCAGGCGAGACCAGGTCTGTCCCAGGAGGGGACACCTTGAGCTGGAAATTCAAGAGAGAACAGGCAAGAAAGCGCAATGCAACTTACTATGCAGCCAGCATCCTTCCAGCCTTGCGGCACGGTTTGCCCGACACCCCACGTCGAGATGCAATTATTTGCCTTTGCTCGCTCGCCTGCGTTGTAGTCGCTGTCGACGAGTTTGAGTGAGGGCTTGCCGAGCTCGGCTTCACACAGAAGCAAAAGACCAACACCACCAGTGCTGGACGACACACAATAGTTGGCGCTTTTGCTGGACATGTCGGCGAGGTAAATCCCCTTTCCAAACATGTACCCTGTGACCGGAGCTTCTGGTGGCGCAATACGGAGGCCCTGGCTGAGGATCCCACCGAAATTGGTACAGCGAGAGCCGTGCCACAACAGTCGGCGGTCACTACGTTGGCCCAAGGATGCGTAGGTGGAATGGTTGAAGCGATCATGTTCCCCGTCGCGTTCGATTCGGAAGATATCCTGGATTTGATAGTGGATGTTATGAGTGCTGCCAACGGACTTGGTCAAATATTCGTGGATCTCGTAGTATTCGGTACTGTCCACGTCGAGAGGGGTCACCTCCTGCATGCCCAGGCCCTGATACTGTCGGTCAACAATATTCACCCTCTCTACCTGCTTGGTTTTGGCCGATTTCATGATTTCGTTGGCGAGTTGCATGTCGGTCAAAGTTTCAAGCAGCTCGATCTCTCGCTTGAGGGCGTCCAGCGATTGGATCAGCGGCGCCCTCTGACGACTGGCAACATGTGGAACAAGAGAAAAGTATTGGTTACTCTTCTCCTCGATCGCCTGACGACGGGCTGAAATTCCACCGGCTAGACTGGCATCGGCGATAACGGCGGCGAGATCTTTCAACACTTCGTACCCTTTCAGGAGTGTCTTCTTGCTCAGCTTGCCCAGTGGCATCTTGTTAGCGTCGTACTCGAGATCCTGCATCGTGGCACTGAAGTACTGAAGGTTGAAGATCAGCGCCATGAGATCCTGCACGCTTAGTGGCAGCGTGCTTTCCACCATTGATCCCTCCGATTCCAAGCTTTCCTTTGAAGGACGTCTTCTCGGACCAGAGCCGGAGAGACTGCCATCTTTCTCGTCATCAGAATCCTCATAGTTGAGCTCGATAAAGGTGTACCGTCCTAGTTTCGTCGGTGCGTCTCTCTTATCCCAGGGGTTGCCATTTTTGTCCTTGAACTTCTTTTGGAATTCATTGAGAGCGCCATCGAAGCCTCCCTGGCCCAACATCTTGGACTGGCCCTTCTCACCCACACGGCCCCAGCGTGTCCAGCACCAATATTGGCCCTTTTGTGCCAGGAGTTGCAGTCTGTAGAATTTGTTGTTATTCCTGCCGGCGTTCGTTTGATTCAGCGTGACGTCGAAGACGACTCCGTCCTCATCGATGTACACTTGATAGCCTTCACGACCAGGGCAATGTTCGTCGACGGGAATATTGATCGAGCGAGATTTGGCGACCACTGGGACATCTTTCTTGACCCTCTTTGAGTTTCTCTTCGAGGACGCCGGCGCAGTTGAGGACTTGGGCTTTTTCGGCGGCGCCGCAGATTTTTTTGTGTCCTCTTCTGCTACTGCTGTCGCTGCTGCTTCGTCGTCCTCCTCTCGCGCACGCTTTGCCGTCTTCTTGCTTTTGGGGACACTCTGCTTCGGCTCATCTGCGACGGCCTCGGCACGATCATCGTTCGTGTCGGTATCAAGTCGATACGGCTCATCATCCATACTGGTGTTCGAGCTCAGTGACAGTGCCAGCCAATCGTAACTGACGATCTTGACACCAGGTGTCTGGACGGCCACGTGCACTCGGACAAGGTTTTTGGCATATTGATCGGCTGTCGCAATGAGATGCGTACACTGTTCAACCTTGGTGACATAGGTCCCTCCTCTGTTAGCAATATCATCCTTCAGCTGGGCCAATGTCTTGTTGGTGAAATCTGAGTGGAAATTAGAAGAAAAGGATACAAAGGTGATAGAGAAGCCGGCCAAGGAGTTGCTCGGCACCTTTTTGACTCGAGGCATATTGCTTGCAAGTCGCTTCCGTCATACAAAACAAAGCAGAGTTTGGGAATGCTGGCAAATGGAAAAGTACATGGAGGAGGGCAACCAGACTTATACGTTGTTGGACCACCTGATGCGACATCTTTCTCAAATCGGCCTAGGTCAAGGCAACTTCACCCCAGCAGCAGGCAGGCGTGTGGGCATCTGACACGAAGTCACGTGACATACTCCACACTCGGGCATGACGCATTGCTGGCTTTTGAAAGCCAAGTCCCATGTCAGTGACCCTCGTTCAAACTTCCTGGGGACAAATGATATCGTGAAGATGGCTGACAATAAATCCGAGATTAATCCCTTACTGCGCCGGCCTCTCTACGGTAGGAGACTCTATGTCGAGCGCGATTTAATCGCTGACTGTGTGCAGTTTACGACCTGCCGCCTGAACTTCTCTATAGCCTGACTCTAAGGTCTGCTACGAATCCGCTCATCGAGGAGCCAGAACCAGATGTGGCGACAACCCCGAGCGGATACGAAAGTGTGCTCAACGACCAAGGCATCGCGTCGTCGACCTCGTGCACCCTCTGTCGAGCGTCGTTCAATAGTGTTCAGGAGCAGAGGCGGCATGTCAAGTCCGACTTTCACCGCTACAACCTGAAGCTGAGCATCAAACACGTGCCTCCGGTGGATGAGGCGACCTTTACACGATTGATCGGAGACCTTGATGAGTCTCTTTCAGGCTCCGATTCAGAGGAGTCGGAGGAGTCGGAGGGCGACAGCGGAAGGACCACAGCCGACGTCACGCTCAGCACGTTGCTCAAAAGACAGGCAAAGATCTCTAAGCAAGAACGAGGTGGTGGTGATGATGATAATCATAACAGGTCCTCCACCTCATCAGGCACACCAGGGATCAGCAAGACTCCTCTGTTATGGATGACCAGCCCGAAAATCGACGACGACGCCAGACTCGGTCTATACAAAGCAATATTGACAAACGAAGAACAAGCAAATGCATCTCGATCGTTAATAGACATCATCAAAACCAAGCAACTGAAGCCAATAGTGGCTAAGCACAGGAATGCGCAAGCAGATGGTGCGCGTGCAAACCCAGCCGGTGACCCACACTTTTTTCTCTGCATGATCGGTGGTGGCCATTTTGCCGCAATGATCGTTTCTCTCATCCCCGAGCTGCGAAAGGGACCCGGAGGAGTCGAAGAGCGTCATCCCGTGGTACGAGCGCACAAGACCTTCCACCGGTACACAACCAGGAGAAAGCAAGGTGGTTCCCAATCAGCGAATGACAACGCCAAAGGGAACGCTCATTCCGCCGGCTCGTCCATCCGGAGGTACAACGAAGCTGCACTGGAGACTGACGTGAGGGCCGTGCTCTCTGAGTGGAAAAACATGATTGACTCTGCGGAACTGCTCTTCATTAGGGCCACTGGCACTACAAATCGAAGGACCCTTTTTGGCCCCTACGACGGGCAAGTTCTACACAGTAACGACAAACGGCTGAGGGGATTCCCTTTCAGCACACGTCGGGCCACGCAAGCTGAACTGCTTCGCTCCTTTCAAGAGTTGACTCGGCTCAAGGTCGGCAAGGTCATAGAGAAGGCGAATGATGGTAAACCTCCGGTCGAGAAGTCTGTGGCAAAGGAACCGAGAACGAGAGTCGCTGCACTCAAGCTGAGCAAGGAGGAAGAAGCTGCACAGCTTCATACCACCCAATTACGTGCCTTGATCCGCCGGTCGAAAGCGCCTGGTGTTCTGCTTTACCTCAGCAAGAACGAGCTCTCACCAAACTTCTTGTTCTATCCATCATCCGAGAATCACCATGCGCCGACCCCTCTTCATCTCTCCGCATCAAGCAATTCGCCCGCTCTAGTGCTCGCCTTGGTCACCAAAGCGAAAGCCGACCCCACAGTCAAAAATGAAGATGGAAAGACAGCATATGAGATTGCAGGAGACGCAAGGACAAGAGACGCCTTTCGCGTCGCTCGCCACCAACTTGGTGAAGGTGCTTTCGACTGGGCCGCCGCTCGCGTGCCAGCTCCACTGAGTCAGGCCGATGCTGATGCCAAGGCCCAGCAGGAGAAAGAAGCGTTGGCGACGGCTGAGGCTCTGCGAAGGAAGGCAGACCTTGAACGCATCAGAGAGGAGGACGAGCGGCGGAACGTGGGCCGAATAGAGAGAAGGGCAGGGACGGGCAAAAGCTTAGCCACTGCCGAGAAGACCGGCTCTGAGAAAAGAGAAGAAGAAATGAGAGGTCTGACTCCGGAGCTGCGAATGAAACTGGAGAGAGAACGAAGGGCTCGTGCTGCGGAGGAAAGAATACGACGAATGCAAGGGGCGAGGTAGAGGTATGTGTTAACTCATGAGCGTGGGTTATTCACAATGAACTAGCATCCAGCCATGCTTGCACAAGAGCGGAGGACATTGGTTAAGGCTCTACACACTGTTACCAATTCCGAGACGGTGGCTTTGAACCTTGAAAGCCATCTGTTACCCACTTTCACTCAGCCGATAATGCTTCTCCACATCAACTTTGACGCTGACAACTCAGGAGGCGCAGTACAGCACACTTTGGCATAAGGATTCCTGCAAGTCCTGTCTTTGCCTTTGCACTCTCTTCAGATCCAGATCTTGACGTCGGCAATGACAAAGGCCATCCCGATCGTTGGGACCGTGACGCCAACCCCATGTCGAGGATGTATTTGGTCACCCAGCAGAGGTGAAGACCGCTTCCGCCGTTGTGGTGGTCGTAAGGAAACTCGAAGGCCACCGGGAAGCTGAGGGGCAGAAAGATGATGGTGACTATGGTAAAGAACATGATGGTCTGCCCTTGCCAGGCCGTGTCCTCGGCTTAGTACCTTTGGAACCGAGCTTCCAGAGCATTGGCATGCTTCTGCTACAGGTCCAGGACCTGCGGTAGATTGTCATTCACGCTGTTTGCTTTGCGGCTCATTCGATCTAAGTCGAGGATCGACATGGAACTCCTCCTGCTGGTGGAGTTTGGTGTACAGTTCCGAGCGCTGACTGTCGGCCACAGATTGGGATGCTCGGAAAAGAATGCTCCATATCGACAAGGGCTGGCTTCTGCTGACATCAGATGTCATGAAGGATACCCAGCTCGTCTTGAACGTCATTACACTGGACCAATTTCGCCTCTCGGTCAATATTCAACACTGTGCCCACAAACTCGTCGACATTGGATCTCGGCCCTTATCTGGAGAAAATATACCAGATCACTATTAGGTGGTTCCCCCTCTTCCTCCTCAACTCCAAATGAACGTCGTACTTGATGATATTGTGGACTTCCTCAACCGCCTGGACAATGTTATCGGAAAGCAAGATCCAGGTCAAGATTCAAAGGTCTGCACTCCCTGCGAGTGCGGGACCAAGTATGAAAATCACGTCTCTCGTCACGTGACCTGACAAGCCAATCCAAACCCAAGGAAGAGAGTCCCCTTTCTTCGGTTCTTGTGCAGCAGATGCTGTCACCAAGCTCCCCGACAGTCCGACCCCATGGACGACTTGGAGGGCGGTGCTGCAGTACCAAAGTGTGTAGTATCGGCGCTGGCAAATTGCGAGACTTCACATGACAATACAACAGGCCGAGGTTTTCTGGTCTGCTTGCATCTCCCTGTAATGCTCCATAAACGCGCTTTTCCGCACGTCCTCGAGCGGGGTGGTGCGTCGCTTGACTGTCTGCTGCACCTTGTTCCGCACGTATGGCAGTCGCTCAATCTGTTTTTGGTTGTGGTGGTAACATACACGAGTGTCGAGCCGTCCATTCATGTTGACACTGTACCAGTTCAACAGCTCGAGTTCGTGAGTGTCCCAGGGCTTTTTTTTGCAGAAGAGACAGCTGTTTGCCTTGGTGGCCATGATTGACAGAACTAATGTGCCTGTCGATGAGTTGATATGTCTTGTCAATATGACGTCTCTGATGCTGGACCTCTCTTCCCTAGATTGCGGTGGCGCCAGGCCTTGCAAGTATCACTGATATGCAACTTGGGCCAGCAGCAAAACGGTATAAAGACGAAAAGTCATCAGATTTCTGGAAGTCTGGGGAGACTTTTGATAGGACTCCAAGCCCCGAGGGACGGGTCTGACGGGTCTGACGTATCTGGATCCACGGGGAGACATTGCGTAGGGGTTGCCGCCTTAGCGCATCAGCTCATTGCCAAATGAGGCTGGCTGATTCAAAACTTGAGTATTTTTGGCGTAGAGTTTAACACGTGGTGAATACGAGATTCGGAACTGAAATCTCTCTGCTGTGCATAATGTAACTCACACCACTCTGTTATCGGCATCGAAAGACAGCTAAACGAGTCCATCGAAGAACCGACAGGGTGCGTCAATGTCTTTGAGCTTGGGTCTGAATCCGGCTCGTTCGAGTACGGGGTCCGCTGTTTGACCGCCCGGCTGCCGCATCTGCCTTTTCCGGGAGGCTGATCAGGCTGGCTAGGTTGAACAGACTATCATTGCCTGGCCATTCCCTTTTCATCTCGCTAGCAACGGACACGAGGTGCCTTCATTTATCCCAAGATGGCGTGCTTCTCGTATAGCCGAAATTAGTGTCTCCTATTCATGAGATCTTCTCAGTCCGTCCCGCCAGGAACAGCGTACTGGCCAGAACTTTCAGGGAAATGGTTTGCCAGAGACGATCCGGAAGGAGCAGTGCACAGCATGCTTATAGACCCCCGACATCTCATATCTGTGACGTGCTCAGCATGCAATTGGCGTGGCATGGCGCAACTGCTTCAGATTACTACGTTGAGCTGCCATTTAATCCTGTCCCAACGCCCTGGTAGAATGAGAGGATGAGATTCTCTCCCGCGCTCTTGTGTCGCCGTCAGCAGTCTGTATCGGAAAAGTCAGAGTCGCGCTCGTTTTTACCTGCCGGGGGTAATGGCGAAAGGGAGGAAACCATACATGGACAGGTTTGAATAGCTCATAAGGACAATCCAAGTCCATATGAGCGAGGGCCCTGCTTGCCTTCTAAGGAGCAGGGAAGGCCCAGCTCGCCGACAAGGTGTTTCTCGATGTGGATATTTGAACTTTTCGGCGTTCCGCTGCCGGCAGACAATTTTCGTGTCCCGAACGGCCGACGCTGAAAGCGTGGAAGAGTGAATGCTGATATGTCGGACTACCAGTTTTCCCAAACGCCATCGGGCAACACGGTCCTCATGAGTTTCCAATGGCCAATCGCGCTCTTTGTCTGCCACCGTCGAAGCTCTCGAGTCTGTCCTTTCTTCAAGACTGAACCATGCCTCTCAAAGCTGTCTGGCGATATCTCATACTTTGGCAATAGATATTCTCTTCTGGCTCCGCTGCCGAGAAAGTCTGCTTCAACCGGGCGTCGGAACTTGATGGGCCCAGGCTCCTTCCTACAAAAGAAGACCATGTTCGTAAAATCGGCGCCCTGGGAACCGGCTTCCGGAGCCTCGTTCTCGCGGAACGCACGACAAGATGGAAACACCGAAAGGATGGTCCGATAGACGAGCGAGGCTGCTGGCATGGAAAGGTCGCCTGCGTAGTTGATCGCAATGGTGCCCCTCGGCTTGAGCAGCAGATGAAGACCGGAAAGGAAGTCTACGGTGAACAGATCCACCGGCTCGACACCACCAGTGAAGACATCATGGATGATGTAGTCGTACGTGGACGCCTGCATTCTGCTGGTGTTGAGAACAGCGGCAAACGCATCGCCGATGTAAGAAGTGTGGTTGTAAGGCAGAGCAAAGTACTTGAGGGCAAACTCGTGAACGACTGGATCGAGTTCGATGATTGTGGTGCTGACGCCATGTGCGATCAGGGCGCTGGGGGCCGTGCCTATGCCGAGTCCAATGGTCAAGGCTTTCTTGTTCTCGCGGTCTCCATCGGATGCTTCGACGAGCCGGACGGCTTCAAGCATGGCGAAGATCGCATAGATAGGCTCGGCGACCCGTCGGTCCCTTCCTCCGTGGCGTGGAGCCATGATCCACTGTCCTCCAAGCAGGCTGTGGTCGCACCGCATGGCACGAAACTGCTTTTGGTTATCCTCGAGGACAGAGATATAACCGGTGACGGACTCTCTCCGCTCCAGCAGTGTGTAATCATACAATGCCAGGGTGTTGTTCAGCACTTGGGTTGTCCTCCATAAGGGCGTGTGAGGGTTTCCCAGCATCGTGAATGCCACCGAAGGGAGAGAGGGCCACAACACACTGCTGGGCAACGCAAGCCCGTACAGGGTAGCGATGGTCAGTTGCATGCCAATCCTCGAAGTCAGAAAATTCCCGCCGATATACCGGGACATGAAGCTCCGTGTCGCTTGTTGTAGTACGGAGAAGAGAGTCATGATGCTGATGGGCGGTCCAAGCTCGACAAGGAGGGAGTTTGATTGATTTAGAGTGTCACCGCGTGAGTCAAATGCGCGATGTTTGAGATCATCACAGAACTGGACTGCAGTGGAAAGGGACAAAATGACCAGAGGATAATACGTCAACATCTCAGTGACGACCGGTCCCAGGGGGTTGCCGAGAATCGAGCTGGACTGAAACATCAAGAACTGGATGGTAGGTATCCAGAAACAGAAACTTGAAATTGCTCGGCCGCCGATGCCACCAGGAAGGAAGCGTCTGAAGGCTATGGCGAGGAAAGCAGCAACAGCACTGCCACGATAGTGGTAAAGGCCAGCCGGCACGGCGCCATAGACCGGTGCAAGATTATGCTGCGAGACCGGGGAATACAAAGCTGCAAGGAGCACCAGCAGGCAGGCTCTTTGCGCCTTGACCTCGCGGATCAGGGAGAAGATGGAAGCTGAATCTCTGGGAACAGTGGGCGCAGTTTGTTGTCGTCCAGGCTCTGCCTCAATTGAGGTGTTGCCATTGTGTACCGATCGAGCTTGATGCTCCTTGCCGCCAGCGTTGCGTGGCTTTCTTGCCATGATGTTGATACTCTCCGCCTTTCTTTGACGCTTTGCGATCGACACCAGCTGCGAGGCTGAACGGCGCCATGAGCTGTTGGAAGTCAGTGTATGATTGGGAAGACGACAGGTTGTGGAGTAGTGCAGCGCGCCAAGAATCGGCGCCCCAGGGTGTTGACTGGTTAAGGATGCCTGGCTGTACAAAAACTATGTGAAAGAAGATAGCAATTGTGAGGCAAGGACGAAATGTTTTAAAGACTTTTCTTTTTTGATTAGGAAGCCTGCAGGGGCAAGAGATTCGGTTCCTAGGCTACCCGTCTGCCACTGGCCAATATTGAAAACAAATCGTCAATGGCAATATTTCTTGGTTGCACGCCACACTAATGATGTTCCAGATTAACACCGTCGCTTGCACCCATGTCTTCACAGGTGAACAGCAGTAAGGGCAAGAAATGCGCTCTCGGGTCACACCAAACTTCACCTCAAGCTATCCACACTCGGGTATCAATCCAGAAAACAGCATCTCCCTCATCATCCAACCGTAGCAAGTAATACATGCACATACCTGTACCTTCGTCCGAAGGAATTCCCTTTGCCCATCCTCACCCTGCCTCAGTCATAATCGCCACAGACCATTCCCGACCACCTTTGGTCATTTCGTCGTTCAGGTCGTGCAAGTCGTCACGGCTCACGCGCGTGGCCGACCGTATCCCTCGCCTCCATTAATCTTCCAAATGACATCCAAAATCATGGATCGCATTCGCCTGCTCTCCCGGCTGTGGATGGTTGACTTCATACAACGACTCCCAACCCGATTGGCCCATCAACGGGGTCACTGCTCAGCAGCCAATCTCTCTTGTTGAACTTCTTCGCCTCTTTCTCTGCCTCGGCATCAATGTCCAAGCCGAGGTCGATGCCACTATCGTCATTGGCGGGATTGTTGTTATTGTTGTTCTTGTTGTGTTGTTGTTGCTGCTGGCCCTTGATTGGACTGCTGAGACCCGTGTGTATGCTCGGGAGGTCCAGCGGGCCGCCGCGCCGGAGTTCGTCCATTTCCGCATCTGTATCCTCATCGACAACGGCATGGTCGGCTACTAACTGCTCATCCCCGTCCCTGGCCAAGAGAGATGGGGGAACAGGAGTTGGCGCATCCGTCTTTTTTGCCTTGGTCATCAGCTCGATCCGTGCTTCGGGCCGCTCATCTCCCCCGACGTCGTCCTCCCCTCTCTTCCTCTTTGTCCCATGACCCGCCGCCGAACCGGAGGGGAGGCCGACCTGCTTACTCTTCTCCTGTTCACGCTCATCCGCCCTCTTTTGACCACTGTCGTCCATCAGCAAGCCTTCCATCTGGGTCATCCAACCAAGCATTTGAGTGGTGAAAGCCTCGACAAACCACCAAGATTGATAGCTGTGTGCGCCGCCCTGGCCGATCTGCATCATGACGCTTCTCCACAATCTGGAGTGCCAGTCAATCATGCATTGTGGATGGTGGCCTTGGAAGATCTCTGGTAACCGCTCCAGCCAATTGATCCACTTCTCCAGCAGACCGACGGGCTGATCGAGGACGTCTTCGCGTAGAACTCGGCTACTCGGGTCCACCGGTTCATTCAGGAAATTCGAGTATGCACTGCTCGGGTCGTTCTCTGCAGCGCGGACAAGGGCGTCATCAAGAGGCGCTATCAGGGGTCTCAGATCATGCCTGAGCATTCCTTCAGCACCGAGCAAGCTTTCAGCAGGAGGTATGCTCTCCACCAGGAGGCGTTCTGGCTCGACCATGGCCATCAAATCCAGCCACATCTGCGTCCTCTGTTGCGGATCTTCCAACAGCCGGCTCAATTGCAGCGTGGACGTGTTTGCACCCCTCAATTTTGCCAGCAAATTGGCAAACCGGGACGCCGGCACCACCTTGGCCACCACCACGTGGACAGGACATTTCTCTTCAAAGGCCGCTATCAGATGACCGACTAGTTTCGCGGCGATACGGTCAAAGACTCCCCACACCATGTCCGGTACATTTTGCAGCGCCAAGGGGGCAATGAATCTGACGATCTGTTTGTACATTCGCATATCACACTCCTGGATCCAAGGGGCGAGACGTTCCATCGAGAAGAGTTTGGACACGGGCACGGTCATCTTGCCGTTAAACGCCGAATGATGGTTGAAGAAAGGCTTTTCCTTGCATTTCCGGAACGCGTCGATGACATCGACACAATAGGAGCGATAGAGATGATACAGCGAGGTGGCGATCGAAGGGTCATAGTTGGTACCGGCAAGATATGGATGTATGTCTGGAAGTTCTATAGGCATGTCTGGTGACGACGGCGTCGTCTGCGAGAGCGAATCGAGTTGGGGCATCGCCAGGTATGTCGACATGGTGCCAGGCAAGTTGGGTCGTAACGCGGGGAGGGCGCTGACGAGGTTGGTCGCCATGCCTTTCACCGGCAAGCGGATGATGGGCGTGTTGGCGTATTGGCAGTCGAGTTTCAGACTGCCAGTTGTTTGCACGTCCGCTCGAGTGTCGTCATCTCTGCTCGTGACCTGTCGAGGTCGAAATGCTGCGCTGGGGGCCGGAAAGTTGGCCGTCTCCACGGTCGCCATTCTCGACTGAGGCCGATCAATCGGTGGGGAGATGCATGGGTGAAAAGGCTTCGTGGTCGGCTCAGTGGTGGACTGTCTTTCGTCTGGAATGCCGTTTGCCGAGCCTGTGCCCTCATAGCTGGACAAGTATTGCCGGTCGTCATCTTCCGGAAAGAGCGAGAGATCCACGTAGTGATATTTCGACTCTCCCCGGACGCCCAGTCGTCTGGTTTGAACGTTGGGGAAGATGATGCGGACGAGTTTGCCAAACGAGGCCGGATTCAACGTCGGCACCCGTTCGTTGGCGCATCTCTCCGTGTATCGGGCAAAAACACGGTCCCGTCGAACTGAATTAGTACTTCGTTGACAATTTTCCTGTAGCCTAAACGAGGCCATCAGTCCGTCTGTCCGTTAGGTCTGCGACCAAGGCACATACCACAGCATGGCAAACACTTGCTTGGCCTTTTCAGATTTCCCTCCGGCGCCTTCATTTTTTTGCACCTCGACCGCGATTTCTTTCAAAGACTTGCCTTGATATTGCGCCAGCAGCCTCCGGAGCTCTTGGTCATTGGCCAGACTCGACGCCGTACCTTTCCTCCGCCTGACTCCACCATTTTCGGTATTGGAATCGTCCGGGGCCGGGGAGCCTTCGAATTGTTCCGAGGGATGGCGCATGTGATGTTGCATGTGTTGAGGCGGGACCGGGTACTGTGGCATGCCATTCGGGAATTGCATCGGGAAGGGTGGGATTTCTTGAAAGGCATGCTGCGACATGGGCCGCATGTCCGGTGGATGTCCGATACCAGCAGCTTGCTCTAGAGCTTGCTGCTGAAAGGGTGCCATGTTGTGTTGGTACTGCAACAGCACATCTTCCGGAGGGGGACCATATATTGGCCCTCCTGGATGAGGGCCATGCATGAAATAGCCATTCGGACCGAGAGGCATGGTCGGGTCGTGCTGCTGTGACTGCTGCGACGGCTGAAAAGCGTTACCAACCCCGACCGACTGCAAACTCGTCGTCGACCCTCGAGACTTGGGACGCGACGCTTCTTTGTCTGAAGTTGAGGTGTTGGGGCGCGAAAGGATTTGCTGTTCTGGAGATGCCTCCAGCTCCGGCGTCGGCGACTGGGCCATGACGAACTGTGCACAATTAGCCTTCTGTCAGCCATAACAACAAACAACACAAAGCGATGAGAGCTATGGTGCGTCCAAGCTCCTCAATCTCGCGGAGATGAATACCTCTCGAGTGCCACGTGGATGTATATAAGTTTGCTCGACCCGTCGGGTACTTGGTCTATCACACAACGTCGGCCATTTGTTGACTCTGCTGGGGCAAAACAATGATCGGATGCGCGCGGGCAGGTACTGGACTGTCGAAAGCGATCGATGCACCCTCGATTGACCCGGGAGGGGCGCTATGGGTAACTGCGTGTAATTCTTCAGATCCTTGTCCGAGCTTGTCGCTGTGTTGGGGTTACTTGGGTTGACGGAGGTGATCGCATTGCACCTTGTTTATCTTGTCGGCACGACAACACCAGCCACTAAGCCAAGGAATCCGAACAGAGGCTTGCACGTGATCAAGCTGAAACGTCACGGGGTTAGAAGGCGCCCACAAATCCACCATCTCCCAACGTCACCTCCCTGACTCCTCCAATCATCCTTCCACCATAATCATCGACCAACTCGTTGACCATCCATCGCGCCGCACCCAGCTTCAGAGCATCCATCGCCAGGCCTGCCTCACCTCGAAGCTGCCAGAATATACAAGATGTCGTTCCAGGACCGGGCTCAGCATCAGATCTCCCAGATTGATAAGGAAGTACGTCAGCACATGTGACGCCTTTGTCTGCGCCGTGCTTCTCAGGAGAACCTTGGCCAGGTTCTCCATGACCTTTTTTTTCCATCGCCGGCTTCTTGTGGTATTGGGAGCTTCATGCTAATGAGTGACTATCACAGCTCTCGAAGTATCCGATCCTGAACAACCTCGAAAAACAGACCAGTGTGCCCAAGGTCTACGTCTTCCTCAGCCTGATCGTCCTCTACTTCTTCCTCGTCCTCTTCAATATCGGAGGTGAATTCCTGGTCAACTTTGCTGGCTTTGTCATCCCCGGATACTATTCGCTGGAAGCACTGTTCAGCACCAACAAGGTTGATGATACTCAATGGCTGACGGTACGGGATCTGTTCCCTCTGCCCACCATGCGCCCGTGCTAATCACACCTCAGTACTGGGTCGTCTATGCCTTCCTCACCGTGCTTGAGAGCTTGATCAATGCGGCCTACTGGTTCCGTACGTTGATTCTGCATCCGTTGGTTCCGAGCGCTAATCCCGGGGCAGCTTATTACTACGTCTTCAAGTTCGTCCTGGTCTTGTGGATGGCGCTCCCGGTCACCAATGGGGCCCAGGTCGTGTTCCGATCCTTCCTTCTGCCCGTCCTTTCTCCCTTCTTCGCTCAGTCTGCTTCGACGGCGTCGGAACTTCGAGGCAAGGTCGATGCCGCGACGAAAAGCCAGTGAGCGGTTCCATCAATCCTACAAGCATTTTCTTCCGGAGGCGAAGCCCACCGCGGACGGTTGATGCGAACGGATGGGAGAAAACGGTTGCTTGTCATGACATCTATTTCACGACGTGGGCAATGGGACGGAGAGCACCACGGCACATCACGGGATTGCTGCATCTTGCAGTGAACGGCTCGGGATCCCTGGAATGAACGTGGTCGAAGAGGGCCACTACTACTACGAACGTCATCGAATCACAGAATGGAGGTTCTGATTTTCTTTATTGATACTTTTCTCATAATTCCTAGAAATCGGAATGTTGGGTCAGAGACGCTATACATTGAGTTGAGTTGTAGGAGTGGGTATACGCTTAGGTTGCCCGGTGTTGATCCGGTTTTGACGTGGCCCAATATGGCCACAGGCCATGAGTTTGATTGATTCTTACGTCCAGCTCCCAAAGCCCCTCTCCATGTTCTGCTGTTGTTTCGGGTTGACCGCGATCCGGTATGGGAAAGGGTTTTGGTCGCTGGTCGTGATGGGGGGGATGTGATCTTTGTCGCGGTTCACGATGGCGACAATCTTCATGGCCGCTTTTTGCAGAGACAGTTCCATCGCTCGTCGCACTTTGATTCGATCTGACCATGGATGGGTGAGCGAGCGACAGTCTGGCCCGGGGTCACGCGGAAAACATACCTGCTTCGCTCCTGGGTCTGGCCACGACGACCTGCACGCACCACTCCTCCCAACAGACTTCTTCTTCGGTTTGGCCACCTCCACCTAGCCGGCCTAGCCAGCCTCCTGTGATGCCCGTCTTGCGTCTCTTGCGGTCAAAAAACTGGACCACAATCTCGCCCCGGGACCCTCCAGGAGGCGCATTGGACGGCGACGAAGACGTCAGCTGGGAGACGAGAAGGGCTGTGTGAGAATCTATGGCCGCCGAAATTTCGGGCGGATCGAGGATGGCTGGGAGAGGGATGGGAAGAGACTGGGTCGAATGGGACGACGGGTGCGAGGAAGACGCTGTCGAGGTATAGAGTGCCGGTTTGATCGAAGGAAAATAGCGGTGGAAGAAGATCGTGTGGAGGACGGCTGGTGACCAACAAGGTCAGCATGGCCATGATGCTGCCGCCAGCGAGCGGAGCCCCAGGGGGGAAATAAATGTGACCAGGAGCTGGACCGTACCTTTGACAATGTCCTTGACAAATGTCTGGTCTGCAAAAACTTCGAGAATGTACTCGCGAGGGCGCTGGTCCATCGTCGTCGCACCTCGCAGGCTGCTCATTAGCGGGGTGTACTGTGCGTTGAGCAGGGAGGCGGCAGCCAGCAGGGTGGCGCCTGGGAAGAAACGTTGCTCAAGACATGACCCACGGGCTACAGCCAAAGCGCCTCAGGCGTCGTGATGATGTATGAGAACTCTGATCTGCTTTTCTCTCGTGAGGTGCGTTGAGATTTGACCCTTTGATGGTGGGGTCTATTTGCGCCGCCGGAGAATCTGCGGGTCAAAGGTCGGACCACGCTCCAAAGCACTCACCCACCACCCATGACAGGCAGCAAAACTCGGACGTCCCCCAGCCCGGCCTTCCCTGTTACCGCGCCCAGCCATGCGCATGTACTCCCCTTCCTCAGACCTAAGCCGAGGTAGCGCCAGATTTCGCACCGTGTATGTGATCAGTCAATAATAAAGGCGACCAAGCAGCTGAATTCTGCATCTCAACTCTGACCGACAGAGATCTCTTCCCCGCGCCTCCTTCCTTCCTTCGCCTGTTGCCGAGTCTTTCTCGTCACCCATGTATCGGTGGTCGTGTCTCCATCGGCGCCGTGCCTAGGATAGGAGCGGCTTCTCAGTCACGATGATATCAGCCACCAGGCGCTGGCTGCGGCGGAATCGAACAGGAATCGCCATAGGTGCTGGCGTTATTGGCGCCACCTACCTGGCTGGACAGTATGTCCTCGGCAAGATCAACGAGGCACGCGAGCGCATGCAATTAGACCGAATTGCGAAGGAGAAGTGAGAATTGGCCCTTCCGTTGTTCCCTGCCTTCTGACTCTCGGCTGGATAGCATCCGACGTCGATTTGAACAAAATCAGACCGATTGCACCATCACCGTCCTCGCGCTGCTCCCGACACTGACTGAAAATGTCGTCGAAGCATTGCCGGTCGAGCAGTTGACGCAGGAATTGCAAGAGAAAAGGGCTGAGCGGCTGGCACGGGCGTCGGGAGAAGGAGCGTATTCCGAGGCGTCCAGCATGAGAGACGGTGATACGACCAGCTTGTCGAGCTTCCAGACGGGGAGCTTCGTCCATGCTAATCGCCCGCTCCTCCCTGAAGACGGCAGTCATCAGCCTCGTTCTCGGAAGACCAAGGCACAACTCTGGAACGAGGTCAAGCTGACCTCGATCACCCGCGCGTTTACTCTCATCTACAGCCTATCACTCCTGACCATTCTGACCCGGATCCAACTCAACCTCCTCGGACGGCTGAATTACATTTCGTCCGTGGTCTCGTTGGCGCAACCGCCTCCGCCCGGCCGGGTCAACTCCATATCGCTTGAGGACCACGACGATGGGGGTGCTGGCGCCGGTGCCGCCAACCTTGGAAACGACTTTGAGACGAACCGAAGATATTTGACCTTCTCATGGTATTTGCTTCACAAAGGCTATGCCCAAGTCATGGAGAAGGTGGACAGAGCAGTCGAAGAAGTGTTTGGCGGCATTTCGCCCAGTGAGAGCTTGACCGCCTCTCGATTAAGTGATCTTGTCCTGGCGGTGCGGAGGAAGGTCGAAGGATCTTCAGAGCAAGAAAGATATGCCACAAGATGGCTGCCGTACATGCTCCCCCCGCGCGAAGAGGAAGAATTAGTCCTCTTCGAGTCCGGTGTCGTCACGCCGCCTCCTTCTTCACCCAGGGGTTCACCGCATCCACAGGCGGCTGCAGCAGGCGGATCAGGTTCTCACGAAGCACACGACACACATACCCACCCTTCGACCGGGACTCTCCGGCAACTGCTGGACGAAACAGCGGACTTGATCGACTCTCCGGCATTTACGAGAGTCCACACACTCCTACTCAACTCCATGTTCTCCCATCTCATCGATACCCGGGTCATTGGGCAACTATACCCACAGTCGAATGTCCAGTCGCCACCGTCATCGATCTCGAATGCTCCTCAGCCACGGATCCAAGAGCTTGATTCAGCGGTGACAGTGGTGCCCGCGGAGCCACGAGTCAAGCTGGCCAATATCCTCGCCGTTCTGACTCGTCAAGCACATGCCATCGGCAACGGCAATGACCCGCCGAATGAATATGTCTCGGTAGCAGAGACGGAAGTCAAAGAACTGGAAGCATTCGCCGCCGTCGTCTATGCGAGCAATCTGCACCAGAGTGTCGAGGAATCACGGCCGAAGAGCGCCGAGGACAGTGCCATCAGAGCTTCTGGAGGCACTGGAGTGAGTGATGTTGGCACAGAGCCCATAGAGGAGATGATCGAGAGCAAACTTGAGAGTGCCTGGACCAAAGTGACGGGATCGACCATCTCTTCTACGTAAATGCCGTGTACGGCGGAAAATGGTTGGTTCGGCCAGGGATTCCTCTTGGAGGATGCCACCACACAGGCGATGATTCTGACAACTACATTAGACCAAGGCTAGGTCGCGGGGGAGGGAGTTGGCTACTTATCACAGCATCCACGTGATTTCCGACGATGGTTCTTTTTTTTGTTTGATGAGGTCTTGAGGCGATGAGGTCTTGAGGCGATGAGGTCTTGAGGCGATGAGGTCTTGAGGCAATGCGCTCTGGTTTTCAAGCAGCTCATCACCTGCAACCCCCTGACATGGCCTGGAGAACGTCCAGCGCTTGAGGAGAATGTCCCATCGAACCGGGCGTGGTCAGATCGTCCCATTCAGGCTGAGGGAGATGTGTCCTGGAGATCATGCTTGATCCCTCGAAATCAATCCAAGCACGCTCTGGCGTGTTTCACATGATCACAACCTGACCGGCCTTTGATAGTCGGACTAGTCAACTCGCCATGACGCCCTCAAATGATATCAAGAATAGGCCATAGATTGTTTGGGGACAAAAGCCTCTGATGCGTGATTTGCTTCCTGCCATCATCGTCTATAAATGCCGGTTCCCCAGCAAAAGCGCAACACGGCCAGCCCCCATGCCATCGTAATGCTATCTTTGATCACGTTCAACTTGCTGCCCACCACTTCGTGCCATCCAATCGCCACCTCGACCACAGGGATGGCCGAAAACTCGGCGAGCATGAGCATCTCCACGTCAAAGATCCAGCCTTCGGTGTGCATGTGCGGCACGATATAGGGCAGCGTCGACCGGGAGAACAGCTTGAAGCCGCATTGGGTGTCCTTGACCTGCGCGGTACGGGGCGGCGTCATGAATTTCAACAGGAGATGGAACGAGTGCATGAGGAAGTTGCGCAGCTTGCTCCGCTTGACCACGGCCTCGCTGTCGACGAGGTGTGCCCGGGAGCCGACGGCCACGCCCCGGCCTTCGTCGTCCTCGATCTCCTGGCACGCTTTGACGAGCTTGCCCAGATCTTCAAACTTGGAAGCGCCGTCGGCGTCGGCAAACACGACGTACTGTCCTCTGGCGTGGCGCATCCCGTGAGTCACGGCGCCGCCCTTGCCCCGGTTCTCCTCCAGAGACACCATGCGTATCGACCCGGGAGGAATGTTGACCGCGGCTCCGTCGCCATGAGTCCAAGGCCCAGAAGCTCTGCGGGCATGTCGAGGGAGGATGTGGACACGGGAGAATGTCTGCGCCGTGAGGATCGTATCGTCGGTCGAACCGTCGTCGATGAGCAATATTTCCCAACCACGGCCTGATCGCGACGCGACATCGCCATTGGCGCTCGTGGCCGCTGTGGTTTTGGGGACCGCTCGCCGCCTCGTGGTTGTCTCACCATCGTCCAGAGTCTTCTCGGCCGTCGCTGTCGCGGTGGCGCTTGTGCCGTATTCATTTTCCAAGTATGTGACTGCTTCTTCCAGCATGCCCACCAACCGGTTCTCCTCGTTGAACGCGGGGACCACCACGGTCATGAACAGTTCTGCGGGCTCGATCTCCTTCTCGATGTCTATTTTCTTGTCTTCCTGCTGCGCCCGCCGGTACTTTTCCAACGCGCGGTCGTACCAGCACGGCAACGGCTCGGGGTCAGTGACGCTTCCTGTTCTGTCCACCGTTTTGAAGGTCTTCTCAGACGGCCGCGGTCTCCGTGGCTGAGGGATGAGTAAGGTCACGAAGAGCCATACCTGGGGCGAGGTTAGCACAGAGGCCGTCGAGAAGTGGTGCAACAGTACCAGGACAACGAGGGCAAAGAGGACCCAGATCACAATGAATGGTATGAGCCGCCACGGAAACTTTTCATGTCGCTCCGGTATGATGTCAAGAAAATGGCCTCCCATGACACCCATTGTGACAAGCTCATAGTCCCGATCGCCGGGAATGAGAAATATGTCAAGACTATCCTGTGCGAGTGCCAACTGACCTGCACGCGGATAACTACTTGACAGATCGCCAAATTATGGGCCCTGCGGCTAGATCCGCCTAACCACATCCAACTGCCGGAGCCTAAAACAAGCAATTGCGGCTCCTTTATCTATCAATCATATCCTGAGACGGAGCAGAGGCAGAGCTCTTGCAGCAAAACCTTGTCCTATTTCCTGCATGCCGACATCATAAAGAACTGCACACTTTTGTAATGAGTGCAATCTCACCATGAAGGTTGTGTCTTCGACTCGTCCCATGAGATCTTTCAATCTTGGAGACAGTAATGTAATCTCTGCTCTATCTAGGATGACCGTTTCATCATGATCGATCAGCATCTACCCGGTCTAATCTACGTAATTGGCCGCCTGCTCTCATGCCGGCGACTTGTTCCAGACTTGGTTCCACTTCTTTGCCATTTCCATTCCTTGTGCCAGCGTGCCCACACGAGCATCAATGGCGAAGCCTTGCCGGTCCAGTTCTGCGAGTTCGTCCCATAAGTTGTCCAAAGGCAAACTGAAGCATTCAATGTACTCATTTTCCTCAAGCTCGGGCTCGAGATTTTCTTCCTGATTCCTCGGGTCGGACAGGTCAATCTCGACAAAGATCATCTTTGTATTGGTGTTGCAGAACCCAGGATCATTCCACATAAGGAAGCTTTCCGCTGCCTTGACATTGCCCGGTATGGTCGCGACGTAGCCGGTCTCTTCTTTCAGCTCGCGCAGGCCGGCCGTCGCCGGCTCTTCTCCTGCGTCGACCAGGCCCGAGGGGACTTCAATCGTGACTTTATTCAACGGCGGTCGGAACTGTTTTTGGAGAAGAAGAGCAGGGCCTCTGGAGGACTTGGGGTCGTCCAGGATAGCAACGACTCCCACACCATCTGTTTCCGAGTTCTTGGGCCTGGTCTGTTGTCAGTCAGCCCCGCTGCTTTGTGCCCGACCCGCGTTCCGGTGACCTTTCGCTCAGCGGACTCCCATGTCCGGTGCTTGCCGGAAGGATCTTGGTAGGAAATCTGGTTCAAACGAATCCACCGCGCTTCATCGGGATTCTGCACATCTTCCCCCATCAGCCATCGTCTCGCAGGACAGTTCTTGTGAACCTTGTCGTTGACTTGCCATTGGATTAATGCCCGTCACTTTGGCCGTGAGCGGGGAGTATCTGGACATTTTGTCCGCCATATTCAGGCCCTCGGACTAGACCGAGAGAGGCCCAAATATTGCAAGATTCTGACGCAGCAGACCAGACGTGCGCGTGGAGCAAAAGTTGGTATGCAGCCTTCGTTGGAGGAAGGAAAGCGACCAGGACTGACTGCATTGGAGGACAATGACGCCTCAAGGACGAAAGGGGAATGGTCGCCCAGCGATCGCCGGGCATATTCAACTTCCAACCTTACAGCCGCCATTTCTTCTGTCCATTCTTGGTCATGGAGCCACCAAGTATTGTGCGTCCCGTGTCTAAATGCATGCGTCAATCCTGAAGGGGAGCCTGCACCGCTGCTATTTCATCCGTCTTGTTTGTCCTTGCTTAACGCCTTGGTGTCCTGATTTTTTGGACACAACCAGCCAGCAAGACTTGAGATAAGCTAGATCGAGGAAAGATCTCACGAGCTGTGATTGACAGTTTGACAGTTGCGCCAGAGCCATTCTCCTTCATCCTCAGCGGATAAGTTGTATGCTAGGTAATATTGCCCTATGTCACGGTATACTGCGGAACTCTGCAGAAAGCAGTGTCGTTCATACTGCGTCCCCCGGTGATATGAATTTAGATATTATCAATATACACATCTACACATCTACACTGGTTCGTTCCGTTGGTAGATTGGCCAATTAATTTCGTGGCTCATGCATCAAGTCATCATTTCCTCCGCCCTTTAATCAGTCATTCCTTCATTAATGTATACATCATCTCCACCCAGCAACATCACCAACTCTATTTTCACTTCAGCGATCGTTTTGGTTATCAGTTCCAGAGAGAAACGTAGCCCATCTGAAGTCTTGCCACGAGTTCAATGCGCTCCAAGGCCGACCTTCAATCATGTCTTCGGGGCTGCTCTGCTGGACCTGAGGTGCGGGAATCATGGAGAACGGTTGCGATCTTTTGTGTGCGACGACGCTATGGTCTGGTCATCACTGCAGGCTAGCGAGGTCACTGACTGAAGCTTCGCCATAGTGTTAACAAGCCGGTATGGATATATCGACCGTCGCATCGCGATAGGCAGAGCGAGAGTATCAGCAATCAATGCTGGAACAGATTCGGTTTTCTTTTGTACATGGAAACGCAGCTGAATCAAAGACTCTTTTCGAGGCAAGCGTTCAAGATTCCCTCTCGTCCACTCAAAAGTTGTGTGAAGGTGGAAAATGGCCCGGGCGTATCGGGACACGCTGCCGCGGCACCTCAGGGTCTACACCGCGATAGCCTCCCCGAATGGGCTGCGTCTGAGTTGTCAGGTCTTGAGCATCTCGTTGTGTCGTTCCAGACCAGTAGCCGTCAGCGGCCATGGTTGGTTGCTGGTATCCGTGTTCCGAAGAGACCCCAGCGGATGTTCCTGAGAGGTTCGGGCCGTGTTCGGGAGGAGACTGTTTCGGCACTTGATCCGCCGGCAGCTGGTGGATGTTCCTCTGGTCTTCTGCCAGCTCAGGGAGATTGTTGAAGTAGCCAGCTGCACCGATGGCAACTGGCGGTTGCCGTTGAGAGGTTTCGCTCGTGTCCGATGCTGACACGCTGGATGTTGGTACTTGCGACCCTGAAGCAGATCCCCATGACCGGATCGCTGCTGCACCCGGTAAGAGAGGGTCAGGAGAACGAGGTGGTGGTAAAGAGACCGGAGGCGAGGGCAGTTCTGAACGCCCGCTGGGCCTTCCAGTGTAGGGTGGGTCGCCAATCGTGCTCATACCTGGCCCCCCGCCCGGGCTGGATGGATATTGGCCAGAGGCCGAACTTGAGTCCCGCCTCCTCCGACGTCTCATGTACCAACTGTACCAGCCACCGAATATCGCGGCCGCCAGGACAGCGACCGCGACTCCCACACCAATGCCTGCTTTGGCGCCGGTTGAGAGGCCGCCGCCAGACGAGGCCGAGTTTGAAGCCGGTACAGTGCTGGTATTCGGGGAAACTTGTATAGCCGTTGTGACTGGAGTGGTTGCCACGACGACTGAGGTGAGGGTGGTATAGCTTTGAATGCCATTGGATGTGGTCTGGAGGACCTCAGTGTGGGTGGATGTACTAGTGGTAACGAAAACTGAATAGCTCGTGCTCGCTTCGACCGTCAGCAATTTCGTGCTGGCCGCAACAGCTGAACTCGTTACTGGGACCGATCTCGACAGGATGACGGATGCAAAGTGAGGAAGAGCGCGAGTCTGGGGCTGGACTCGGAATTACGGATCAATTGGGGGGGACGGATGGACTTGAAAACACAATCACGGAGGCAGGAAAGATGGCAGAGGCAGAAAGACGACAGGCAGAAAGATGACAGGCAGAAAGATGACAGGTAGAAAGATGACAGGTAGAAAGATGACAGAGGCAGAAAGACGGCAGAGGCAGGCACAGTGACCATGGTATACTCACTGGAAGAGCTGCTGGCTGACAGAGGCAAAAAGGTCGATGAGGTTGCCAACGTCGGAATGATGCTGGACGTAGCTGACGGAGAAGGGGAGGGAGAGGTTATGATAGCTATAGTGGAAGATGTATAAGCGGTGGTCGGAGCGGGAGAAGTGGTGGAAGATGGCAAAGAGGGAGAGGGGGAAGAGGAGAGGGAAGAGGAGATGCTGGTGCTGGTGGTGCTAGTGCTGGTGGTTGCCGAGCTCGAAGGGGCTACCACAATGTTATAAAAAGAATTTGAGCCTTGTCTGTGGTAGGCGGGAAATAGAAGGCTGAAAAAGAACAAGCAAGACAAAAAAGCAGCACATACTCGTCACACTGGAAGTGGTAGGCGTCGTGACCAAAGACGATGCGGCCGAGGATGCTGAAGAGAAGGTCGATTCAAGGCTGGTGGTGGTGGAGGATATGGTGGAAAAATCCGAGGTGCTGCTGGCTAGGGACAAGGCTGAAGACAATGGGGTAGAAGCTGCTGCGGTAGAGGATGCCGCGTTTAGCCCGGACGTCGAAGCTGCCGCTTGAGAAGCTCCGGTCACAGAGCTACTCGCAGACCCGCTGGCTGTGGCGGCAGCGGTGACAGAAGCAGTACTGGCCAGAGTCGAATTGACTTCTTGTGCCGGCACGAGCGAGATCAGACTGAGCAGGAAGAGGGAGATGATAAGGCCGAGCTTCGCCATGGTCTGCGCTGGCCGGCGTCTCGAATCCAGCAACGAGACAGAAGGCAGAACGAGAGACGGCCGCGATCTTGAGAACTCGGAGGTGTACGACAGACCGTGGACAATGCATACCTTTTCTTCTCAGCTCTGGTAGAGCGGGGCACATTCAGCTGGGGGCGAAGATACGAGCCCAACAAGAGGTGAACGTCTCGTAATAACGTAGAGCGGTGGCCATACAACCCGTGACATGGTCGGCATTTGGCCGAGAAAGGAACTACTGCCAGCTGGACCCAATGGCATAGAGACGCGAGATGGGACAGGGTAGAAGAATCCTATCCATGTGGATGTCGCGGGGTCCGGAGCCCGCTCCGTTGCGCCCAACTGCCCAGCAGTTAGGCTTATCTCGACGAGGCCTGGCGTTATTCTTTCCTTTCACACTCTCATGCGGCTCCAGGCGGATGAGTAATGCAGATGTCCCTGGTTAGCCTCCTGCACGCTGCACTCTTTTGGCCCCCCGCTGTGCTGTGGGTGACCGTTTGTGTTGTAGCTGGGGGGGCATTCCGCGGACAAACAGGAAATCATAGACGAAGTCGGCTGCCAAGTGGAGACAAAAAGCATCTGTGAGCAGTGTCATGGTAATGCAATTAGTCTTGTTACAGACGAGGACCGAGTACAACAGGGAAGAACAGAGCAATGCCATGACACCAAACTTGGCTGGCAATCAATGTCGCGACTTTCCATTTTCCCTTTTTGGCCTGACTGGATATCGAGATAACACCTCTTTGGCCAGGTGACCTTCTGTGCCGTGTAGAATGCCTCGGGAACCAACCGATACTCCTTTTATCTATACAAAGGAATGTCATCAGCCAGCCTGATTTTCGACTGATTCAAGGTTGGCCGGAGAGAACCTCCGATGGCCGCACGTGCTTCTTCAACCACCAACGTCATTTGCCTCCAATGCAAAAGGCAGGAATGCTTCGGCTAGGTCCGTGGTCCAGCGGCGCAGCGCCTCTGGCCATGACACATCGCCATTCAGCAAAATGGATGTTGAGGAGCTCAAGGCTTCAACGTGGGAAGACAGGTCTGTTTGCTGCCACAGCGCCCTCCCCACATCGGCGTCTGTGACAACTCATCCGTCCTGTTCGTTGGCTGTCATTGTCCCACCACCGCCTCAAACTTCCCGTCTCCACGCTGCCCGCGAACAAAGTACTCGTCGTCTCTGGCCTTTTTGATCACCATTCCTCCAGGTTGGTTCGACGGTCGTCCGGTCCCAGTGAGGAGTGTCCGACATGACCACGTCCCAAGTCAGCGACTCTTCCGCGACACACCCGCCCGTCGTCTGCGTGTTGTCAGTTCTTTCCGCTGCCTCTGGTCCTTCGACGGTCATCACACTGACGATGCCACAGTTGCGCGTCCTCTCCAGGTAAAGATCCGATTCATCTTGAATCGGCCCGGACGCTCGCCGTCGCCCTGCACGAGGCCGGCTACAACCTCGTCTATGGCGGAGGTACGATGGGGATCATGGGCGAGCTGGCCAAAACGCTGGTCTCTTTGTCCGGCCCGAGATGCGTCGAAGGCGTCATCCCTCGTGCCCTGATCAAAACCGAAAAAGACGGCACGCTGAGATCGGAGGCCGTGGCCGGCAGCAATGGTGGGCCCAAGATCGAACGGACCATGAGCCTGGAAGAGCTGCAGCGCATCGACAGCAATGAGGATCCCGACAGCAAGATCGTCCCGGAATCCGAGTTTGGCCGCACCACCATCGTGCCGGACATGCACACGCGCAAGAGAATGATGGCCGCCTACGTCGAGGCCGGCGGTCCGGCTTCGGGCTTCGTCGCCTTGGCCGGGGGCTATGGCACGATGGAGGAGGTCATGGAGATGGTCACCTGGAACCAACTGGGCATCCACAAACTCCCCATCGTCCTCGTCAACATCGATGGCTACTGGGACGGACTCTTGGACTGGGTCCGCAACAGCATCCGGGCGGGGTTCGTGGGCGAAGGCGCGGCCAATATTCTGGTCGAAGTCAAGAATACGAGCGACGTGGTCGGTGCGCTTCGAGAGTACAAAGTTGCTCCCGGCCGGTTCAAGCTGGATTGGACCCTGTAGGGGGAGTGGGAGGGAGAAGAGACGGAGTGATAGAACGACGGTGGCCCGGAGATGCTCCACCACCAACATAGAGGTTCATCCCAGGAATTTCATTGCCCGTATCCGCGGTCCGCCGCTCCCAACGCCGCGCCATGAGATGCATCTAATACAGACCAACTTAGGAGTCGGTTTCCATGACATCCCCGCCCGCTTCTTCACCTGTCCCCGTAGATTCGATGACCGTTTCCAAAAGTGGCGCAATCTCCTGACCGTCGTACAGCTTGAAGCGTTCGAGTTTCTTTCTCCCGTCCTTGGTCTCGGTGAAGCCAATGACGGCCAGGGTGGTGTTTTCCACCGTCAATTCTTTGTCCTGAGCCAGACTCTCCTTCAGCGCCAACAGGCCATGCTTGATCAACTCCTCTTTACTGGAATCGGCAAACTTGTCCAGATGCCTCTCCAAGTAGGTCCGGGCCATCTGACTCCTCGCACCAATGGCACACGCCAGCATTTCCTGCGTCAGGCCCGAGGGCGAAAACTCGAACAAATGGGGCCCCAGCTCATCCACGCCGGCCACCAGCAGTCCGACACCATACGGCCGCTTGCCGTATTGTTGTGTATTGGTTTGCGCCCGGTCGCCAATCATGTTCACGATGCGCTCGACCGGGATGGCGCGCCCGTATGTCATCTTGGACGCGAGCGACTGCTGTTTCATGAAGTTGGAGAGCACCCGGGCATCGGAAGCGAGGCCGGCCAGGGCGACACCGAGATGATCATCGACCCCGACAATCTTTTTCTGGTACGAGGACAACTCCTCTGCGTTTCGCTAGAGACCTCTGTCAGCAATGTCGTCCGGGCGTTGTCCATGTGATTTCAACAACGAACCTTCACCGCCGTGAGGACAGCATGTTTCTTGCTGACGAGGCCGACCACCACAGAGCCTTGCTTGACGGCTTCTTGCGCGTATTCCACTTGAAAGATCCGTCCTTGTGGCGAACTACCATCAGTCAGTCAGTCAGTCGGAGGGACAGTTGGCTGGAAGCTGGAGAGCCGTACAAGGTGACGGAATCGTTGTCGTAGTTGTTTCTGAACATGGTGCAGAGATACGAGGCAGACACAGAAGAAATCGGTTCTCGCAGGCTGTTATGTGGTCGTGGTGTGCTGTATAAGGCACATCAATAATTTCGACGACGCAGGCAATGAATAGTAGACGCGGCGGGCGCGCCTGCTGAGCTCTCACTAGCCGCAGCGCCGAATCAGGCTGGTCCATTCATGGGCTGCCCCAGCCACAACTGCGGGCGTCATTCGCAAGCTTGGTCGGATCATCAAATCCATCATACAGTGTGCTCGCACTCGTTCCGACTTGATCTCTGTCCGGAGTCTGCGTCCGTGAGATCAAGACCTCACTTCCGACGAAAAGGCACATCCTCTGGTCGCGGCCGCGACTCACCGAACGAAGAAAACCGGTCCAGTCGTTCTAGGCGTCCGCGATGGCGGCTGGTCTCAAGACCATCATCGCGCTGTCTTTTGTAACAGCACACTTGTATGCCGGCTACGGTCCGTCCGCTGACGGTCTCACAGGTCCTGGCCATCGGATTCCTCCTTGTCATCCTGTCGGCCGCATTGTTCCACAACTTCCTCACCCTGCTCGTCGTGGCGACCTACGTTTTGGCGCCCACGCCGAACTGGATCGCGAACAGATATGCCACGGGAGACGACTTGTTCGCCGAGGACCATAGCAATTCGATAGTAGACTTTGGCCGATTTTGCACCGGCTTTCTCGTCGTCATGGGCATTGGTAGGTTCGGCATGGCTCGAGTCAAAGCCACATCCCGCTGACCGGGTCGACAGCGCTGCCCGTGCTCCTGGCACATTGTGCGCTCATCAAGATCCCAGCGATGATTATGTCGATCATTGGTGGCCTCCTCATCTACGGCACCATCATCAGCTTTACACAGTTCTTTAAGGAAGAGCCGGATTTCTGAGGGCAGGAGCAAAACAATGACCGACGTTGGTCTCCCGGCATGGCGTTCAACCATTTTTGAGCTCTAGGCAGGTTCTCTTCTATTTGTGGATGGTGCCAGGGCAAAAGACCATAGGCATATGAGAAGCACCTTTTCCTCTAATATGTCTCTCCCTCCCTCATACTGCCTTTCTTCCGGTCCCCCCTTTTTGCATTTCTGTCATTACGGCCGCGGCTCATCCGTGGAAAGGTCAGCCAATGACGATTCAACAAGTAGGTCACCCGGCCTATTCCGGAGGGAGGGAACCTGCTCGCCTGTACATGGTTGTCTGAGTCCAGCAAGCAACAAGACCTTGAAAATATGGCTATCAGGAGTATGTCATATCTGTAGAACAATCAATACATTGGAAATATTTGGCTTCTGGATCTGGTCAGAGGTTCTAGTCCTGCAGCCTTGCAGTATATCCTAGACATCGACTGCTTGCTTGGCACGCCTTCTCTAGGCCGCGGTCACCAGCCACAGCAACGCGCAGCCTGGACCGACCTCAGCAGGTGCAAGCTCACTCCGGGCACGACATTCATTTTTTGACCCAGCACACCCAGCACACCAAGCCATCTCTCGACGACCTCTCCAGCCATCATCATGTCCACGAGTCGGCTTTTCCGCTTCTCCAAGCCTGCCTGGCTGAACCACGCCAACGCCAGGACCGCCGGCGTCTACATCTCTGGTGCACTGGTAAGAACTTCCCCTCCTCCCTCTCCACGGCAAAAACGATCGGATCGAAACCCATTCCCGTCGGCTTTAGTTCTGTGATGGCCTGTCACTGACGTGTCGGTTTCCAAAAATCATCCAGTTTTCCATCGGCTTCTTCTTCTTCATCGACGCCTCGGTATTCTCCAAGTCCCCACTGAACGGGTCGACGGTGCATATCAATTTTGTCGACTGGATCCCGCTCATCTGCTCGGTGCTCGGCATGCTGGTCATCAACTCGATCGAGAAGGGTCGGCTGGCCGCCGATGCCTTCTCATACTCGGGCAACGGGGTCGCCTGGAAGGCCCGGGTCGTGCTGTTCTTGGGCTTCGCGCTCATGGCCGGCGGCCTGGCCGGCAGCGTCACGGTCATGGTGCTCAAATACTTGTTTCAAGACTACGCACTGCAAACGGTGTACATGGGTATCGCCAACGTCGTCGCCAATGGGCTGGTCATGCTCAGTTGCGTCGTGTTATGGGTCGCGCAAAGCATGGAGGATGAGTATACCTATAATTTGGCCTTGTGAGGGAGGGCAAGGGCACAATGGGATTGGTGGCAATGGCTGCGGCGCAAGGTCATGATGATGTTCAATGCATTCAGCGAAGGGAGCCATGATAGTCATCGGCTTTGTACGTGTAGGAAGATATAAAACTGTTGTCCGCGCATTGACAACTACTTGCCAGCATTATTTTTGCCCTCAACACCGTCCCACAGACGTTCCACTTTTGTGTGCTCATGGGATTCTGGCCCTGAGAATGATCTTGTGGACTCACCGTGAGTCCGGACTCGGCATATGCTGTGGCTGTCCATGCTGGTCCTGCTTCCTGCTCGAGGAAGCGGGCCGATCGACTCGATGTCGCTGTGTGCGCGGCCTGCTTTGAGGCGAAGATCACAAATTCCAGATGCGCTGCCTCTCGCGCTTTGGTGGCTGACCATAGACAGCACTTTGACGTTTCACTCGAAAGATCGGTTGGCAATAGGACCTTATCCAAGCATCCTTTACTCATGGTCTCTCAGTTTGCTCATGATGGCGTCGATGACATCCATATCTGCGGCGGAAACCTGGTCGGGGCCCACAATCTCTTTCGGCAGACACCGCACCGCCGCGTTCATGGCCGGCTGGTAGTTTCGGATTCCTGAACTCAACGCGTATACCGCCTTCCTTCTGACCACCTTGTCCTCGTCGTGCAGGGCCAGCTTGACCAGCTTTTCAATCCCGTTGATCGCAAGGAATCTCTCCTGTGCTTTGACGTTGTTCTGCACCGCCGTGCCCACACACCAAGCCGCCATTCGTCTGAGATCGGCTTGGGCATTTTCCAGTTGGGCCATGAGCGGCGACCACAGCCCCAGCGGTTCCATGTTGTTGGCGTTGTCGATACTTTCGACCAGCTGCTCGAAATTGTCAAATGCCGTCATCTTGGCCTCGAGCGTGGTATCATCCGACACGATGATGGTCATTGCTTCACGCATGAGGTCGGCATCGCTCGGGCCCCCCATCAGTGCCCGCAGCGCGTCGGCGGAGAGACCCTGGGGTGTGGTGACGCCTTGATCTGGCGAGCGGGCGGCCTGGGAGTTTTCTATGCTCCATTGCAAAAGCGAGTTGAGTCCTGGCTCCATGGTGTAGCTCGATATAGGCGCCTGTGAGCTCTTATATCGGAACTCTAGATGCCTTGTGTTGAAGGCGATGGTTGACCCTCTAATAATGTTAATTGGTTTAATATCTGACGCCGGTTTAGGAGAGATGGTGGCTGATTTTGAGAGCCCAGCAGCGATGTGGCGGATACCAAGCCTCAAGCAGATTCTAGTACCTACTCCAAAGTTCTACTAATGTCGGGCTGGAGCGGGAGCACGGTGGCGGCCACCAAGACTTTCGAGTCCCGGCATCAACGCAGGAAGGCAAACAGGAAAAGATGAGAACTTGGTGACGCTCTCAGACTTGCAAATGGACTGTTGGCATCAACCCGAGAATGATCAGTGGAGAGAGAAAGTGTCGGAACATGTGGTGGCAATGCGGCCGACTGGTTCCCCGCCATTGTGGCTGGGGTACTGGTTAGGCAACGGTCAAGCTAAGTCGCCACGACTCGAGGTCTAGAAAAGCACAGCATCAAAATGTGGACTGGGGGCTGGGTTGACGTTAGCGGTCTGACTTGCTTTAGTGGCCCCCCGTTCAACAACGCACAAATCGCATCAGCTTCCGTAATCCATCATACACCGTCTGATGTAGTGCAGCTGAGAACAGTTCCAGCAGAGATATCAACAGTGGGTCCAAAAATAGATGATTCGAGACCGCAGTCGCCATGGGAAAGCCGACCAAAATACGGGTGCCGGTTCCCGGTCACAAGTGCGAGAAAATTGAACAGGTGGTCGAATTTGTCGCTGCCTATTCGTAGCGAGTGAAGGTGGCGAGGCTGGTGGGAGGAGCATTGCGCGGCCAGGCCGCCACTTTTGAAGTCGATGGCGATCTCTACATAAGTCCTCGCTGGAGACGCGGGGTTCGTGATACAGCATCTGCATCAGAGTTTAGCCAACGTGTCGTTTCCAGACCGTTACACCAGAGCCAAAGTATCCGCGCCTGGGAAGAGTGTCTGTGCTGTGAGACTGACTATTCAGCGCTGACAGTGAAGCAAGTGTGCTGTCCAAGTAAGTTACTAGATCAACTAACTCCTGGGTCGGTCTTGGCGTCGCCTTCCTCCCACCGCCGCCGCCCACCGCCTGCAGTTCAAATCTATCTGACCACCCCCTTCAGCTTCGACATCCACCTTGATCCTCGTTCCCCCAAACTCGCCGTCTCGACCACAGGTGAATCGTTGACGTTCACCTTTTCGATCCTCCCAACTCACAAAGTTATCTGTTTCTTACTGTCACTCGACAACCGTCGCAATGGAGGGTGAGCTGAACCTACCATCTCCATTCTTTCCTATGTCTTTGTGGTGCGATATGTCTCTCCAGACCATCTAACGCCTTATCCTCGTTACAGAAGAAGTTGCTGCGCTCGTCATTGACAATGGGTAAGTGCCAGACCCGGGACGACCCCTCGCGGCGACCACTCCGCTTTCTCGAATCCATCGATCAGAGTGATCGAGTTGAGAAGGACGGATGATCGGAAGGACTATGTGCGCTCGAATAACTGAGTCCACTCTGCTGACCACGGTCGTTTAGCTCTGGCATGTGCAAAGCTGGCTTTGCTGGTGATGATGCCCCACGAGCTGTTTTCCGTAAGTGCGCCCTCATCCGATCACCTCTAGCAGGCGGCAGCATCATTCTGACCGTCATCATCACACAGCATCGATTGTCGGTCGACCCCGTCATCATGGTATCATGATCGGTATGGGCCAGAAAGACTCGTACGTCGGCGATGAGGCGCAGTCAAAGCGTGGCATCCTCACCCTCCGATATCCCATCGAGCACGGCGTCGTCACCAACTGGGATGACATGGAAAAGATCTGGCATCACACATTCTACAATGAGCTTCGCGTCGCCCCGGAGGAGCACCCTGTCCTCTTGACCGAAGCCCCCATCAACCCCAAGTCCAACCGAGAGAAGATGACTCAGATCGTCTTCGAGACGTTCAACGCGCCGGCCTTCTACGTCTCCATCCAGGCCGTCCTGTCCTTGTACGCTTCCGGTCGCACCACCGGTATCGTGCTTGACTCCGGCGACGGTGTCACCCACGTGGTCCCCATCTACGAAGGCTTCGCCCTTCCTCATGCTATTTCCCGTGTCGACATGGCTGGCCGTGACTTGACCGACTACTTGATGAAGATTCTGGCCGAACGCGGCTACGCCTTCTCCACCACGGCCGAGCGCGAAATTGTGCGCGACATCAAGGAGAAGCTCTGCTACGTCGCGCTGGATTTCGAACAGGAAATCCAGACGGCCTCGCAGAGCTCGAGCTTGGAGAAATCGTACGAACTTCCGGACGGCCAGGTCATCACCATCGGCAACGAACGATTCCGCGCTCCCGAGGCGCTCTTCCAGCCGAGCGTGCTGGGTCTTGAAAGCGGTGGTATCCATGTGACGACGTTCAACTCGATCATGAAGTGTGATGTCGATGTTCGAAAGGATCTGTATGGCAACATTGTCATGGTATGTCTTCCCGTTCTCTCACCGTCGTCGTTGTCATCGTGGCTCGTGCTAACTCACAATCCCGCAGTCGGGCGGTACGACCATGTACCCTGGTATTTCCGACCGGATGCAGAAGGAGATCACGGCCCTGGCGCCATCGTCGATGAAGGTCAAGATCATCGCGCCGCCGGAACGCAAGTATTCCGTCTGGATCGGAGGTTCCATCCTGGCATCTCTGTCCACCTTCCAGCAGATGTGGATCTCGAAACAGGAGTACGACGAGAGCGGTCCTTCCATTGTGCACCGCAAGTGCTTCTAAGCACGGATCAGCGTTGCCGGATGTTTGATGCTTCGTTGGAATGCAAGGAGTTGCTAGAGTCCGTGAACGAGTCAAGACCATGATGGGCACAGGAAATGCGGAGCATAGAGTTTTTTCGGCGTGGTGGGAGAGGAACAGCCTTGAGGCCTAGCCAAATCGAGGCTGTCTGATATGCTTCTCAACCAGGCGGTGGCCCATTCAAGTATGTACCAAGCAGTCAGCATCTTCCACGTGTATCTCAAACCAGCTAGTGTCGGGTGTCCTATGCCACCAGGAAAATTCATCTTCGAGGTGTCTCCGATCATGCCTGAGCGATGTCCAAGACTTTAGCCGTCACTGTTTTCTAACCCTCTGTATGTGGAAACCTTGGAGAATCAAGACCGGCCTCCCAGAGCTCCCCGTCATCGGGGGAAATCCTCCCTAATCCACGCACGAACTCCAAAGTTGGACATGTTCAACCCTGCGCAAATTGCGGCCAGACTACGTGTCAGGCACTTCCTGCACCGTCGCGCCGTCTTCGGCCGGCTCCAAGACCTTCCACTCGCACGTAATACCTTCCTCCTTGAACCGGGACATGATCACTTGAGCGATCGGCTCAAAGTTCTCAGTAGCCAGAGCCAGGATGGTCGGCCCGGCCCCAGACAGGCAGATACCGAGCAGACCATGGTGGGTTTTGGGCGTGACCGAGGACAGGATGGAAGACAGGCCCGGAATCAGAGTGGAGCGGTAGGGCTGATGGATCTTGTCTTGCATGGCCGAGTATATCAGGTCCGGATCGGGTGGGGAGTCGGCGAGGACGGTGGTGAGGAGGGCCAGCCGTTGGAGGTTGAAGATCTGGTGGGCGATTGGTGGTTGCTGGTTAGTAACGTCCCGTGGTCTGAGTGGCACGTTGTTTCGCCCAAGAAAAAGGGAGGAAGGAGGGGCGGGGAGAGAGGTGAAGATCTTACCATGTCTGAACGAGAATAGGTCTTTGGCAGGACTTCCCGTGCTTTGGCCGTGCTGACTTCAAAGTCGGGGATGATGGTCACCGCTTTGATCTCCGGAGCCCAGTTAAAACGACGATAGTGACCGATGTTCTCGGGTGGGATGGGCGGTCGAAGGCCCGTGTCGATACCGCCTGCTGGCTGGGGGAGCACTTCGGACAGAGGCACTTCTTTCCTGGCCATGTCGATCGGATCCAGCTCGTTGAGGTAGGTACCGACGAAGCCGCCATAGAGCGCGGCGGCCACGTTGTCCGGATGCCGTTCCACCATCAGACAGAAGTCGAGGAGACGTGGTTTGGGCAGATTCAGTTTGCCGACGACATTCCCGAGCAGGACACCGGCGACCACGGCGGCGCCAGAAGAACCCAAGCCGCGACCGAGGGGGATGGGATTGTAAATATGCACTTTGGTTTGAGGGGGGAATGCGTGTTGATCGTGGCAGCGGAGAACGTACAGGGCCGTCCGGGTCAGAAGGTTGTTCTCCGGGTTCAAATCAATATCCGAGGCCCCAGCTCCGGTGTATAGTATGGTGCAATTCAACGGGATGTCCGGAGACGGCGCTCTTGTTGGGTCGACGCTGACATGAAGCTCCAGATACATGGACAGCGCCAGGCCGATGACATCGAATCCAGGGCCTTGTCGTGAGAAGTGAGTTTTCACGGGAATGCTTTTTTCCTGAATGCAGGCTCACCGATGTTGGCCGACGAACATGGCACCTCTAGTCGGTGATGTTAGAATGTAACTAGGGTCGGGGGTAGGCCGTACTGACTAATGATATACATATTGACTCCCCGATCAGGGGGGATCTTTGGCGTGGTTCGAGTTGATGCGAAGACAGTCAATGCATCTTGTCGTGACTCCCACTTATGCTTATTGTAGCCCACTTTGGCGCGTTGGATTTTTGCCGCCGTTGTCGGTGGCGGTGTGCTCATGGATTTTCCTCCTGCTAAAGCCGTCCTCCGGGATTGACCAACCAGAGCATGCGGAGCCAAAAGTTTTCCAGATCCACCTCGGCCTGGCTCGTGCACTCAAGTAGAGGTGAATTTCCTTTGACTTCTTTTCCAAGTAACCGGCATGGGACATCTTAAAGCAAACCTCAGCTTCATGTTATAGTTTCTCGGCTACTCGTGAGGTAAGTTCATGGTTGCTCGTTGCTGTGCGCGAAGATTTTCTCCTCTGTCCCCTCATTGGCCAAGGCTGTCCATTTAAAAAAATTTCAAGAGGGGTTCTTTGGTAGATGTCAACCAAAACGGCTTTTGGAGCACAAATCATGCTCGATCTGTCCTCCAACCCTTGTCGGCATGATTCATCGACCTTCCTGATTCTCTCCTGGTACATCGGTTAGGAGTTTGGGAAGCTAATGCTATGGCAGTCTCATCATTTCTGCGAGCCGACGAGAAATGGCAGAGAGACTCCGCATTCTCGTCGTTGGTTCTGGGGGCCGAGAACACGCCCTGGTCTGGAGGTTGTCGAAGTCGCCTTTGGTCGATGTGGTCCATGTTGCACCTGGTAATGGCGGGACCGCGAACGACAAGGTGGTGAACGTGAACATTTCGGCCACCGAGTTTACCGAACTGGTGTCGCATGCCCGAAAGCATGGTCTGAATTTGGTGGTGGTCGGACCCGAACAGCCGTTGGTTGATGGCATTGAAGCATTCTTCCGGGCCGTTGGCATTCGGTGTTTTGGACCCACCAAGGCCGCCGCCCGCATGGAAGGCTCCAAAGCCTTTTCCAAGGATTTCATGCAACGACATGGCATTCCGACGGCGGCGTTTCGCAGCTTCAGTGATCCTGAAGAGGCACACAAATACCTGGACTCTGTCGGGTTCGACGTCGTCATCAAAGCCGACGGCCTTGCCGCAGGGAAAGGAGTGATCATCCCGACTTCCAAAGACGAAGCTCATGATGCCGTGAGGAGAATTATGGAAGTCAAGGAATTCGGACCGGTTGCTGGCTCCCAGGTGGTGATTGAAGAATTTCTCGAAGGCGAGGAACTCAGTGTCTTGTCATTCAGCGACGGATACACGATCCGGTCCTTACCGCCCGCTCAGGACCACAAACGTGCGCTGGATGGCGATGAGGGTCCCAACACGGGAGGCATGGGTTGCTACGCACCCACCGTGGTGGCGTCGAAAGAGTTGATTGCTCAGATCGACCGAGAGATTGTACAGCTGACCGTGGATTGCATGAGGAGAGATGGCATGCCCTTTGTGGGAATGCTTTTCACCGGCTTGATGATCACCAAGTCCGGGCCCAAGGTTCTTGAATACAACGTTCGCGGAGGCGATCCCGAGACACAAACGTTGCTACCATTATTGAGCGATGATACAGACCTCGCCAAGGTCATCCTCGCCTGCACCGAGCACTGGCTTGACGGCGTCGATCTCAAAATCGAGCCCAAATTCGCGGCCACGGTGGTGGCCTGTGCCCAAGGCTACCCCGGTCCGTATACAAAACACAAGCCCATCTCTTTGCGCAAGGCACCCGAGGACACGCTTATTTTCCATGCGGGCACCGGCAGAGATAGCAAAGAGCGGCTCTTGTCGACCAGTGGACGAGTGATCGCGGCCACGGCCACGGCAGCCACTTTGGAGGAGGCCGTGGCCAAGGCGTACAGAGGAATGGACACGATCACATTCGAGGGCATGCATTTCAGAACGGACATTGCACATAAAGCCTTCAAGAGGAGACAAAACGACGACCGTCGGACGGACGATGCTCCATTGACCTATGCTTCGGCCGGCGTGTCTATTGACGCGGGCAATTCACTGGTTGCTCGGATCAAGCCTGCGGTCAAATCCACGTCTAGACCAGGTGCCGATGCCCTGATCGGCGGTTTCGGTGGCGGCTTCGACCTGGCCCAAGCGGGCTACCATGAAAAGTCGCCCATGCTCATCGGCGCGATCGATGGCGTCGGAACAAAGCTGAAGATTGCGCACGCCATGAATGTGCATGACACAGTGGGCATTGATTTGGTGGCCATGAACGTGAACGACCTCGTCGTGCAGGGGGCCGAACCTCTCTTCTTCCTGGATTGCTACACCTGCAGCATATTGGACGTTGACATCGCCGCTGATTTCATTAAAGGCGTCACTGAAGGCTGTAAGCTCGCCCACTGCGCCCTCGTTGGGGGAGAGACGGCCGAAATGCCCGGGCTTCTGAACGGCAATGAATACGACGCCGTCGGTGCCGCTGTCGGTGCCGTTGATACGGCCAGCGGAAAGCGAGTACTGCCCGACACAGAGAGCATGGTTGAGGGTGATGTGTTGCTGGGTCTGGCATCCAATGGCGTGCACTCAAACGGCTTCTCGCTCGTTCGAAAGCTCGTCGAACGGACACATCTTGCTTTCTCGGACCCCGCCCCTTGGGATCCTGAGGCCAGCGTGGGGTTGTCTCTGCTGACTCCCACCAAAATCTATGTCGTCGCGCTCTTGCAGGTCGTCAAACGGGAGTTGATCAAAGGCATGGCGCACATCACCGGAGGGGGCCTCCTCGAGAACGTCCCTCGTATGCTCCCGAACCATCTTGCCGCGGAAATAGACGTCTCGAGCTGGTCTCGACCAAAGGTATTTGAATGGCTACAAGAATCAGGAGGCATCAGCGCTGAGGAAATGAGCCGGACGTTCAACAATGGCATCGGGATGGTTCTGGTGGTGTCTGACGTGGCATCTGGGGAAGTGAGGAGGGTGCTGGAGGCACATGGCGAGACCGTCTTCAGGATTGGGAGGCTCGTCGACAGGGGTGAGAGTGGGGAAGGCTGCGTGTTGAAAAGCTTGGACTCGTGGAAGCCATCATAGCTCCCAATCGGGCACCCAACTTTCATATCCAGCCGGACTCTCCTCACCCAACCGCCCAACGCTACCGCCCAACGCTTATCAGAAATCCAACGCCGGCAGGATCAAGCGAGAGAAATTGCTGCCGCTCATCGTGCCGAGTGCAAAAGTTGTCTTTACGGTCTGGGATGCCTCTTTCAGGTGGAGCATATCAGTGGCGAGTGGTTGTTCACGTCGTTTGATCGAGTCTTGCGAGGTCTAAATCGGCCTGTCAGCCTTGTTGATGAAAAAAACATGACAAATGTGGCTCTCGTCGTGCTTGCACAAGACGTCGAAAACGGTGCTGTAAGCAGCAGCCTCATGAATCCTCAAGTCAAAATACGAATTCAACCCTACAACAGCATCAAGCCGAAGGTCACCCCAGAACATAGATTGCACGTCAACCAGCCAACCTTTCCACACGTCACCGACTGATATGCCACTCCCAGGACAACCAGTTTTGGATATGATGGCTGAGCTTGCTAATAAATACAATCAGTAAGCATGCTTCACTCCATTACTCCACGCAGGTGAGCAAAGAGTGTCAAACAGGGAGGCTTCTGTGCAGAAAGCGAAACTGCGTTCATTTCGCCATCTGCCATCCCTTCAAGCGGACACTGCTCACTTGGACAATCTTGGGGCAGTTTGACAGGCTGTGTTGGGACGACATAGATGTGCTTGCTCATTAACAGATTTAATCCACGCTGCGAAGGGTCACGCTGGTCAGTTCATTTGCATGAGACTATCCTACTTGTGCAACTGGATCAATACGTGAAGAGCGTTAAGGTGATACGCTGAGGTGACAGGAGTAGTTATGGATTGACAGTATTGCGTAAGTGGACCATTTGGATATGCCCTCTTATTCTACATCAGTTCTCACATTCCTGCTCTCGACAATCGCCGGCCCTTACATACTGACCCTCTATTGGGCAATTTCCGGATTAGAAATTGCAACTATTTAGGTTTACTAGTAATGATCTCCACCAGATAGCCATTATGGCGGTTCTGAGCCGAGAGTCCCATGACCTTCTACCACCGGTCTAAATATCGTATCCGCGTAACAGACAAGAAGATGATTCGCAGAAGAAGTTGCCGGCGCCGTTTTCTATCCTCACCGACACATGGGGTAATCCAGGTGCATTCGCTTACGTATTAGCGCTGGACCAATGCAAGGACAACGAGTACCTACAGCAACGGCGAGTATTGGCATGCGGACTTCGTTGTCTACCCTTGGCCAACTTTGGGCGAGTTCATCTCATCTATAAAATCTAGATCACTGCAAGTCAACTACAACTTCAAGACCATGTACAGTCTACACTATGTCAAATCTCAGCAACCCAAGGAAAGTAGTGGCTGGCGGACGTTTTGAAGGGATGTTGTCTTCTGCTCGGGTTCTCTTGGCCGTCCTGCTTCCACTTCTTCTCTTTACGGCATCCATGAACACGCCTCTGGTCCAGGCTCATCCTACCGGCCCGGGAGCGGATGCGATTCACAATTGGACAACGACGGCCCATACACGAGCATTTGTTGAGTCTCTGTTCACCGAAGTCGCCCTTGACAACTTCGGGCAGTCGTTCGCAAACGCTCTCTCCGACGACCTGGTCTGGACAGTGACGGGGTCGAGCCCTATCTCGGGCCGATACGAGGGCAAGCAGGTTTACGTCGACAAGGTTCTCACCCCGTTGCGGAAGGTGCTTGTCGCCCTGCCCGTGCCCATCGTCGAGCATATCTTCGCTGATGTCGACTGGGCCGTGGTCAACTGGCGCAGTCAAGGAGCCCGCGGCAAGAACGGGGCTAACTACGATATGCAGTATTGTTGGCTGATGAGGGTCGAGGGTGACAAGATTGTTGAAGTCGTCGGATTCTACGATGGCCAGAAGGTAGCTGCTGTATTTGCGGGGACGAATGTGCTGGGAAGATAGACGGGTACGTGCATTCGGGAGAATATTGAGCACTCATGTGACAGAATCTTCAAAAAAAAAATCATGTATCTGATGAACTTTGAATGGGGTGATTCATCAGAATGGCGGAGAAGGGGGAAGAGGAGGGAGCAGCAGCAGCAGCAGCACGAAGATGGAAAACTGGGACAGCATTGTCCAAACGACCAAACTGGTTTTATTCTGGTGCGTCCAAAGTCGTGCCTCACAGTTGAACTGACTGGCCTAGCCCGGCACATGTTCCTTTGTCTGGTCACTCTTACTCGTTATCACGCCTCGACGGCAGCACTTTCTTATGTCAATTTCAGGACAACCGCTATGCAAATACAGATAGTCCAGCTTATTGAGGAAATGCACCATATTGCTATGACAAGACTTGCAGGCGTCCGGTTCTCAATCAAGTTTCCAAATGTCCTCTCCACTACTAATGCCTCTACAATAATATTGCAGACAACCACAGCGGACTATCCCGATAGATCTTGAGGATCTCCGGTGTTTAGAACAGGACAACGACGGTGTGTATGTCTGTTATAGCGCAGGAGGGGAAATATATTCTAACTGGCAAAGGTCCGACTGTCCAGGCTTGTTCCGCCGTGACCGGGAGTCATAAACCGCCAGGTTGTGGAGGGCTGTTAAAAGGGCTTCGAAGGAGAGTCACGTGACTCATATGTGGTTGTTTGAAGACTGAGACTGCTTGTGTGCTTAGCCTAGCTAGACTGAACTATGTAAGACCGGGAAGAGCTGCCCTAGAAGGAGGAAAGCAGGAATGTCCAAGTAGGCCATTTTGCTGAACAGTTCAGTAAAAGCCTTCTCCACAAGATGCCCACCACTTCAATGTGAACCTATTCTCTCGATTCTCCTCTGACTATATAATGAGGGTCGCATTACTAGAAGCTAAGTCGAGAACTTTGGGACTAATTACACGAGAATGGAGCCTGGGTCTGTCTTCACATCATCAGACAGCATGAGAGCAGTGTAAGCTGCCCAACGTTGCTGGCCAAGGATGCCTGACGTCGCTCATTGACCCCCTCCTGCTGTTCTTGAGTGCAGACCTCACTCCTTGACATATTCGGCGCTTCCTTCACTTTCAGCCGGGCCACTGGTAGCGATTGGCCGACCAGAAACGTCGTGGGTGCTGTCCCAAGCTGCAAGCTTCTCGTTTGGAACCTTGACGAGCTTGTGAGTCGTGGCGCCACTGTCCAAGAACAATACCTCTTGACGAATTTGATAATGTCCAAGTTTGGGGAGGAAATATATCCATGCCCAATAATAGATGCCGCAGAGCACGATGCTGTCGAGATGACCGATTGTCAGTGCTTTGTCTTGATGAGAAAGAAAAAGGACAGAGACGCCAAACTTACATTGAAATGCCGACAACAACGTATGTCGCGTACCAGAAACTCACGTCACCTCCATACCGTCCTGTCGCTGGTGGATACCACGGCATGATGACCAGGAATAAATTGGACGCAATGTTGAAGATCACCACCACATCCCACGCTCGGAACTCTGGTCTTCCAACGCCTAGCTTTCGACGACGATATCGCACGAGGTACAATCCAGCGGCCATGGCGAGGTTGAACACGGCGGAAGGGTAGCTCTGCAAATCGACGACTTCGGGAAGATTAGTAAATGGTAGGTCGAAGAGCGAGTGCGACTTACTGAAGTTGAATGCATCACCCGCTGGTGGTGCAAGGATCATCAGAATGGTCATAAGCCATTTGATGAAAAATGGCCCCAGTGGAGTTCCAAATGGGCGGGTAGACGCCCAGAAATTTGGGAACGGTAAGACACCTTGTCTATGGTCGACGTCAGCAGGTGGAGTCAATGGAGACTTGATGTCCTATAGTACCTTCCACACTCGCGAATCAATCGAGACTGACCCAGCAGGACGGCGATCAGGTTTCCGAATGCGCTGAACGCAATGAGAATATTGAGACCTTTGACCCCACGGCCGGTCCCAAACACCTTTTGGAAAAAGAGACCAGCCACAACCTGTGTTGAGGCTTCCAACTCGGCCTTCGGGACTGTTCATCTTGGATCAGACATGCTTGGTCTGTGTGATAAAATGGGAGCAGGACTCACTGGCAGCAAAATATGCTATGTTTGCCAACTGATACAGAATCGCGACAATGAGGAGAGCCACCGATGCGTTTTTCCGGATCGCTTTCACGGGATTCTGAGCACCTTCAGTCAGATTGAGCGCGCATGGGGAACTTGGACGATCGCATCTCACCTTGACCTCGTTCACCACGTTGAAGGCATTCGTATATCCGGCGTACGAGAAAATAATCTTGACCAGGGCATTTGTCACTCCGTATCCGCTGTGGGTTGTGCCCTCAAATGCGTTGCGAAAGTTTGCTTTGGGATCCTCAACTCTTGTGTGTCCGCCGAGGACGACAAAGCCTGTGATGGCGACACTGACAAAACGGTCTCAGAATGGAAGCATCATTGCGAGCTCTGAGTGGAGAACTTACAAAATTAGGGTCGACACTTTGATGATGCCGATTGCGTTCGAGAGCCAATAGGCAAAACGAGTGTGGAATATGAGGACTATATTGCAAGGTCAGTCCCAGGTGGCCACCCTCCTCCGGCGCGGTAGACTTACGCAGAACGGCAACCGTGTATCCGGCGACAGCAACTCCTTTGAGTTCCCAGTGTGTAGGGGTGTGACCGTTGGTCCGGAACAGATATGTTGCGAGGACTTTGTATCCTGTCAGCGAAGGTGGGAAACACAACAGAAGGCCCGTGGGTCAACTCACCAATAGAATTGCCACTGCTGAACGACAAGATAACCGTCTGGACGGCAAAGGCGATTGGGAAGAAGTATTTGGGCCGAGGATATGCTTGCTCGAGATAGACGACTTCCGAACCCGAACGATTGGGAAAGTTGGCCGCGTATTCCAGATATACGGCTAAGGAGCTGATGGCGATGAGGAAACCGATCGGCCAGTATATCAAGCTCAGGCCCACAGAGCCGGTCCCCTTCAGAATCGAAGATGCTGCGACCGAGTGTCAGCTAGGATCTGCTCGGAAAAGGTGTACACCGTACGGGTGGAATAGACGCCAGTGCCGACCATCATGCTGATGTTCAAAAACAGGATTGTCACCGGTCCAACAGAGTAACCAAACGGTGAGCTGGTCTCAACCGGAGCACCGGAAGCCTCTTGATACGCTGGTGCTGAGCCATTGTTTGCTTGTGCAACCGTGAACTCCAAGGAGCCTTCTTTGAGTACTTCTTGCGGACCACCGTCATTACTCCTGACCCCGACTTCCGTATCGGCACCCTTGGAGGCAAAGCCTCGGAAAAAAGACATGGCGAGCCAAAGATGAAGTCGCTCCCGTGACCGACTCCGCGTTCTGTGTTTCTCGGATCAACTTTTCCCAATGTGGGAAAGAGGACAGGCACACAAGAAGGAGAGGGGATAAGAGGAGGAGGGAAGTATTTCAATTACTGCATGATCACCTCCATCTCGCATCCTCCATCCCAGAGGTTGGTGCCAACAGGAATGAACGACGCCCACATTTACTCATTGATGCTGGTCGTCGCGCAATCGTTTACATGAACAGGGGTCTAAACGAATGTCGTATCGGAGAGGCCGTGACCGGGTTTGTGGTGAATTCCCTCGGTACAACTCCTTCTTGCTGCTGCTGCCCTTCAGATGGCGGGATCTTGTGCTTCAGTGGGATGAATGCACATAAACTTTGCATGCCTTTCCGAACCTTGCTGCTTACGATTGGTCGGACCCAGGGGAAAAGTTGACCTCTGTTCTGCCACCAAGCGCTAAAGGCTTTGACTTTCGGGCGGACTCGATCGGGTGCAACCTTCTCTTGAAACCAGCCTTCACCTAATGGAGAAGGAGGATTCAAGAGAGGTGTAAGAATGACCATACATCAAGCTGGTACAGCGTCGCCCAGCTCTACGGTGGCGGCAGGCGTGCTATGTAACCTGTATGGCGCCATACAGCAAGCAGTCTTGGGCCCAAGATCGGGAGTCGGCATCCAGTTCCTACAAGGGGACAGTGAACGGGGACACCTGGCAATGCCAGCCTTGGCCTGTGGATACTGTCACCTGTCAATTCCACCGGAGATTTTTTTACACATCGAAATATTCTCAGCCTTCACCCCACGGGCGGCAGGAGAAGCATGCAAATCAGCCTCGTCACGCAGACCGCATCGATCCGAGGACTTCGCCTATGGCCACATAGCAGCGGATACCACATGGCCTAGACCACCGACTTCTTTTCTGCTTACGTCGTGGATGCGCTGAAAAATACCAGCAGAAGTGGATCATTTCTCAATCTTGATCACGCCTTCGCTTGAGCTCCTAATTCGAGGTTCGAGGGGGAACACCTCGTTCTCGGGCTTGACGCCATCGTACAACACCCTCCATCGGTCTGCTAGTCCCTCAGGAGTGGGCCACGCGTATTCAGGGTCGCGAAGCCAAAGCCTCACCAAATGTCGTCTGCCGGAAGAAGAATGGTCAGTCATGAGCCCTCGCTTGGACTTGGTCTGAACGACACGGAGATTCAGCTCTTGGAAAGCACTTACTGCTGCTCACTGCTGTCCTTGAATTCGTCACGAGCATGGAAGATACTCAGATTGTTGACGTACTGGACGTCACCTTGGCGGAAATCGAGACCGAGATGGAATCGCTCGGCCAGAAAATGAAGAGCATCCAAGGCCTCTGCTTGCGCTTCCGTGATGGGTGGAATGTTCGGCGATCGAGGTAAGGCTTGGTATCCTGTGAATATCCGTCGGGCGTATTGGATGATGATCCTCTCCTCATTTCCAGCCGAAGCCGGTTGATAGTGAAGCAACGGGCGTTTCAAATATGGCTGCTGGGGATTTCCATAGCTGTCATATTCATCAGTGACGGACGGTGGTGGTGGTGGTCGAGTCCACGTAGTACAAGTGAGATCAGGACTTACTTCTCAGCAACCCAGTCATCAGCAAGAGTCGCAATGAGATCAGGCCGGGTCTCCGCGAGCTCGTTATAGACGCGCCAACTGCTGGATAACTGGCTTTGGCCACCCTCGGCAGCGACACTCAATGCGAAAAGAGAGACAATGTCCCCCGCGTCGGTGTGAAAAACTTGTTTGTCGGTGGTATAGGCGGGCGCACCGATGCGGTCTTTATCCGCCGTGTCGCTCAGATTTTTGATGTGGTTTAGCACCACGTCAGCCGGTTTGCCTTCGAGCTGTGTGTCTTGACGGCCACGCAACGGGCCGATGTGGGAGGACACTCCGGCGTAGATGATGATGTTGTCTTCCCTCCCGTGTTTGGTCACAGGGAGACCACGGAGCACCTTGAAGCCATGACCCAAGTGCAGTTCTCGCGAAATATCGCGCAAGATCGGATGGAGAGTGGGTAGCGGAAATGTCTCTGGAGTGATGAACCCCAACGGCTTGTTTAAAGCTGTGATATCAACAATTAAATCAGATCAGAAGTTCTCGCCTTCTCAGCGAGGGGGATGAGTGAGGAGGTGAGTACGTGAGCGAGTCAACGAGCTCAGGAAATCCAATGGGGAGAGGGGGTGAGAAAACCACACATTTGAAATGGCGGAGCGCCTTCTCGATCTCGTCGACCTCTGGTTCCGACAACTCGTACACCCACTGATATTTGCCTTCGACGAGATCCTTCCCTTCCCAGACAAAAGATGACTCCAGTTTGCGAGGGAACCCGGCAGGCAAGCCTTTCAAGTGCAGCTTCTCCTCTTCACTCTCGAGTCGCCGCTTGGTCCGAAGGAGGTATTTCTCCCAGTCCGGCGCATAGCTGATGTCAGGTTGGCCGAGGTGATGAGAGAGAGGGATGGGCGCCTGACTGACGGCGGCTGCCATGTTGGATCACGAGCTCGATAAAGCAAGGAAAAGCACCAGGAAGAATAATGGATAGAGGTCCAGCGACCTCTGCAAAGTGCTCAGAGCAGGACGATTTTCAGGCGAGTATAGCGCATTGAAATAACGTGGACAAAGCCAGAGTATCGCGAAAAATATCCATCCAGCTGCCGTCAGTCACGTTGCAGATGGCGCAAGCAGCCCTGTTCGTTCACGGTAAGCGCGTGCTGGTTGTGGGGTCAATAAACCCTATCGTTACTTGTTATTCCGACAGGGATAGATGGAAGAGGCCCAACAAACCTTTCTGTGCGATTTGTGTCTGCAATGGCTCTGGTGGTTTGAACATCGATCCGATAGCCTGGCTCCGTTCCGCTTTTGTGTCTTTAATTACTTGCCGGTTTCTGCTTGTTAGCTTAATGCGACCTCAGGATCGGCCATATCGTATATGGTTAGCTTTGATCAATAAATTTCAGCCCGCCACTCTCTTCCCTTCCTGTCAGGTTTTGGAGGCGCCATGAGCTCATGTTCTGTCACCAGTTCGCCTGCAGGTGACCCTATACAAGACAAAAGCTTGAAGGATCTCAGTCACTGTTCAGCAACATCACCTCCTTGGACATACCCCTTTTGAGTCTCTCTCGACCTCGACATGCACATCTGAAGTTCTTTATTCTTAGTCGATCAATGCCCAACAGACTCCAATTCTTTGCTGCTATGCAACCAGAGCCACCAAATACGAACCAATAAATTCATCACGTGACTCTCACTCAATTCTGCTGACGGAAACCCATAGGCATGAAAAATGGGTATGCACATGCCGATCTGTATCAGTCAAACCCAGTTACTGCTAGCTGGTCCAGTAAAACACCTCAGCTCTCAAGTGTCCTGGAGGAACTGTGGCAGACACTCTGGTGGCTGTGAGATTTGCCGTCTCCAAGAGGTCGTAAATGCTGCAACCAATCAACGCTGGACGGCTGTCTATTCACCATTTGAGTTCCACGATGATTCATTTGTATGAATGACATGCCCAAGCACATTTGCCATCAGCCCAAAATTGGGAGCAAGCCCAGTTTCGGACCGTATTCGCCCTATGCAAAGAGAAAATAACAATGTCACCTGTTCACTGACCTTACAGCTCAAGGCGGTTCAGGGAAATCTGCCCCTGAATTTGGCGGTTTGTACCGCCGCTTTTGGAGCAGCTTTTCCGTTGATGCTCAATGTTGTGGTCCTTCGATGTTGGTGGCTGACGGAAGCAAGTGCGGAGATGCATGTAGACAGATAACTGGTCACCCGGGCCATAGCACTTGACAACTCTCTCACCACCTCACCGGAAACGACGACGAAACTGAGGAGACTGACTCCGACTCGTCACCACTAAAGCCGGTCACGCTATGAGTTAACTAGATCGTGACTTGCTCTGTAGTCTCCTGAGTCAGCTTCTCTTGTCCCAAAGTATCGGCGCATATTGCGAACGCATCCCGGCCTTTGTCGTTGGTCAGGTATGGGTTCGCCCTCCATTTCCACAGCATCTGCACCATGTCGAGTAGTCCATGAAAGATGCTCGTGTGCAGTGCAGGACTCTTGGAAGGACAAGCCGCTCGTTCACGTCGGCACCTGCTTCCAGCAGGATCCGAGCGAGTTCTTTCTGCCCATCTGTCATCCTTGAAGACCAACTGCCGACAGCGAGAGCAAAGCAGTCTGTCCAGCACCGTTTTGCGCCGAGATGTCGGCGCCCTTCTCCCGGAGCATGCCTGTGGCCGGCGAGAAAGTCGAAAAAAAATCAGCCTCTGCGATACCGGCCTTGAATAGTCTTCGCCTTTGTCTACAGGAGCTTCTGTCAGGTCATCATCATCTTCGATCTCGAACTGGAAATCTCCTGTCACCTCGGCGATGCCTGACGATTTTACCTCGATGACTTCGGTCCGATTGATCCAAGTTTGGATAGATTGCGCTTTTGCGGGATTCAGCGTTGCTGCAGCGACTTCCTCGAACTCGTCGTCCCGGTCGCGGTCCGAGAAGTTAAGACTCTGGACCTCATGCTGCGTCTCAAAGTGATCAACAGAGTCGCCTTCCTGCTCTAGACTGAACAACAAAATCCAAGAAGTAGCTTGCTTCGAGAATCTGTACGCGCAGCTGTTTAGCATAGGGGCGATGAGTGGGATCTCTAACTAGCATATCCTTTACCCAAGATTGTGGAATGTTGTCATAATGAGGGCCCGGGCGCTGCCGTAGGTGCTCGAGCCATGAAATTGTGCCCGTAGGGTTCTTGGAAACATATTGATGTTGTGTGCCCTTCTGCTTCAAATGATCCCAAATTCCTTGGATCGTGCACCCCGAAGTACTGTCAGCATCTGCAAGTACACCACCCCGAGGGACCAAATGTCGCTCGCGTAATTGCTTGGGGCGTGGGGATCAAGATCGCGCTCTGGTGGCATGTATGCTGTCGTTCGTGTGTTCGAGGACCACGTCGTGCTTCTATCACGAGCCGACCAGTCGTGAGCGGCGCCAAAGTCAGCCAGGTAGACTCTGTCCCTTTGATCAAGATATTGGTGGCTTCTGGCTGTGAAGATAGGCCGTTGCAGTAGCGAGACAACCGAAAAAGGATCGCAGGGTTGGCAGTCTTTCTAGGCGCATCGATTCTAGGTAGGTTCCGAGATCGCAGTCCACGACTGGCTCCATCGGGAATGCAACAGCTTTACGGTCGGAATAGGTGCCTCTAATCTTGACAAGGTGGCCAGGATCGAGTCTCTTCAAGGCGCCGATCTCTGTTGAAAACGTCAGCATTCACCAACGCTGTAACACACTACCTCTTGCGAAAAATTCGAATTTTGCCTTTGCCTCCCGCGCAGAATTACCACGACCGAAGCGCTGCGAGCATATTTCTTGAGAGTCAAACGAGACTAGACGAGATCGCATAAGGTATTTCATACATACCCAAACCCGTCGGATCCCAAATATTCCAAAGAAACAAAGAACGGCTGACTGCTGTTGAATACGCAGTGAGGCATGATTCTGGATCTGAATGAATGTCGCCTTGTCTCGTCCAAGCAAGGTAGGCAGCTCCTCTGCCGAGATGGGAGCATGAAATCGGTGAATCCTTCATCAACAAACGTGGGAAAGGCATCAATTCGATTGATGTGATGCAGATTCTTGGCCTTTGACTGCCATGCTTCGCGATATATGGGTCTGACGAAAGGCCCACAACACTGTGGAAAGGTGCGTCCGAAATAACAGGCTCGCGATCGGTGCCGGTTCCCTTGGCGGAATAGCCGTATACTGGGCAAGGGCTTTGTCAATATCTTCCTTTGGCGGGCGTGGACGAGGACCTCTTCGGAAAATGCCGGAAAAATAACTGATAGAGCTGCGTAAGGGCATGGCCGCCATGTTAGTCTGCAAGCAACGGCTCTGGGACCCATAAGCTGATATATCTCAACCAAAAAGACGCCAAAGTTATCTCGATATCTTACAACCATGATCCAGCACAAGTGTCAGGCTGATGCGGCTGAGGCTGAGCGTGCTTTCGCACCTGTCCACAACATTACAGCACGACATAGGTTGAAGGGAAATCTGTCGCCGAATTTGGAGGGTGTTGCAGACGCTTTTGGCGAGGTTTTCGCCAATACCTACCCTGGTTCCAAACCAACCTCCTTGACATACCTGGGTGCCAGATATGGTCCTCTTCATAATTCGCAACGGAATCCTTGATTCCTTGACCAAATGATACCCTCGACCGGACCGCCTCCAATAATGGCTCCTCTAGTGTATATATAGAGGATTTCTCCCGACGCTCCTCACATTCCACGGAGAACGAGTGTCAGTGTTAGCATCGGTCAAACCCGGGTACTGCTGGCTGCTTCAGCAAAACACCTCAATTCAGGAATCTGGAGGAATTGTCAATCAAGCGTTCTGATTAGCTACGAGACTTACCGTCGCCAAGACCCTCAATGCCGCAGCCAATCACAGCGCTGGACGGCTGTCTCTTCATTCATTTCTGTGAATGATCCTGTCAAGCACTTGTGGCACATCAGGCACATAAATATCTGCTACTCAATCGCAGCCCTCCCTCTCTCAGACATCAATCTCATCCATGTCACTCATGCTCATACTTCCACTCTTTCTTGGCTCTGTCTTGGCGCTATTTATTAGTCATCTAGCTATGCACACGTACCCTTCTCATTTTCTGGTCAACTGGTCATCATCCACAGGCCAACTGGTCGATCTCATCCTCAGGTCAACTGGCTCAGCTGGCTAAGGCCCTGATCAACAGGTCAACTGCTCAGCAACGATCAATTCACTCGTGATGGAGCTTCTTGCCAGGCAAAGCATGTATATACATCTGCTGCCTACCCAGCACTCTCCATCCTTCATTCATCACTCCATTCTTGCTCACATCTGATAGGTCTTGGCGCTGTCTGGGACACCAGCACTCTGCCGGCACCTGATACTGTGATTCTTGAAGTACGCGTGGGAAAACTCCACTTGCAAATCATCATCACAATTATCCGCCCTTGGAACCACGTCCACTTGCTGTCTAGTTCCCCAACCTAGTTTTTTGTCTTCTCTCAGCAATCAGAAGGGTTCTTTGATACGTTATTCACACTTGTGCGCCATAGGTCCGTTCTTGCGGGATGGCGATGGATCCACCAGCCAAACCCCCATCGCGTCCTCGCCGGCAGGCCGCAGAAAAAGCTCTCGAAGAGGTCCACAACATCTACGGCCATGGCATCGGCCATGTTGGCACCAAAAGGCCGAGGCCTACATCCACTGACCGGTCAAAGAAATCGCGGAAGCGCACACATGATCAGACGCCATCGCGAACCTTTCCACAAGGCGATGACACTCCTGCGCAGCACAAACAGACACCTACTAAGAAGCGCACGGCCCATCACGCTGGGTTGATTGAGAAAGAGGATGTAGTTTATGTCGACGAAATGGCAGACCGGATTTTGGCCGAGGTCACGAGGAAGAACATCCCCTATGATCTATTCCGCTCGAGATTTCTTAGTCGCTTCAAACACAAAGACGACCGACCGCAGCTCAACATCGAGGCCATTAAGAATGCTGGTATCGGTAGTTGGGAACAGAAGTCGTTCTTCCGGCGATTGCAGAAAGCACTCCCCAAAAAGGTTTTGTTCCGGGTGTCTTTTGCGGCCTTCTGTTAACCTAGTCAACAGGCTCGTGGTGACCTCGGATTATCCAGCTCTTTCTCGAAGACGTTATCCGGATCTCAGCGGGGCAAGGAGCCGCTTTCCCAACCAGGTTTCTTTTTCCATCTCGGAACGAGTACTGGTTGGGCTCATGTGGAACTTGTTGTTGAGCATACGCAGAGCCCCGTGCAAAAGGCCCCTGAAAAGTTCCTGCAGTGGTTGCGCTGTGCCTGGAACGTATTCTACAATCAACCCTTCCGCCTCTACCTCTACGGGATTCTTTTCCTACAGCCGTACGCCTTGATTACCTACGTTGATCATGGCTGCGCCGGGTACTCCGAGCCACTTGATTTTGTGGCGAATCCCCAACACACTCAATTTCTCGCGGATTTTCTCGCCGATTTCATCGCGGAACCAGAACATCGTGGAGGGGATCCCACTGTCACGGTTGACCGAAAAGCGATATTCATTGAGCATGCGGGATTGGAGTGGGCTGAAGCATCGGATGGCTTGCTATGCTACCGTCCCTGCGTTTTTGGGAGACATATTAGGGTCGCGCGGGTGCAACCTGTCGACTCCCCAGAGGACAAGTGGGTTATGAAGAATGCCTGGGAAGAGAAGCTTGAAAACTCATCGCCGCCGCCTGAAGAGGAGGTCCTCCGCATCCTTGACGAGGCAAACGTTCGAGGCCTTCCACAGCTCCATGAATCGTGCCGTTCGATTGCAGAAGGCAATGACAATGTGCAAGTGTCAAGCGACAATGCGGAAGTGTCAAGCGACGACAATGTGGAAATCTCAAGCGACAACATGGAGATGTTGACCAGCAAGTTCCCTCCGAATTGTGAGAACGCACTCGCGGCAGTAACCAATCGAGCCATGAAGGTGGCTGAATCCAGCTTCGTGTCCAATCGCACTTCAAAATCCAATCCCTCCGGCGTCCCTGCAGGCATTACAGGCAAGGAACTCGTTCGCCGAGTCAGGACGCAGAAAAAAGATTTTAATGAATGCACCGAGGTGCGCAGACGGCGTACCCGCCTTATCGTCTCCTATTGCCAACCGCTGAAGGAGGCGATGCGGAATGCCCACCCGAAAGACCTCATGCGAACGATCCGCGACGCTATGATCGTTTATTATGAGGCGTACAAACGTCCCGAGCATGGCTTTCTTCATGGTGGTAAGTTTACGAATGTGCTGGACGATGAACAGCACTAATGAATTCTTAGATATCTCGATTGAGAATATCATGGTTCCGGTGGAAGAGACTCTACTCACTGGCGGTCTGACCTATGAGAAGCGGCGCGGCACTCTCATTGACTGGAATCTATGCTTTACCGCCGATGGGACAGCATCCAGCAGAAACATTCGAAGCGGTACTACCGCATTCCTGGCGCCAATTCTTCTTCAGGACGAACCTATTATTCGGAGAACCTTGGGCCATGATATGGAGTCGTTCTTTGCAGTCATGCTTTGGATCGCATCACTAAGTCATGACGATGATATCGCCTTTCGAAGTAAGCCTCTGGTCGAGCTTGTGATCGAAAACAAGTTTCCCACCGAAGCCATTGCAAATACCAAGATGCATTGGTTCCAGAATCCTGTGGCCTTCAAGAAGTCGATAATTAATCACTTTGGACAGCCATATCGCGAAGATCATAATTTTAATCTTTCCTTATTGAAACTATGTCAAATCTTATACAAGAGGGAGGACTATGAGAATGACCTAGAAGCAGTTCTAGCTGCCGGCGAGGTGCAAATAACGCCTGGGGAAACGAACGATGATGATCCAATGAATGAGCGCCTGTTCAAAGACTGCATGGCGATTCTCGATGACTACCTCGGTGACGAAGGGAAGCAATGTGGCAGTTACCAGTTGGACAAGATCGATGCTGGGGAAGACCCGGAAGAATCGGAAGACGAGACGGATTCTGCGGTGGAAGACTCGTCCGATGATACAAGCTTGGATGATCTGGATGATCAGCTCGCCAGCACAAAGACCGGTCAGTGATGGTATGCTGTGGATCCATTCTCGGGCTTCAGGGTCAGACATTCTGAGAGCATCAGGCAGGAGGGAATGGAGGTGACTGCTCAGATGCGTTGTTCATCAGCAGTAGCTAGTCATGACTCGGGTGACTGTAGAAAATGCCAATGAAGAGGAAATCCCTTTGACCCTGAAACCTGTAGCCATTTGACCGTTAAGGCCACGGTGCCTTTCGGGATCCGAGGCTGAAGTTGGATCCCATTGCCAATGAACTCTGATGTGACTTACACCATTCAGTGCGATACCTGTCCACATCATCCCTTTGTGGGTTTTCTAGTCTTACTGCAAGCCAGATTCCTTGATCGCTCACTTGGCAACGGCGACGTTCTTCGGCGAACATTGACCCATGATCACGTCACGAGAGACAGATCACAGCCTGCAGGTGATGCAGAGTTCACTATATGACAGAGAGGCAGAGATTGGCATCCCCCGTCGGCTTCTAATTTTCCACCTCGAGATTTGTCACGTGACACAGAGGTATTGTCAAGAATGAGAAGGGGAGATGGAAGGAACTCGTGTGAAGATTCAGTCTATGGAGGAGGAGGGCCCTTAAGTACACATAGGAGGCAGGGTTCTAGCTGCATGAAACAGCTAAGGGTTTCACCTTTGACAGGTATCGGGTCAACTGAACCCAGCCATTGATGCCCGCAGAAATCATCCCTTGCAAGCCCAGCATGCAGCCGCCATATTTGTCGCTGCTGCAAGGCAAGACTGCTGTGATCGAGAAGGAATGGGGCTGAGGGTCACATCTCCCTTCCCGACAGTGATCCGTGGTTGTGCTGCTGCAACTCATGAAAGCCTATTGCACACACTGAGTTAGTCCGACCCTCACGCGCCGTACCTCTCCTGTGCAAGGTGTATCTTTCCCATAAACCACTTCTGTTTCTGTGCACTTTCTCTATCTTTGATTCCCTGAGCTTGACACCAGCGCTGTCCGCTTCTTCGTTGTCTTCCTCTCCACCACCTTTCAGCTTAGTCAAGGGGGAACACCACGATGATAGGGCCCAAAGGGGGACATGGACTGAAGTCGGTAGCTTCCCTCTCTCACGAAACTCTCGTCCACGTATAGTAGAGGTCCTGCAGATGCTCTAACTGATGGATCCGGAGCTGTCGATGTAAGAAGAATCATCTTGTTCAGCGCGGTCTTCGGCTCGGTCTTCATCCGCTTGGAATTGATGCTCATCATCCTCACCGAGCTCGTCAGGCGGCGTGCTTTCTCGACGTCGCTTCCTAGTCCCGGGGTTGATGACTTTGTACTTTGGGCTTGCTCTGGCCGCCAGGTCACCCAACTCTGCGTCACAGAGGTACGTGAACAGGTCTCGTGCGGGGATAAATAGTTCTTCGTCCAAGGCGGCGCCCTCACTGGCGAAGGCCTTCAGTGCAAAGTCTTCAAGGTGAAGGCACAGGCCGACTTGCGGGCCGCCAATTGGGTTGCCATCTTCACCGCGGAATTCCTGACAGATGTGAGTACATACTGAAGTAGACCGAAGGGTCATAGAATACCTGATCTGACAATGTTCGGTGGGCGAACAATTCTTCTTCACAAGTCGAGAAGAGGGTTGTCTGCCTGAACAGGCAGCAACAAGGTCGGGATATCAGCCTGGTCCTTCCGGTGGTAGATGCAGAACTGATCGGCCGGTCGCCCTCCTTTGCTTCTCGCCTTGCCTTTGGCTTCCTTGGAGGGCTTCTTGCCGGAGGGCCTCTTGCCAGAGGGCCTGGGCACGGGAGTTGAAGGCTCGTCAATTGTCATCTCCCGCATGGTGTCCTCTATCGAACGTTCCTCTTGTCTTGAATCGGAACATCGCCTTTTACGCTGAAAGAACTCGCGATGTCGAGACGACCGTCCGAGTACGAGCGCCTGTTGCAAGAAGCTCTGCAACGGGCTGCTCAAGCAGAAGAGCGGCAACGGAAAACCACTCTGGAGGAATTTTTGGATGCATGTCATGACCTCTCGCGGTCGATCAGACAGACGCCTCATTAACAACACCAGGCAACGTAACAGGCCAGGTTCACAGAAAATACCCCAAACGCATTATCCCATGGGATAAATCACAGCGGCCGGACCTCTTCCATGGATTTCCCTGATCTGCAGGAAACGGTGTGGGAGAGATTTAACCAAGACCCGACATTCTCATCACAACAGCTCTTCCCGTCCTGAACCTCGGGCAGACTTGAGAGGAGGGCCGTGCGATGGACTGCATGCGAGTGGACCATCTTCAAAATCGTCGGTGGACGCGTTGAGGGATCAGAACTGACGAACAGAGCAAAGTGAATTGCAAGAGTGAGAGAGGCAAGGCCATCATGATCTTGAACACACTGCCATCACTCAACCCAATGTCAAAGCACACGACCAATCGGCTGGGGTAAACACGTCAAGAACAAGCGCAGGAAGTCTAGTGACGTAACTCCCGGTAAAGTTTCCCTATTGGCCCAGAAGTGGCCAGCCTGAAATTCGACTTAGGATCAATCAACCAACTCGCCTCTCTTGGTTCATCATTTACAACTTACTGTACGTCCACAGACACGGATATCCAGAACTCTCCGGATTTGACGCATAACACGCGCTCTAGGCGTGTTGTGTGCGATGGGCAAAGAGGCTTTCGCAGGACTCGGCGGTTCCTGAGAGTGGCGCTTCCAAACACATGTTCAGCAGAGTATTCCACTCCCTCAGCCTTGCCAATGCCTCTAGCCCAGCATATGAGTATGCCTCTCCCCTCTGCGAAAGACTCCTTAGGCGTCTAGCATTCGTTGCCGATGGCGACGCCAGTCTCAAACCCACGGTCCTACCACGTCGGGTGGATCTGCGCGGTCAGCACCGAGTACGTCGCCGCCTGCGAGCTCCTCGATGAAGAATTTCAGACACCGCCGCTCCCTCCCCACGATGACAATGCCTATACGTGCGGCCGGATCAGAGACCACAAAGTCGTGATTGCTTGTCTTCCTCAAGGCAAGTATGGACTGGCTTCGGCGGCGACAGTGGCCAATGACCTGCGGCGCAGCTTTCCAGAGCTTCACTTCGGCCTGATGGTGGGCATTGGTGGAGGAGCACCGAGCGCAAGACACGATATCCGGCTGGGTGATGTGGTGGTGAGCTCACCGACTGGGAGGACAGGAGGCGTCATCCATTACGAGCTCGGAAAGACCATCCAAGACAAGAAGTTTGAAAGAACAGGATCACTCAGTCCACCACCACCTGTCTTACTAAACGCCTTACAAAAGCTGAGCGCTCTACACGAAAGACAGGGCCATCAAATCGCCGCAACAGTGAATCGGATGATTAGCCATAATGCTCGCTTGAAGAAGAAATACCAACACCCTGACCCGGCCGCGGACGTCCTATACCAATCCTCCTTCCTCCATGTTGACTCCGACCGGCCATGCGTGGAAGTCTGCCAGACTGATCAAATCGTCCAAAGGCGGGTGCGCGATTCCGACCAAGATGACCCAGCGATTCACTACGGACTCATCGCTTCGGCGGACAAATTGATGAAAGATGCCGATGTTCGAGATCGTTTGGCAAAAGACGAAGGGGTCTTGTGTTTTGAAATGGAGGCAGCAGGCTTGATGGACCACTTTCGCTGCGTGGTGATTCGCGGGATTTGCGACTACTCCGACACCCACAAGAACGACCTATGGCAAGGATATGCGGCTGCCACCGCGGCTGCATATGCAAAAGAGCTGCTCAGCGTGGTGAATCCTATTGAGACCAGCATTGATCAGCGAGAGGCTACACTCGATCTCAGCAAGCTCCCAGTGGCAGCGGGTGCAGCTTTCAATTCTCATCAAGATGAACTCGACGCTCGATGCCATCCTGACACTCGTGTTGACTTACTCAGACACATCGACAAGTGGGCAGAGGATGTCCATGGTGAATTCATCTTTTGGTTGAATGGTATGGCCGGCACCGGCAAATCGACGATATCTCGCACGGTGGCGCAAACCTTCGCCGACCGGGGTCAGCTTGGGGCGAGTTTCTTCTTCAAGCGAGGAGAGCATGATCGCGAGAATGCCAGGTTATTTTTCTCGACCATTGTTCACGAACTGCTTCGCCAGATACCGGCGTTGAGGCCTCAGATCCAGAAGGCGATCGATGATGATCCCGGGATCGCAGGCAGAGCGCTGAAGGAACAGTTCGACAAGCTGATCTTCCAACCTTTAATCGACGCTAATCCCGCTCAGGCACGGAGCTCTATCTTGGTGATCGATGCTCTTGACGAATGTGATCGAAATCATGTTGGTATCATCCTCTCTCAGCTACGACGACTCAGCACAACCAATATCCGAGTCTTTCTGACTAGCCGACCTGAGCTGCCAATTCGCCTCGGTTTTGCCAAGATGCGCGCAGAGCATCGTGATGTTATTTTGCACGACATCCCACCTCCCACGATCCAACATGACATTTGGGTCTATCTGAAAGATGAACTTGCGCGGATTCGAGATGACCACCCTGACCAGTCCTTGGCTCCCGATTGGCCGGGTGTCCAGGCGCTGGGCATTTTGACTCAATTAGCCGTTCCACTCTTCATTGTGGCTGCGACAATCTGCCGCTTTGTCGGTGAGTTGAATGGCAATCCATTGAAGCGACTCGATCAAATCCTTGATCAGCCTATCGGGCAGAGGTCACAACTGGAGAGTACCTATCTTCCCATGCTCAGTCAGATGGTGGTTGGCGTGGAGGATGTCGAGGAGAAGGAAAAGCTTTGCCGCGATTTTCGTGCTATTGTCGGCTCCATTGTCCTGCTTGCTAACCCCTTATCCACGGTGTCGTTGGCCAAATTGCTCGACATCGAGAAGACGGATGTTGATGACCAGCTGCGACTTCTTCACTCCGTCCTTTGGGTTCCCACCGATCCTAATGCACCGGTTCATTTGCTTCATCTCTCCTTTCGGGAATTCCTGGTGAAGAAAAGCCATTCTGCTCTAGGACGACCATTTACGATTGATGAGTCTACCACACACGGTTATCTGGCCGATAAATGCCTCACACTACTCCAGAGTTCAGAAGGCTTACGGAAGGACATCTGTCAGTTAGAGCGTCCCGGAGCTCTCCGAAATGAGATTGACAACGCAACGATTGAGGCCTGCATTCCCCAGCATCTCCAATACGCTTGCCGCTACTGGGCCTATCATCTCCAACACAGTGGGCGGAAGATTGGTGACGGCGACGATGTGGCCCGATTCCTTCAGCAGCATTTTCTCCATTGGCTCGAATGCTTGAGCCTACTTAATAATGTCTCCGAGAGCATTGGCTTGATTGACATATTACAATCAATCGTGGCAGAAGGCGATCATCAAATAACGGCCTTTCTCCAAGATGCCCGGCGATCTGTGCTCACCTTCAACTCTATTCTCGCACAGGCGCCACTACAGGTATACGGTTCTGCTTGGCATTTCAGCCCTTTAAAGAGCCCAGTTAGACATACTTTTCAGGAGCAAAGGTTACAAAGTATCCAAGTGGCACGTGGACTACCGGAGCAGTGGAGTGCATGCTTACAAACATATGAAGGTCATTCGGCCTCGGTCAGGAGCGTGGTATTCTCGCCTGACGGGTCGCGGGTGGCATCGGGCTCGTACGACAACACGGTGCGGGTGTGGGATGTACAGACGGGCGAGTGTCGACACACCCTTGATGGCCATTCGGACACGGTCTGGAGCGTGGTCTTCTCGCCTGACGGGTCGCGGGTGGCATCGAGCTCGTCCGACAAGACGGTGCGGGTGTGGGATGTACAGACGGGCGAGTGTCGACACACCCTCGATGGCCATTCGGACACGGTCTGGAGCGTGGTCTTCTCGCCTGACGGGTCGCGGGTGGCATCGGGCTCGTCAGACAGCACGGTGCGAGTGTGGGATGTACAGACGGGCGAGTGTCGACACACCCTCGAAGGCCATTCGGGCAAGGTCAACAGCGTGATCTTCTCGCCTGACGGGTCG